>Ga0116170_10000642_pt1 | contig 36717 bp, 28 predicted proteins | sample AD_JPNHW1_MetaG_FD_89797 | JGI IMG/M metagenome (GOLD analysis project Ga0116170, IMG submission 89797) | Active sludge microbial communities of municipal wastewater-treating anaerobic digesters from Japan - AD_JPNHW1_MetaG | ecosystem: Engineered > Bioreactor > Anaerobic > Digestate | place... | reverse complement strand
TTTCATTCAGGGGCGCCTGCTCCAGATTCAGGCGGCGGATCTCGATGCCGCGGGCATCCATCCGCGTGAAGAACAGGCTCTTGCCATCGGGGCTGGGGGCAGGATTCCAGACCGCCGAGGTGGTGCGCGTCAGCCGCTCCACGGGACCAAACCCTTCGGGGGTCACGGGCACGCGCACGAGGTTCCAGGTGCCTTCCAGCACACAGGCGGCATAGAGCGTGTGGTTCGATGCATCCAGAACGGCCCGTCCCGCGGCCTGCCCGGGAAGGGGCACGATGCGGCCCTGGCACTCCAGCATCCACCGCCCCTGACGGTTGACCGGCTCGAGGGCCAACCAGCGCCCGCGTCCCAGCGGCTGCGGGTGAAGGTCGATGCCTTGGCCATCACCCTCCAGACGCCACAGACCGGGCGCGCGCTTCTGGATGCCTTCGGCGTCCCGGCGCTTCAGCATGAAGCCCACGCGATGATCGTCCACCCACCAGGGACGGTCGGGCATCTGGAAGTTCAAGCGCGGCAGGCGATGGTCCGCCTTGCGATCGGGCGATTCGGGCGCTACATCCGCGACTTCGTTCGGGTCCGGCGCTTCCTCTTTGGGTGCCTCCGTCTTTGCGGGCTTCTTCTTGGGAAGCAGATCCCAGACACACAAGCCTGGCGAGGCACCTCCATCCAGCGTGGCCAGCAGGCGCGAGCCATCAGGGCTCACGGACAGATCGGACAGCGAACCGGCGCTGCGCCACCAGAGATCGCCCTCCCGCAGCCCTTCGGCCTTGAGGCGGGCCTCCCACTCCAGCGCGTCGTGGGTGACTTCCGCGCGGAAGCGATCGTAGCCGTCTTTCGCGGTGAAGCCGAAGGTGGCCTTGAAGTTCGCATCGAAACTGCGGCGCTTTTTCGACGCCATCTGTTTCCACAGCCGCTGCAAAATATCCGGCGTCTGGGGCCGCTGGCGTTCCAGCCATTCCAGGTAGGCCGATCCCACCAGGTAGGCCATGCTGCCCCCGCGGAAGCCCTGAAAGCCATTCAAATGGCCATAGTCCGGCAGATTCCCCTGGATGGCCCACTGGCGCAAAAGGGCCGAACGGCTCACACCGTGGGGCCTAGCCGAACCCGTCAGGCGACCTTCCGCCAGCGTGGCGTAGCCTTCCCAAACCCATCGCTCGCCCTTCATCACCAGGGGCCCCAGTGGCAGATCGAGCCAGCGTTCCAGCCAAGTCGGTTGGTTCTGAGGCCGCGTCAGATGCTGCATGTGGACGAATTCGTGGGTCACCAGGACTTCGGTCCACCCGCTCATGGCATCCATGAAAGTGTCGCTGCGGGGTTCAGTGCGCCACAACGTGAAATAGGGATACGGAAGCAAGGGCACGGTTTCCCCGTTGGCCTCCTCGACGGGATCGCGCAGCACGACCTGGACGGGCTTGGGGTATTCGTAGCCCACCAGTTTCACGACCTGGGCGTGGATGCCCTCCACGCGCGAAGCCACATCCTGGGCCCAATCCGCGAGCACCGGCGGATAGTGGATGCGGTAATGAGCCGTTCGGATGGTGCGCCAATCGGCGTGGGGAGCCTGCTGGGGAGAGGCTGCAACCACGGAGACAGCGGAAAGCATGGAGAAAGCGAGACACTCAAAGCGCGACATGCAAAAACCTCCCAATCGGGCCTCGTGATAATTCACGCATTCTTCGATCGAATGAATGAATTGTGCCAGGGAACTCACATCCCCAACCGCCATGGCGAACGGGTGCTGGCGGAGACCGAGGAATAGGCCGCCTTCACGTAAGATACGGGCATGGCACACGCCCTGCTGCTCGCCGCCTTCCCGCCCGAACTGGCGGGACTCGACCTCGCCCCACCGACGGACTGGCGCGTGGCCTGCACGGGAGTGGGTGCCTTGGCGGCGGCCATCACAACCACCCGCCTGATCGCCGAGGCGCGGCCTGATCGCGTGGTGTTCATCGGCACCTGCGGCGCGTACGACTCGCGCCTGGGCATCGGGGATCTCATCACCGTCTCGCGCGTTCTCGTGACCAGCCTGGACGAACAGGAGGGCCGCGCGTACCGGCCCGGACCGGAGCGGACGGCATGGGACGCCGTGCCCCTCCCGGGCCTGCCCGCCCACACCGTCGCCATTCCGCCCGCCATCACGCAAACGCAAGCGGGCGCGCAACGCCTGGCGGCCATCGCCCCGGCCGAGCACCTGGAATTGAGCGGCGTGTTCGCAGCCTGCAAGCAGGCGGGCATTCCCGCCTCCGCCGCCCTGGCCGTGGCCAATCGCGTGGGTCCCGACGCGCATGCGGAGTGGTCCGCGAACCACGCGGCCTGCAGCCAAGCGCTCGTAAAGGCCCTGCGCGAACGCGGCGTTTTCGAGCCCAGTGGAATGTCGAGGATGGATCAGGCCTGAGGCTTCGCGCTCTTCGCCAATAGCTGGGTGCGGATAAATCCATCCAGATCGCCGTCCAGGACCTTCTGGGTCTGGCTCGTTTCATGGTTCGTGCGGTGGTCCTTCACGAGCTGATAGGGCTGAAGCACGTAGCTGCGGATCTGGCTGCCCCAGGCCACGTCGGACTTCTCGCCGCTGGCGGCGGCCACCTTCTCCTCGAACTTGCGGCGCTCTATTTCGTACAGGCGGGACTGCAGGACCTTGAGGGCGCGCGCGCGATTCTTGATCTGGCTGCGCTCGTCCTGGCAGGAAACCACCAGGCCCGTAGGCAGATGGGTGAAGCGCACGGCGGATTCGGTGCGGTTCACGTGCTGGCCGCCAGCGCCGCTGGCCCGGAATACGTCGATCTTCAGATCCTTCTCGGGAATATCGACGTTGATGGAATCATCCAGCTCGGGGCTCACGTACACGGCGGCGAAGCTGGTGTGGCGCCGCTTGGCGGCATCAAAGGGCGAGATGCGCACCAGACGGTGGACGCCCGCCTCCGCGCGCAGGTAGCCGTAGGCGTAGGGCGCGCTGACGATGAAGGTGGCGCCCTTGACGCCGGCCTCGTCGCCATCCTGGTAGTCGATCATCTCCGTGGCCCAGCCCTTGGATTCGCAGTAGCGCAGGTACATGCGCAGCAGCATCGCGGCCCAATCGCAGCTCTCGGTGCCACCCGCGCCGGGGGCGATGGCGACGATGGCGTTGTTCTGGTCCAGATCGCCCGAAAGCATCATGCGCAGTTCGGCGGCTTCCACACCTTCGCGCAGGCTCTGCTCGACGGCCTCCGCCTCGACCAGCATGTCCGCGTCATCCCGCGACAGCTCCAGCGCCGTCTCCAGATCCTCCAGCCCCAGCGACAATTTCTTGGAGGTGGCGATGTCATCCGTCAACAGGCCCCGCGCCTTCAGCACCGGCTTGGCCGCCTCGGGATCATCCCAGAACCCGGGCGCCGAGGCCTTTTCCTCGATCTGCTCCAGCTCCAATGCCTTGCGTTCCGCATCCAGATGGCCGCAGAGCTGCTTCACGCGGGGCTCCAGCTCGGCCTTGGCCCTCATCAGGGTCTCGAAATCCATGTTCCATCCATCGCATTGACCGAGGCCCAAGCAGCCCCGAGTCCACCATGATAGCCCATGGGACATCGCGCCCCGTTTACCGCTTTGCAACAGGGATTTCGCAGCGCAGCCGCTATCCTAGGGGCCATGACCAACCTGACCACCCTGTTGCCGGAGGACCTGGAGCCCACCCATCGCGGTGTGCTTGACGGGCACAGCGATACGAGCCTGGCCTTCGTGCGCTGGGAGCATTCGCACCCCAAGGGCCGCGTCGTGATCTCGCACGGGTACGGCGAGCACTCGGAGCGCTACCGGCACGTCGCCAAATGGCTGCACGATCTGGGCTGGTCCGTCTCGGCCATGGATCACCGGGGCTTCGGACGCAGCGGCGGCCGACGGGGAGACGCGAACGGCATCCACGCGTTCGTGGAGGACCTGACGCTCTTCCTGCGCCATGAGCGGCGCTATGACGCGGATCGGATGGGTGCGGGGGCGCGCATGGTCGAGGGCGTGCCGATGCCGCCGCTGCCGGTCTGCCCCCAGATCCTGCTGGGGCACAGCTTCGGCGGTCTGGTGGCGCTGCTGACCCTGCTATGGCATTCGGACACGCTCGAGGGGCTGATCCTCACCAGCCCCGCCGTGGCCCTGCGACCCCTGGGCACCTGCCTGAAGCTGCTGCAAAAGCTCGCCCTCTGGGCCGCGCCCCACAAGCCGATCCAGCTTCCCAACGACAAGCGCAACGTCTGCTCGGACCCCATCATGGTGCAGCGCTATTGGGACGATCCCCTGTGCCATCGCTATGTCAGTGCGGCTTTCGCCGAAGCCCTGGCCCAGGGCAAGGAGGAGATCATCGGCTTCGGGCACGAACTGGACGCCCGGATCCTACTGCTGGAAGCGGGACAGGACGGGGTCGTAGATCCCGACGGCGCCGAAGCGCTGTGGGCGAATGTGCGCCAGGAACTGCTCGAAAGGCACCGCCTGGAGGCCTTCCGGCACGAAATCCTGCATGACCGCCGCCGACCGGAAGCCGAGCGGTTAATCGAGGACTGGCTGGACCGCCTTCTCGTCGAATGGTCAGGAACCCCGGACGCCCTTCTCTCATGAGAGTATGTGAGTGAAGGATGGCCCCATGAAGCAGCGCAGCACCCTGATTCTCCCCCTCGCAGCCCTGATGGTCCTGGGCGGCACGGCGGCGTGCAGAAAGAAGATCTCCGCGACCCCCACCAAGAAGGAGGAGGGCGGCTTGGTGGGCCGAACGGCCACCGATATCGTCGAGGAGGCCGAGCTGCGCCTGCAGCGCAAGCAGTGGACCGACGCGCGCACGCTGCTGCGCGTCGTGGAGGAGAACCTGCCCTCGTCCAAGGAATATCCCCGCGCCAAGCTGCTGCTGGGCGACAGCTACTTCTTCAGCACCGTCCCCAGCTTTCCTGAAGCCGTTGTCGAGTACCAGAGCTTCCTCACCTACTTCCCCAAGCACGAGCAGAAGCCTTACGCCCTCTACCAGATCGCCCTCTGCCATTACGCCACCATCGAGACGGCCGAACGTGACCAGAGCGAAACCCGCAAGGCCATCGACGCATTCCAGAAGCTCATCAACGAGGCTCCGGGCTCCATTTACGCGGTGGACGCCAAGGCCAAACTGAACCAGTGCTGGCACCGCCTCGCAGAATCAGAACTCCAGGTGGGCATCTTCTACGTGAAGACCTACCCCGCTTCCAATGCCGGGTACAAGCGAATCAAGAACGCCATGGAAGCCTATCCTGACTTCGTGGATCGCGAGCGGGCCTACTTCTTCCTGGGAGAGGCCATGCGCTCCCACCGGATGGAGATGAGCCAGCTTGAGCAGTTCGGGAAGGACTACCTCGCGCGCGTGAAGAAGGACAACATGAACAACCTGACGCGGGATGAGTACATCACCTACAGCAAGGAGCTCAACGCCTTCATCACGGAAGAGTTCCATAAATCCCGGCAAGAATCCCGAGACTACTACCAGAAGCTGGTGGAGAGCTACCCCAATAGCGAATGGGTGGGCAAGGCCAAGGATCGCCTTGTGGAACTGGGCCAATCCATCAAGGAAGAGCTGGATAGCTAACGAGGCTGACGCCTCTCTCGCGATTTCCGGCGAAGAATGACGCCCCGATGCATGTCCATTGGCATGTGTTGGGGCGTCATTCTGTAAACGCAATCGCCTCGGCGCTCCCCCGATAAACGAGGGCCTTGCGCTTGGTCTGATCGGATGTCGCACCCATCAGAACAAGATTGAGCGTGCGGGCGGAAACGAGCCCCGGGAACGCGCCTTTGCGGTTCCCGATCTCAAGCGTTTGGCGCGCCTCATCCCACGCGAGCTCGTAGGTGGCGTAGGCCCCCTTTTCGTAGGCGTACGTCTCGTTGTCGTCTTCGTAGATCGTGAAACGCGCGTTGGCCCCGGGGTAGATGCGAATCTCGTAGGGGGCTTCGGGACGCTCCGTCGCATATTGCTGGACCGGCCCCATGGGCACGATGGAGCCCGCTTTCACGTACAGCGGGAACGTGTCCATGGAGCAACGCTTCTGCGCCACCTGCCCACCTCGCAGGCGCGTGCCGGTCCAGAAATCGAACCAGTCCGAACCCGAGGGCAGGTAGGTTTCCATGGTGTCTTTGATCACCTTGAGCTGGTTCTCCATGGCCAGGCGTTCGCTGGGCTTATGCCAGCCCAGGCGGAAGTACCGGTCCTGGCCGCCCTGATGGAACTCGGCCTTGATCGGAAGCCTTTGGCCTTTGACCAGAGCGATATGCGTCCCACGGTACCGCTTCGCACCGAAGCTCCAATCGTCGACCTTCAACTGGCCATCCAGGAAAAGGCGTCCGCCGTCGTCGTATTCAATGCCGATCTCGTATTCCCCGGTCTCGGGGGCGACAATCGATCCCTCCCAACGGGCGGAGAAGTTATCGAAGCCCGAGAGCCCCGGCGGTGGCCCTGCCAGCGGAGGCCCCGGCCAGTTGTGCTCGACCCGCGTATCCAGCGTCTTTCCCGCAGGCCGGTTGAAGTCCAGCCCTTCGAAATACTGAACGGCAAGCCCCGCTTTACCATCTGGGGCCTGAAGGGCTTCCGCAGGAATCGTGGTCGGCAGCGGATCGCTGGCGTGGAACATCGCGCGGGTCACGGGGTGGACCAAAAAGGCCAGCCCAAACATGAACGCATCGTCCGATTTGCGCACCTTGGCGTCATCGGGGAAATCCAGCGGCAATCCGCGCATCATCGTATAGGCATGGGCGGTTGTCTCCCAGGCCAGCGAATAGATGTAGGGCAGAAGCTGGTAGCGCAAATTCGCGGCGCCCAGAAGCGAGCGGTAGGTCTCGGGAGCAAAGGACTTGAAGATGTAGGGCTCGCGTTCAATGTTGGCACCGTGGATGCGATAGATGGGATTGAAGATCGCAAACTGATTCCAGCGCGCCAACAGCTCTTGATAACTGGGGCTTTTCTCACCCAGCAGATCGTTCACAAAAAAGCCGCCGGTATCCTGCGTCCAGTAAGGCAGGCCCGCCATGGCGATATTGATCCCGCCCGAAATCTGGTTCCGAAAAGTCTCCCAACTGGCGGTGGTATCGCCCGACCAAGGCAGCGCCGCATACCGCTGCTGTCCCGCCCAGGCCGAGCGCGTGAGCGTGAAGACGCGCTTATCGCTGGTGGCGCGCTGCCCCTCGTACGTGCCCTTGGTGGTCAGCAGGCTGTAAGGGTTCAAGTAGCGGACAAAATCTCCCATGGCGTTTCTGCCAAGGCCCTTGATATCGCGTTCCACCTCATTGGGATCGTGGCAGGCCCCGCCCACTTCCACCTCGGTTCCATCCATCCACAGCGCATCCACGCCGATATCCAAAAGCCCCTGCTTGATGTGCTTGAAATAGATGGCACGCCCTTCGGGGCTGTAGGCGTCATAAACCCGAGCCTGCTTCGAGATCCAGTGCAACGGAGCGAATCGCAATCCATGGGCGTCCAGCTCATGGGCCAGCGGCGTGTCGTTTCCGACCGAGGGCCAGATCGAATTCATGAGCTTCACGTGCAAATCATCGTGCAGCGTTTTCGTGAGTTCGGCGGGACGGGGAAAGCGTTCCTTATCCCAGATCATGCCGCTCCACGTTCCATCGTGATCCGTGCCCCAGTACTGCCAATCCTGGACGATGTAATCGATGGGGAAGCCCTCTTTGCGGAAGTTGCGCACGACTTCCAGCAGGCGATCCTGGGTCTTGTACCGTTCCTTGCTCATGAAGAAGCCGAACGCCGCCTTGGGGAACATGGGCGCCGCGCCAGTGAGCTTCCGATAACCTGCAATAACGCCATCCATGCGCTTGTCGGCCACGAAATAGTAGTCGATCCCCGCAGGCGCGCTCTCCGCCCACAGCGAGGCCCCTGATGGATCATCCTTGAACACCATTTTCGAATAGATGTCCCAAAGAATGCCGTATCGCCGGGTCGAGACGAGGAAGGGGACAACGGTCCCGATATTGGTCTGAACCAGCAGCACTTCCTGTCCGCGATAGTCCATATACGGCTGGTTGTATTGGCCCAACCCGTAAAGGGATTCATCCGGTGACAGCGTGAACGTCTGCCGGATCTCGTAGGTCGGAGCGCCCGCGATCGCCAGCTCTTTGAATTCGCACGGCTGCTGCGACTTCTCGCGGGTGATCGTCTTCCCGTCCCGGTCCACAAAGCTCAAGGCGCCCGTCTGCTTGTTCGCGATGATTCGGAGCTCGGCGGAAACGATTTCCAAACGGCTTGGCGAATCCACCAGCTGAAAGGGCACGGCCTGAGGCTGGGCGATGACAGCAATGCTCGGCTGATCCGCGTGGATTCGCCCCGGATTGGCGTTGACCCGGACGATGCCTGGACCATAGAACAGGACGTTCTTCGTCACGTTGCCGCAGCGGAACTGGACCCCTGCATCAAGGCGGACAAATGCGAAACCCTTCGCTGCCGCGGTGATGACCGGCTTCAGCTGCCCCTTCGCATCCACCCCTGATTCGGCGCGAAGGGTCGTCCCCGTGCTCCAGAACCCCATGCTCCAGAGACAGGCAACGGCAAAGCATCGAGACAGACGGGAATGGATTGGCATGGGGGATCCGATCTGAGGGTTGCCGGGGATGGAGCTGAGACTCACACAGCATTTCGGATGAGGAACGCGGCACAGCCCAAAAAGCGCGGCCCAGAAACGCGACTGGGCGGTCCGTGTCCCTGAATTCTGAAACCGGTTCCAACTATAGCAGCACCCACTTCCACCACCACCCAGGTAACCGTTTACGCGTTCAGCGCCTCGAAAGCGGCCTCGCGGCCCTCGCGCAGGGCCTGGGCGCCCCCGATGGCGATGTCCTGTTCGCCCTGGCGCAGCGCGGACATGACAGCATGAACAAATTCCGATATGGGCATGCCGCCATGAGAGACCGCGCCCTTGGGCCAGGTCTCGAACCCCAGCTCCGTATCCACCGCGGGCGGTGCGATCTCGATGACCTCGACCCCTCTGCCCTTGAGCTGATGCCGCATGGACAGCGTGAGGGAATGCATGGCCGCCTTGGTGGCGGAATAGACGCCCACCCGCGCCAGGGGCGCAAAGGCCAGCCCCGACGTGATATTGAGAATGGCCGCACCCGGGCGCGTGGCCAGATGGGGCGCAAGCAGGGACGCCAGGTGCAGCGGCGCGACGATATTCGTTTCGAGCTCTCCCCGCACGTATTCCAGGCTGATGGGGCGCGTGAGATCCGATGGCCGCTGAATGCCCGCGTTATTGATCAGCACATTGAGATCCCGATGGGCCTGCAGCAGCTCGTGAACCAGCGAGGCCCGCTGATCCTCGTCCTGGATATCGCAGACCCGCGTGATCATTTCGGGATGCCGGTGCTGGATGGCCTCCAGGCGTTCCCTGCGGCGCCCGCAGATGATCACGGTGTTGCCCTCCGCCTGAAAGGACTCCGCCATGGCTTCGCCGATGCCCGAGGTACCGCCGGTGATGAGAATGGTGTTGCCACTGCACTGCATCTAAATCTCTCCATGAGACTCGAAAAGGGTATCCAGCTTTTCCCCATCTTTGATGCCCATCCATTGATAATTGTGGAATGGCATACACCCCGACGACCCAAGCGGACTCCCTCTCCTGCGTTCTGGAAGCCCTCAATCAGGCCGTGGCCCTGCACCAATCGGGCGATCTGGACGGCGCGGAAGCGCGCTACCGCGAGCTGCTCACCCGCGAACCCGAACAGCCCGACGCCTGGAACCTGCTGGGTCTGCTGGCCCACCAGCGCGGCGCCCACGAAACCGCGCTGGCCATGATCGGACACGCCATCGCCCTGAACCCGCATTGCTCCGCCTACCGCGTCAACCTCGCGGAAGCCGCCAATAGCCTGGGCCGCACCAGCGTGGCGATCGCCAGTCTGAAGGCCGCCATCGAACTGGAGCCCGAGCTTGCGGTGCCCTACGCCAATCTGGCGAATCTGCTCTACGAACTGGATCGCCACGACGAGGCCATGAGCCATGCACTGATGGCCCTCGAGCGGGATTCGGACAATCCGCACGCATGGAACATCCTGGGCAACATCTATGAGGCCTTGAGCACGCCTACAAACGATCAGCGCGCCCAGGCCCAGGACGCCTATCGCCAGGCAATCGCCCTGGATCCGAATTCCGCCCTGGCCCACGCGAACCTGGCCCTGAGCCTGGAACACGCCGGTCGCATCGAGGAAGCCAGCGCCAGCTACGAGCGCTCCATCGCCCTGGACCCGAACCTGCCGAACACCCACTGGAACCGGGCCCTGATGCTGCTCGCGCACGGCGATTTCGAGGAGGGCTGGAAGGAATACGAATGGCGTTGGAAGCGCCCCGCCTTCACCTCGCCCCAGCGCGGCTTCACCCAGCCCCTATGGAAGGGACAGGAACTGTCGGGCAAGCGGATCCTGATCTATGCCGAGCAGGGCTTCGGCGACGCGATCCACTTCGTCCGCTACGCGCCATTGCTGGCACAGCGAGGCGCGCAGGTCTTCATCGATTGCCCGCGCGAACTGGCCCGGCTGTTCCGAAGCGTGCCCGGCGTCGCCCAGGTGATCCCCTCGGGCGAACCCCTTCCCGAAGTCGACTACCAGGCGCCCTTCATGAGCCTCCCGCTAGGCTTTGGCACGGTGCTGGAAACCATCCCCGCCGAGACGCCCTACCTTGCGCCCGATCCGGTCCTCGTCGAACGGATGCGCGCAAAGCTCGATGCGGCCACGAACGGCGCGCAGCCGGGCAAGACCGTGGGCATCGTCTGGGCCGGACGCCCCACCACCAAGGGCTTCAACGCCAATCGCACCATGACTCTGGCGGATTTCGAGCCACTGCTGCGTCGGCCAGGCCACCGCTTCGTCAGCCTTCAGAAGGGCGCAGGCTCGGAACAACTGGCCGAAACCGCCCTGCCCGTGCTCGACCTCATGGATGAAGTCCAGGATTTCGCGGATCTCGCCGCACTCATGTCCCTGATGGATCTGATCATCACCGTGGATACGGCCGCCGCCCACCTGGGAGGCGCGCTGGCGCTCCCGGTCTGGACACTCGTCCCGCAGCCTGGCGCCTTCCTGTGGATGCGCAAGCGCGAGGATTCCCCCTGGTACCCGACCATGCGCCTGTTCCGCCAGGCCGTCGCGGGCGACTGGGCGCCGACCGTGGCCCAAGTGGTGGATTTCCTCGACGCGCATCACGCAAAAGCCTGATTTCCCATCCCCTAGCCTCCGCGATAGAATCATAATTTGTTTTCATGGTTTTCACGGAGGCATCATGTGTGGAATTGTCGGCGCGGTCGCGGAATTCGATATCGTGCCCGTGCTGCTGGAAGGCCTTAGGCGACTGGAATACCGGGGATACGATTCCTGCGGCGTCGCCATCCACCTCGGTGGCGGCCTGGACCGCATCCGCAGCGCCTCCCGCGTGTCCGATCTCAAGGGACAGGTCGAAGCCAAGGCCTTTTCTGCCACCTCCGGCATTGCGCACACCCGCTGGGCCACCCACGGCGCACCCGAGACCCGCAACGCCCATCCGCACTTCTCCCGCGGCGAGATCGGCCTGGTCCACAACGGCATCATCGAGAACTACGAAGAGCTGCGCGAAGAACTCCGCGCCAAGGGCTACCAGTTCGACAGCGCCACGGACACCGAGACCATCGCGCACCTGATCCACAGCCTGTATGACGGCGATCTGCGCGAGGCCGTGCGCCTCGCCGTAGCGCGCTTGAAGGGCGCGTACGCCATCGCCGTCGTCTCCAGCAAGGAACCCAACCGCGTCGTGGGCGCGCGCTTCGGAAGCCCGCTGGTGGCGGGCATCGGCGAGCGCGCCGTGTTCATGGCCTCCGACGCCATGGCGCTGGCGGGCAGTGCCGATACTTTCTACTTTTTGGAAGAAGGCGACATCGTCGATCTGCTGCCGGGATCCTGCCGCGTGTTCAACCGCGAGGGCGACGAGGTGAAACGCGAAGCCAAGCGCGTCGCGCCGGGCACCTTCACCATGGAGCTGGGCCCCTACCGCCACTTCATGCAGAAGGAAATCTTCGAACAGCCCGAAGCCATCGCCAATACGCTGGAAGGCGTGGAATGCGCCGCCCCTAGCCTGTTTGGCGCCCAGGCCAACGAGCTGCTGAAGGATATCGACGGCATCCTGATCCTGGCCTGCGGCACCAGCTACTACGCCGCTTCCACCGCCCGCTACTGGCTGGAATCCATCGCCAAGGTGCCCACGCGCGTCGAAATCGCCAGCGAATACCGCTACCGCGATAGCGTGCCCAATCCCCGCAACCTGATCGTGGCGGTCAGCCAATCCGGCGAAACCGCCGACACCCTGGCCGCCATCAAGCACGCGCAGTCCCTGGGCCACGATAAGACCCTGGCCATCTGCAACGTGGCGGGCTCCGCCCTCATGCGCCAGACCGCCCTGGGCTATGTGACGCGCGCAGGCGCGGAGATCGGCGTGGCCTCCACCAAGGCCTTCACCACCCAGCTCACGGCGCTCTACCTGCTGACCTTGACGCTGGCCAAGCTGCGCGGGCATCTGGAGTCCGACGCCGAAGCCGCCGCCCTGCGCCAGCTGCGCCATCTGCCCTCGGCGCTGGGCGCCGTGCTGGCGCTGGAACCCCAGGTCATGGCCTGGGCCGAGCGCTTCGCGCCCAAACAGAACGCGCTGTTCCTCGGGCGCGGCATGCACTACCCCATCGCCATGGAAGGCGCGCTGAAGCTCAAGGAGATTTCCTACATCCACGCCGAGGCCTACCCCGCGGGCGAGCTGAAGCACGGCCCCCTGGCCCTGGTGACAGGCGAAATGCCCGTGGTGACCGTGGCCCCCAACGACCAGTTGCTGGAAAAGCTGAAGAGCAACATGCAGGAAGTCCGCGCGCGCGGCGGCGAGCTGTACGTCTTTGCCGACGCGGGCATCCACATCGAATCCGGCCCCGGCATCAACGTCATCCGCATGCCCGAACACTACGGAATGCTGAGCCCCATCCTGCACGTCCTGCCCATGCAGCTACTGGCCTACCACACCGCCGTAGCCCGCGGAACCGACGTGGACAAACCCCGCAACCTCGCCAAGAGCGTGACGGTGGAGTAGGCACCCTCGGCGGGAAAAGATATAGCTTCACCACCAAGGCACCAAGAGGCACCAAGAAGGCACCAAGAAAAGGAAAAGCGGGCTGGGCACAACTGGGTGCCACCGCCGATCTTTCTTGCTTGGCGCCCTTGGTGTTGCCTGCGAAGCAGGCCTTGGTGTTCTTGGTGGTAAAGCAGTTCCTTACGGTGCCTAACGGACCCCGTCGGACTCCACGCGCTTCCGGCGCGCCAGCAGGGCGTCTGCGCCGGCGCCCAAGACCAGGCCGGTGGGATAGAGGGCGTGCCACAGGACGCCGCGATACTGGGCGCGCAGCTTGGGATGCGTGTGGGCCGCGAGGGCCAGACTGCCCAGGCCGATGGCCGCAAAGGCAGCCAGGGCCAGCACGGGCCAGCGCTTGATCGTGAGGCGCACCAGCATCAGGGAAACGAACAGGGCCTGGGCCAGTTCCAGCGCGGCCTGGGCCTGCCATCCCAGCAGGCGCGCGGGCGTCTCGGGCACGAAGTCCGTCAGGCCTACGGCGAACCCTGCGGCCACCAATCCCGCGAGAAGGCCCCAGCGGAAGGGCCTGGCGGATTTCTTTGAGAACTTCTCGATCATGGCGCGCGATCCAGGCGGGATCAGGCCCAGAGACATGGCGAGGATGGGCACCAGCACGTAGAAGCGGCCAAAGATCGGCGCATCCGCATCAGGCAACTGCCACGCCGTCCACACCGCCAGCAGCGCCCAGGCCAGGGCCAGCGCGCGCCACCAGCCGCCGCGCGCCTGCACCCACTGGGCGATGTGGAACGCCGCCCAGACCGGCAGCGAAAGCGCCAGCACCAGCCCCGGGATCACGGCCACCGGGGCCGTCCAAGCCACCTTGTTGCCCAGCACCCACAGGGCGTAAAGGGCAAAGGGGATGATCACGCCGCCCAAGGCCAGGCCCCACAAACTGGCGGCGGAAGGAGGCGGAAGGGTCTGGGAATCGGGCGCGACGCTCATGCTTCCAGGTTCCAACGGCATCCGCCCCGCGTCAACGCGACAGCCGTTGAGGGGGGCGGGTGGCGGGAGGGGAAAAGGAAAAGATTTACCACCAAGGACACCAAGCACGCCCTTATTGGCAGTTCTTGGTGTCTCTTGGTGTCTTCTCGGTACCCGCTTCGCGGATACCGAGACAAAGGCGCATCTGGTGGTGAAATCTTTGTCAGTAGCGTGGGCGACTGGGGTTCTATTGACGAATCGGTGCTACTTGGTGACCACGCAATCGCTCTTCAGGGTGATATCCGCGGAGGAGCGGCCGATCTGCACGGTGTAGGTGCCGGGTTCCTGCTTCCAGCCCTTGCCGGGGACGTCGTAGTACGACATGGCGCGTCCATCCAGCGTCAGCGTCACGTGCTTGGTCTCGCCGGAGTTCAGCACCACGCGGGAGAAGCCCTTCAGCTCCTTCAGCGGGCGAGGCACCGACGCGGTGGGATGGCCGACGTAGAGCTGAGCGACATCGGCCCCCGCGACTGCGCCCGTGTTCGTCATATCGAAGCTCACGACCACCTCCTGGCCCACGCGGGGCTTGGCGGGGGTGATCTTCAGGTTCTTGTAGGCGAACGTGGTGTAGCTAAGCCCGTAGCCGAAGGGGAAGCGCGGCTTCACGCCGTTCTTCTCGAAGCCCCGGTAGCCGACGAAGATCCCTTCGTTGTATTTGATGTTCTTGTCGCCGTTATTGATGCCGTAGCTATTGAAAACGGGGTTGTCGCTGGCCTTGGCTTCCCAGGAGATGGGCAGGCGGCCTGAAGGGTTCACATCGCCTGCAAGGATGCCCGCCAGGGCGCGCGCGCCTTCCTGGCCGGGGTACCAGTTGTGCAACAGCGCCGGAACGCCATCCACCCAGGGGGCCACATCGACCGCGCCGCCGGCCGTGAGGGCGACGATGGTCTTCTTGTTCGCCCCGGAAACGGCCTGGATCAAAGCATCCTGTCCGCCGGGAAGTCCGAAGGTCCGATCGAAGCCCTCGGATTCGGTGCTGGCGTCAAACCCGGCCATGACCAGCGCCACATCCGCCTGGGCCGCCAGCTTGCGGGCGAGGGGCGAGACCAGATCCTCCTCGGGCATCACGCCGACACCCGCCTTGTTGGGCCCCCACGAAATGCCGACCGCCAGTTCGAAGGAAACGGGATAGGCCTTTCCCGCCTCCAGGGGCACGACCACAGACACAGGACCCTGGCCTTCGGACTTCGCGTGCTCGGCGATCACCTTGCCATCCACGATCAGCTTGTAGGCATCGCCGCCGACGGCGTTGACGAACCAGCGGTGAGGCCCGGTCTTGGTGGCCTGGTACGACGTGGTGTAGCGCAGCGACTGGCCCTTGGGCGTGGCACCGGACATGATGGCCGCCCAATCCACGGCTTCGGAGCTGAAGAACGAGACGCGCATCTCGCGCGAAGTCTTGGTGGGTTCGCCCGCAAAGGTGTCGTTGCCGAAGTGATCCACACGGACCTCGTTCCACCGCGTGTTTTCGATCACCTCATCCAGGGACGGGATGCCCCGGTCGTAGAAGATCTTGGCGCCGGGGAACGCGGCGCTGATGGCTTCAAGGCCGCTGACGGCGCTGAAGGGCTGCACAGCCGCGCTGCCGCCCGCCACCGGCGCGGCGGGATACGCGCAGGGGCCCAGCACCGCGATGCTATGAACGCTCTTGCGGTCCAGGGGCAGCACGCCCTCGTTCTTCAGCAGGACCGTGCCCTCTTCGGCCCCCTTCAGGGCGGTGGCCCGGCGGGCCTCGCTGAACCGAGGCACCGTGAGATCGAGCTGATCGCGATCGAGGAAGCCGAACTCCGCAGCGGTGCGGATGATGCGGCGCACCTTGTCGTCGATGGTCGCCTGCTTGATGCGGCCATCCTTCAAGGCGGGCAGCAGATTCTTGCGGTTCAGGAACTTCCCATAGGGCATTTCCAGATCCAGGCCGCCGTTGACCGCGCCTACGGCATCATAGGTCGCATCCCAGTCGGACATGATGATGCCCCGGAATCCCCATTCCTTCTTGGCAATATCGTTATTCAGGCGACTGTTTTGGCTGGCATGCTCGCCGTTGATGAGGTTGTAGGAATCCATGATGGACCCGACCTTGGCCTCCTTCACGGATGCCTCAAAGGCCGGCAGGTAGATTTCGCGCTGGGTGCGCTCGTCGATCTGCGAGTTCGAATCGTGGCGCAGGAATTCCGAGTTGTTGCCCATGAAGTGCTTCACGGTGGCGATGACGCCCTGGCTCTGGATGCCCTGGATGTAGCCCACGGACGTGCGGGCGGCTAGGAAGGGATCTTCGCCAAAGTACTCGAAATTGCGGCCATTCACCGGCGTGCGGTAGATGTTCACGCCGGGGCCCAGCATGAAGTGGACTCCCTTGGCGCGAGCGTCTTCGCCGATGCCCTTGCCCACTTCCTGGGCCAACTGGGGATCCCAGGATGCGGCCAGGCCGATGCCGGCGGCGTACGCCGTGGAGGGGCCGAAGTTGCGAACCCCCACCGGGCCATCGGCCATGCGCAGGCGCGGGAAACCGTATTCCTCGAAACCGCGCACGAAGAAGCCGTCCACGCCGCCCAGCATGTCGATCTTCTGTTCGACGGAGAGCTTGCCCATGATCTTTTCGACCCGGGCGTCGGTCTCCGCAGGGGTGGCGGGACTTGGATTCGCGGCGGAAAGCATGGCCGGAAGCGCCAATAGATAGGTAATGCGTCGCATGAAGACTCCTGAAAAAAGGATCACTGGTGTTTGATCGACACGGGGGCGGTGACACTGAACATCGCGTGGGCACTGGCAGTGGCGTCGCCTCCGACCCAGACATCGAAGCGCTCGGGCTCCAGCACCCAGCCACGGGTCTGGGGGCTCCAGTAGGTGCGCTCGTCGGGACCAATATTGAAGGTCACGGTGCGCTTTTCGCCAGGCTGCAGAGAGACGCGCTGGAAGCCCTTCAGTTCCCGAACCGGACGCGAGGCGCTGCCCGCCTGCTGATGCAGGTAGAGCTGCACCACCTCGTCGCCTGCGCGCGCGCCGACGTTCTGCACCTCGATGGAAGCCTGCACGCGGCCATCCGTCGCCACCTGCTCGCGATCCAGCTTCAGGTTCGTGTAGGCGAAGCGCGTGTAGCTGAGGCCATAGCCGAAGGGGAAGAGTGGCGTGCTGGATTCATCCCAGTACCGGGACTTGAAGTCCCGCGCCGTATCCGGCTGATGCGTGAGGTTGTGAGCGTAGTAGAGCGGCGCCTGCCCGGCCGAGCGAGGCCAGGTGATGGGCAGCTTGCCGCCCGGGTTGCAGTCGCCCACCAGCGCGTCGGCGATGGCGTTGCCGCCCTCGGCGCCGGGATACCACGCCTCGAGGATCGCGCCGACATGGGTGGAGGCCCAGGTGATATCCAGGGGCCGTGCGTTGAGCAGCACGACCACCACGGGCTTGCCGGTGGCGGCCACGGTCTCCAGCATCCGCTGCTGCGCGCCGGGTAAGGTAATGGAGGCGCGCGAAGCCGCCTCGCCGCTCATATCCTTGCGCTCGCCCAGCACCAAAACAGCCACGTCAGACTTTTTCGCAGCCTCAACCGCGGCGTCGATCTGCTCCTGCAACTGGGCCTCGCTCTGGGCGGGCGAGAGGGGCATGGGATCCACGGATGAAGGGAACGGTCGGCCAATCTCGGCCCCGCGCACGAAGGTGATCTGCGCCTTCGGCAGCTTGGTCTTCAATCCCTGAAGCACCGTCACCGCATCCTGATCCTTGCCCTGGAACACCCAGGAACCCTGGATGTCCTTGGGCGAATCCGCCAGGGTGCCGATGACCGCGACGGAGCGGATGTCCTTCGAAAGCGGCAGCAGATCGCGCTCGTTCTTCAGCAGCACTAGGCCCTGCTGGGCGGCCTTCCGGGCCAGTTCGCGATGGGCCGGCAGCCCGTGAACCCGCTCGGCGGCGGCTTCATCCACATAGGGATGTTCGAAGAGGCCCATGCGCAGCTTGGCTTCCAGCAGGGGAATCACCAGCGCGTCCAGCTCGGCCACATTCAGCGCGCCGGATTTCACCAGGGCGGGCAGTTCCACGTCGTAGCTGTGCATCCCTGGGATATTGACCGCCTCCTTGTTGCCGTACGAGCTATTGGCCGGGATCTTCGTTTCAGGGAAGCCCATCTCCATGTTCACGCCCGCCTTCACGCCCCGCAGCGCCGCATCCGCGCGATCCCGCGCGAAGCCATGCGTCGTGAGGTTGAACACGGCGTTGGCGTCGCTGACCACGAAGCCCTTGAAGCCCCAGATGTCGCGCAGCACCTCGCGCAGCAGGAAGGTGCTGCCCGTGGCCGGCACATCGTTGAGATCCTGATAGGCGCTCATGACGCTGCCCGCGCCTGCGTCCAAGGCGGCCTTGTAAGGCTTGAAGTAGACATTCCACAGATGGGTGTCCGGGACATAGGTAGCGTCGTAGTCGCGACCACCTTCCGCCGCGCCATAGGCCGCGAAATGCTTGACGGTGGAGATCAGCCGATCGGGCGCGCCGATGTGATCGCCCTGGAAGCCGCGCACCTGCGCCTTGGCCATGGCCGAGCCCAGGAAAGGATCCTCGCCCGCGCCTTCCACCATGCGCCCCCAGCGCGCGTCCCGCGCGATATCGACCATGGGCGCGAAGGTCCATTCGATGCCCGAAGCGCGCGCCTCCTTGGCCGCGACGGCCTGCGCCTGCTCCACCAGCGCGGGATCCCAAGAGGCTGCCATGGCCAGCGGCACGGGGAAGATGGTCTTCCATCCGTGGATCACGTCGAAGCCGAACATCAACGGGATGTGAAGGCGCGAACGCTCCACCGCCGCGCGCTGCAGGCGGTTGCGCAGCTTGGGATCGGTGACGAACAGGAACGATCCGACTTCGCCCTTGGCCGCCATGGCCTCGGTCTGGGTGGAATCAGGCGTGAGATGGAAGTACTGCATCATCTGGCCGGCCTTTTCCTCCACGGTCATCTGCTGCAGCAGCTTCGCGGCCCGCGCGGAGACATCCGGTACCTGGGCAAGAGCCAAGGAAGGCAGGGCTGCCGCTGCGAGGAGGTGCACGAGAAGGGGGTGCCTGTCGCGTCTCATGGGATTTCCTTTTCAGGATGTTGCGGTGAATGAATCAATCGTGTTGGCTGAAAATCCAATGAAGGAGCCGGCATCATCGTGAAGCGCTGGCATCCGACCAGCTATCCCGGAGAATCCTTTTTATTTCGTTTTCTTGCAGTGCCCTGCAAAATGGGAGGATTCGCGGAGAACAGGATGGTCATCCCGAAACACCCCGCAACCCCCAAACCCCGACCCGCGCTGGCCCCCGAGGACTTCAATCCGCGCCTGCGCGTGGCCTACCTGTTCTCCCTGGGCACGCAGCTGCCCGCCGGGCGACGGCTGAATCTGCGGCGGGTGCTCGATTACGAAATGGAATTCATGCTGGAGAGCCAGGGTTCGGAAATCATCGACGGCGTCCACCATCCGATCCGCAAGGGCGATGTCGTCTTCCGGCGACCGGGGCAGCTCACGCAGGGCATCATGCCCTATCGCTGCCTCACGCTCATCTTCGAACTGGACGGCCGGGGCCGCGAGCGGCCCGATTCCTATTTCGACGCCCTGCTGGCGCCGGGGACGGAGCCCCGCTGGGAGATCCAGCCCAACTTCAAATCGGATTTCCTGGACGTGATCCCCTCGGTGTTCCCCATCAGCGCGGGCGATGGCTTGCGCACACTCTTCGAATCGGCGCTCAAGCATCACATCAGCCCCGGCGAGGGTTCCGAGCTGCTGTGCAAGGCGAGCATCCTGCAGATCCTCTTCCGCCTACACACCGAGGTGATGGATCCCCTGCGCCGCGGGAAAGATAGCAACCCGACGGACGACGCCAGCGCTCGCTACCAGCGCCTGGAGACGCTGCTGGCTTACATGCGCAAACACTTCCGCCGCAAGCTGCCGCTCAAGGAGATGGCTCAGGTCGCGGGACTCAGCCCCACCTGGCTGCACCGCATCTTCAGCGAGACCATGGGCGAGACGCCCCTGGAGCACCTGAACCGCCTGCGCATGGACGCCGCCCGGGAATTGCTGGCCACCAGCAACCTGAGCGCCTCTTCGATTGCCGCCGAGTGCGGGTTCGAGAACGTGCCCTACTTCTTCACGCTCTTCAAGCGGGCCTGCGGCGAGACGCCCGCCGGGTTTCGCAGCAAGCACCAGTTCCCCTCGTGATGCGTTTCTCCGGAACGCCGCGTCACATCCTCCAGCCCGTGATTACGCGCATGTAGTTCGCGCGCTCAAAGGCCGCCGGATCGGGCGAGTTCCTCAGATTCATGGAACCCCTCGCCTGGGCCAGGGAGTCGTACTCGTGATCGGATAGCCACCTCGCCAGTCCCTTGCGCAGCGCCTGCAGATGCTCCGGCCCCCTCGCATAGAGCGCGGAGACGACCTGGAGCGCGCTGGCGCCCACGAGGACGGCCTTCACGGCGTCCTCGACCGTATGGATGCCACCGCTGGCCGCGAGGGGGACGCGCAGGCTCGCCGACAGGATCGCCAGCCAACGGAGGCGAAGCCGCAGCGATGACGAGTCCGAAAGCTCGAGGCAGGGATTGACCGCCAGCGCTTCCAGATCCAGATCGGGCTGCAGGAAGCGGTTGAAGAGCACCAGGCCATCCACGCTCGCACCCTCCAGCACCTTGGCGAAGTGCGGCAGCGAGCTGAAGTAGGGCGAAAGCTTGACGGAGACCGGGATGTTCACCGCTTCGCGCACGATGCGGACACATTCGAGGCCACGCCGCTCCACGGCCTCTCCGATCTCCATGACATTCGTCGGCAGGTGGTAGAGGTTCAATTCCAGGGCGTCCGCTCCCGCCTGCTCGATCTTCTGGGCGTATTCCAGCCAGCCCGAAGGAGTGCTGCCGTTGAGCGACGCGATCACGGGAATTCCAAGCGCGGCCTTCAGCTTTCGAATTTGCTCCAGATAGCTGTCCGGGCCAAAGGCGAATTCCGCAGGATCCGGGAAATAGGCCTGCGCCTCCGCCGAGATCTCCGAGGTCTGCAACCAGCCGTGGATGGCGTTCACATCCTCCTGGGCGATCTGCTCCTCGAAGATCGAAGGCAGCACCAGGGCCGCGGCTCCGCAATCCTCCAGGCGCCGCGCGGAGTCCAGTCCCGCGGTCTGGGGCGAGGCCCCCACGATCAGAGGATGGGAAAGCTCGAAGCCGAGGTAGCGCGTGGAGAGATCCATGTTGCCTCCGGTGTGGGGAGTGGGGACGGAACCGATATCTTAGGTTCGATCTCGGCCCAGTTCCCCCAGTTACAAAAAAAGCGCCGTCCGAAGACGGCGCTTTTTCAGTGACAGAGGCCCGTTATTCGGCCTTGCCGGGGAACTTCAGCTTGGCCATGTCCTCGTAGAGGGCGTGACGGTTGTAGATATCCCGCTGAGCCTGAGCCAGAAGCTGCTTGAAGGCTTCGGGGTTCGCACGCTCGGTGATGCGGTAGCGCGTCTCGTTGCGGACATAGGCGCCGAGCTCGATCTTCGGAGCGGGGCTGTCCAGCTGCAGCGGGCTCTCGCCCTGTTCGACGCGGCGGGGGTCGTAGCGGAAGAGCTGCCAGTGACCGGAATCCACGGCCAGCTTCTGCTCTTCGACGCCGTTGATGAGGTCGATGCCGTGGGCGATGCAGTGGCTGTAGGCGATGATGATCGAAGGACCATCAAAGCTCTCGGCTTCCTGGAAGGCCTTGACCGTCTGGGCATCCTTGGCGCCCAGGGCAACCTTGGCGACATAGACGCTGCCGTAGGCCATGGCGATGAGGCCCAGATCCTTCTTGGCCTGCGCCTTGCCCGCGGTGGCGAACTTGGCGGAAGCGCCCAGAGGCGTGGACTTGGAAGCCTGACCACCGGTGTTGGAGTAGACCTCGGTGTCGAGCACCAGGATGTTGACGTTGCGGTTCTGGGCAATGACGTGATCCAGACCACCGTAGCCGATGTCGTAGGCCCAACCGTCGCCGCCCAGGATCCACACGCTCTTCTTCACCAGGTAATCGGCGACGAGGAGCAGCTGCTTGGCTTCGGCGCTATTGATGCCCGCCAGCTTGGCCTTCAGGGCCGCAACGCGCTCGCGCTGGGCCTTGATGCCGGCTTCGTTGCTCTGATCAGCGTTCGCCAGACCGGCCACCAGTTCATCACCGATGGAGGCGGCCAGCCTGTGCAGCAGCTCCGTGGCGAATTCCTGCTGCTTGTCCACGGCGAGGCGCATGCCGAAACCGAATTCCGCGTTGTCCTCGAAGAGGCTGTTGGACCAGGCGGGACCGCGGCCATCGCGATTCGTGGTGTAAGGCGTGGTGGGCAGGTTGCCGCCATAGATGGAGGAGCAACCCGTGGCATTGGCGATGAGGGCGCGATCGCCGAAGAGCTGGCTGAGCAGCTTGACGTAGGGCGTCTCGCCGCAGCCCGCGCAGGCGCCGGAGTACTCGAACAGGGGCTCCAGGAACTGCGTGCCCTTCAGGTCCAGCTTGACGGTGGTGCGATCCACCTCGGGCAGGTTCAGGAAGAAGTCGAAGTTCTTGACCTCGGCTTCGCGCAGGGGCAGCTGGGGCGCCATGTTGATGGCCTTGCGGGTGGGCTCGGCCTTGTCCTTCGCAGGGCAGACAGAGACGCAGATGCCGCAGCCGGTGCAATCCTCGGGGGCCACCTGGATGGTGAACTTCTGACCCTTGAAATCAGCACCCTTGTAGTCGACGCTCTTGAAGGTTTCGGGAGCATTGGCCAGCAGCGCGGGATCGTAGACCTTGGGACGGATCGCGGCGTGGGGGCAGATCGAGGCGCACTTGTTGCACTGGATGCAGACCGCGCTTGACCAGACGGGGATGTCCTGGGCGATATTGCGCTTTTCCCACTTCGTGGTGCCCGTGGGATAGGTGCCATCCACCGGGAAGGCGGACACAGGCAGCAGATCGCCCTTGTTGGCCATCATGATGGCCTGGACCTTCTTGGTGAACTCGGGAGCGGCGTCGGACACGAAAGGCGGCATGGCGCGGGTGGCAGTCACCTTGCCGGGAACTTCGACCTGGTGCAGGTGGGCCAGCGTCTCGTCCACAGCCTTGAAGTTCTTCTCGACGACGGCGTCGCCCTTCTTGCTGTAGGTCTTCTTGATGGCCTTCTTGATCTGCTCGATGGCCTTCTCGCGGGGCAACACGCCGGCGATCGCGAAGAAGCAGGTCTGCATGATCGTGTTGATGCGCACGCCCATGCCGGTCTTCTTGGCCACGTCGTAGGCATCGATCACGTAGAACTTCAGGCCCTTGGAGACGATGTCCTGCTGGACTTCCTTGGGCAGGGAGTCCCAGACTTCGTCCTTGCTGAAGGGCGTATTGAGCAGGAAGGTCGCGCCCTTCGCGGCATCAGCCAGCATGTCGTACTTGTCAATGAAGCTGGTCTGGTGGCAGGCGATGAAGTTGGCCTTGCGGATCAGATAGGCACTGCGGATCTCGCGGGGCCCGAAGCGCAGATGGCTGACGGTGATGGCGCCGGCCTTCTTGGAGTCATACACAAAGTAGCCCTGGCCGTAGAACTCGGGCTGCTCGGCGATGATCTTGATGGAGTTCTTGTTGGCACCGACGGTGCCATCAGAACCCAGGCCGTAGAACATGGCGCGCTTCACGTCATCGGGTTCGATATCGAACTCGTTGTCCACATCGAGGGACGTGAAGGTCACGTCGTCCACGATGCCCACGGTGAAGTGGTTCTTGGGCTTGGCCTGATCCAGGTTGTCGTAGATGGCCTTGACGCAGGCGGGCGTGAATTCCTTGCTGGCGAGACCGAAGCGGCCAGCGACGACCGCAGGCTGGGTGGCGAAGGAAGAAACGCCGTTCTCGGCAGCCTCGCGCAGGGCGGTAACCACGTCCAGGTAGAGCGGATCGCCAGGCGCACCCGGCTCCTTCACGCGGTCCAGGACCGCGATCTTCTTGACGCTCTTGGGCAGGGCCTTGATGAAGTGCTCGATGGAGAAGGGGCGGTAGAGGTGCACCTTCAGGACGCCGATCTTCTCGCCCTTGGCCAGGGCGTAGTCGACGTACTCGTGCGTCACTTCGGCGCCGGAGCCCATGATGATGACGACCTTCTCCGCGTCGGGAGCGCCGACGTAATCGAAGAGGTGGTACTGGCGACCGGTCAGCTTGGCGAACTTACCCATTTCCTCTTCCACGATGCCGGGGGTGGCGTCGTAGAAGGGCTGGGCGGCCTCGCGGGCCTGGAAGAAGGTGTCGGGGTTCTGTGCCGTGCCGCGGAGGAGCGGCTTGTCGGGCGTCAGCGCGCGGCTGCGGTGCTCGGCGACCATCTCGTCCGTAACCATGGAACGGATGTCGTCGTCGTTCAACATCTCGATCTTGGAGACTTCATGGCTGGTGCGGAAGCCGTCGAAGTAGTGCATGAAAGGCACGCGGCTGCGGAGCGTCGCGGATTCGGAGATCAGCGCGAAGTCGTGGGCCTGCTGAACGCTATTGGAGGACAGCATGGCGAAGCCGGTCTGGCGACAAGCCATGACGTCCGAGTGATCGCCAAAGATGGCCAGGGCGTGCGTGGCGATCGTGCGGGCGGTGACATGCAGCACGAAGGGCGTCAGCTCGCCGGCGATCAGGTACATGTTCGGGATGAAAAGAAGAAGACCCTGCGACGCCGTGAAGGAAGTCGACAGGGCCCCTGCCTGAAGCGCACCGTGCACCGCGCCTGCGGCGCCGGCCTCGGACTGCATTTCTACAACGAGGGGAATCGTGCCCCAGATGTTCTTCTGTCCCTTGGCGGACCATTCATCGGACCATTCGCCCATGTTCGAGGAGGGCGTGATCGGGTAGATGGCGATCACCTCATTGGTGCGATGGGCGACCGATGCGGTCGCCTCGTTTCCGTCGATGGTGACCATGCGTCTTTCAGCCATGGCGTGCCTCCTTCGTGCGTGGTGGTTTAAGTCGTAGATCGACAAATGGTTGGGATTAGGCCCGGGGAAGCGGGGGCATTCGCCCGGTCATTCGTGCCGCTTCAACAGAGCCGAGTCTAGGTGGATCTCCGGGCCATGGCAAGCTATTCAAGTCTTTAATCGTACGACCCGAATCAACTAGAATCTGTATAAAACAGTTCATTACTGAAGCTCTGGAGGAGCCCATGGAATTCAAGGACAGTCAGACCGCCAAGAACCTGCTCAAGGCCTTCGCTGGGGAGAGCCAGGCCCGAAACCGATACACCTTCGCGGCCTCCATCGCCCGCAAGGAGGGCCTGGAGCACGTGGCCGCCATCTTCCTGGAGACCGCCGAAAACGAGAAGGAGCACGCCAAGCTGTTCTTCAAACAGCTTGAATCCCTCGCGCCGGGCGCCATCGAGATCACGGCGTCCTACCCGGCCGTGGCCGGCGACACCGCTGCCCAGCTCAAGGCCGCTTTCGAAGGCGAGAACGAGGAATGGTCCGCCCTCTACCCCGAATTCGCCCGCATCGCCAAGGAAGAAGGCTTCAACGAGGCCGCGCGCGCCTTCGAGCAGGTCGCCAAGGTCGAGAAGGAGCATGAAGCGCGCTTCCGCCGCCTGCACGACCATGTGGTCAACGGCACCGTTTTCCAGCGCGGCGAGAAGATCTACTGGCGCTGCCGCAACTGCGGCCACATCCACGAAAGCGCGGTGGCCCCCAAGGTGTGCCCCGTCTGCCTGCACCCCCAGGCCTTCTTTGAGCCCGTGGGCGAAAATTTCTGATCATTCCAAACGCAATTTCGTGAAGAGAGGCGCCCGTCATGGGCGCCTCTCGCTTTTCTGAGACCTACGACACATGCCCTCTTGTGCGATGATAGAGAGCTAGGCTCTGCTGCGCCGGAGTCACTGGTTCCAAGGCTCTTTCCAGGGTTGTTCCATAAGGTTTTTCCGAGGCGTTCATGCTGACACTGCCCCTTCTCCAGGCTTTGACCTTCGATGATGTGCTCCTGATCCCAGGACTGAGCGAGGTGCACCCCAACTACGTGGATCTGTCCACGCAACTGGCCAAGGGCGTCTCGCTGCGCATCCCCCTGATCTCCGCCGCCATGGATACCGTCACCGAGGGCCGCCTGGCCATAGCCTTGGCCCAGCAGGGCGGCCTGGGCATCATCCACAAGAACCTCAGCATTGAGCGCCAGGCCGAGGAAGTGGACAAGGTGAAGCGCTCTGAATCCGGCATGATCACCGATCCCATCACCATCCGTCCCGACGCTCCCATCCACGAGGCCGAGGCGCTGATGGCCAAGTTCAAGATCTCCGGCGTGCCCGTGGTCGAGAACGGTAAGCTGGTGGGCATCCTCACCAACCGCGATCTGCGCTTCGAGACGAACCTGAACCTGCTGGTACAGGACCGCATGACCAAGCAGCCGCTGGTCACCGTGCCCGTGGGCACCACCCTGGAACAGGCGAAGACCAAGCTGCAGCAGCACCGCATCGAGAAGCTGCTGGTGGTGGACGGCGACGGCGCGCTACGTGGCCTCATCACCGTGAAGGACATCGAGAAATCCATCAACTACCCGAACGCCTGCAAGGACGATCTCGGCCGCCTGCGCGTGGGCGCCGCCGTCGGCGTCAGCGGCGATCTGCTGGACCGCGCCGCTGCCCTGATGGCGGCCAAGGTCGACGTGCTGTGCCTCGATAGCAGCCACGGCCACTCCAAGGGTGTGTTGGACGCCCTGCGCAGCCTGAAGAACCGATTCCCCGAAGCCAAGGTCATCGCGGGCAACGTGGCGACCTACCAGGGCGCCAAGGATCTGATCCTGGCAGGCGCGGATGCGGTGAAGGTGGGCATCGGACCCGGCTCCATCTGCACGACGCGCATAGTCAACGGCGCGGGCATGCCCCAGATCACCGCCGTGGCCGAAGCCAGTCGCGCCTGTCGCGAGCATGGCGTATCGTGCATCGCGGATGGCGGCATCAAGTTCAGTGGCGATATCGCCAAGGCCATCGGCGCGGGCGCGGATGTAGTGATGATCGGCAGCCTTTTCGCGGGCACGGAAGAAGCCCCCGGCGAGACGATCTTCTACCAGGGCCGCACCTTCAAGTCCTACCGCGGCATGGGCTCCATCGGCGCCATGAAGCAGGGCAGCAAGGACCGCTACTTCCAGGAAGGCAAGGACGACACCAAGCTCGTGCCCGAAGGCATCGAGGGACAGGTCCCCTACAAGGGCAAGCTCTCCGATCTCGTCACCCAGCTGATGGGCGGACTGCGCGCGGGCATGGGCCTCGTGGGCGGCAAGGATATCCCCGACTTCCACCAGAAGGCGAACTTCGTCCAGATCACCGGCTCGGGTCTGCGCGAGAGCCACGCCCACGACGTGATGATCACCAAGGAAGCCCCGAACTACCGCATGGATTGACGCGGCACGAACGGCCCCCGGAATATGAAAAGCCCTCTCGATCGAGAGGGCTTTTCATTCAAGTCGCAAGGTCAGATCGCGGGCGTGATGGACTTCTGGCGGCGCTCGTTGGCCAGAAGATGCAGCAGATCCGCCACGCGTTCGGGGGCGATGCGGTGGCTGGCGGAGTTGTGCGCATCCCCTGCCCCGTCCGGTCCCACCTCCAGGCCGCGGATCGTGAGGGAATAGGATCCCTGGGGCGTGAAATACTGCTCGCGCGTGGGGCCCATGAGGGTTACGACGGGAGCGCCCGTCGCGGCGGCGGTATGCCCAAGTCCGGTGTCGACCGATATATTGCCGTAGGCGCCGTGCTGCAGGGCCACAGCTTCTGGGATGCTTGTCTGTCCCGTGATATCCAGGCTGCCAGGTGCAAGCGCGGCCAGGCGAGCGCCCAGTTCGCGCTCATCGCCCCCCCCCAACCAAACGACGCGAAGCCCCTGCGCCATGAAGATCCGCGCGAGGGCGGGCCACTTCTCGTCTTCGGGGAACCAGCGCTTGGGATACCCGCGCGTTCCGAAAGCCAGCGTCACATAGGACTCACCATCCCAGCCGTGCGCGCGCAGCAGCTCGGGTGCGTGCCGGCCACCCAGCAAGTCCGGATTCAATTCGGGCATGGTCAGCTCGTTGTGTTGTCCCGTAAGGGGCTCGAGCAGCGCCCCGAAACGGCGCACGATGGGGACTTCCAGATCCCGGTACTGGAATCCGTAATGGTAGAGCATCGCCAGGCGGTTGTTCACGTCCCCGGCACGCACAGGCACGCGGGCCATCCAGGCCGCCAGGGCCAGCCGCACGCTCTGGCTCAGGTTGATCACTGCGACGGGACGATTCGCCCGCCAGCGGCGCAACAGGGCCCAGGGATCGAGCTTGTTCCGGCCTCCGGATTCCAGCACGCATTCGGAGATCAGCTCGGGATTCGCATCCTGGAACAGGGCTGCGCCCGCAGCGTGACCCACCGCCACCCAGCGCAAGCTCGCGCCGCGCTCTGCGGCGACCTCATTCCAGGCGCGCTGAAGGCCGGAAAAGAACGGGAGCGAGAAAACCACGTCTCCCAGCTGTCTTGGGAAACGGATCCAAACCTCTGAAACAACCCCAGGCTTCAGTTCTCGACGCAGTACATCCGATCCACAATCCGCCAATGGAATACCCCAAACTCCAGACTAAAAATCTGGAGTTTCAATTAAGCATGGACGCCCCATTGACGCAAGAAAGCCGCGCCATCCCTACACTTGTGCGATGCAACCCAGGCCGGAAACGAAAGGGATCTTCACAAGAAATGGATGCGGACTTCTTCCTTGTCGGGCACCTGCTCCAGCGTAAAAGTCCTGCCTGCTTCACACGCCATGCCTTCGCTTGCCGACGCGGCCTGGATCCGCGCGAGGAGCTTCACGCGGTCTTCCGCGACGCATTGTTCGTTGAAATGGCACTGGAAGCGCTTCAGGTCCTGCGGAACAAACTGGATCAGGAAGGCCGCGTGCTCGACGAAGACCAGATCGTCGTAGGCGTGCGTGACCTCCAGGCCTGTCGCGGCCTTGAGAATGTTCTGGACCCGACCGAGTTCATAGATTTCCATGCGCGCCTCCAACACCATGCGATGCCGCATGATGCCCCGCCCGAGCCCACTTCGCGCCGGTTTTCTGGCGTGATCGACAAGGCTTCACACCGGCCGACGGCCTTCCAGCGCCCGATCCAGCGTCAGGTCGTCGGCGTATTCCAGATCGCTACCGATGGGCAGGCCCAGGCCGATGCGCGTGGTCTTGAGGCCCAGCGGCTCGAGAATGCGGGCCAGCCAAGTGGCCGTGGCTTCGCCATCCAGGGTCGGATTGGTCGCCAGGATCAGTTCCTCGATGCGATCATCCTCCAGGCGCTTCAACAATTCGCGGGTGCGCAGCTGATCGGGCCCGATGCCGCGCAACGGCGAGATCAGTCCGCCCAGCACGTGATAGCGGCCATGGAAGTGCCCGCTGCGCTCGAAGGTGAGCACGTTGGAGGCTTCCGCCACCACCACCAGCACGCGGGGATCGCGGCGCGGGTCCTCGCAGATGGTGCATACGGGACGATCCGTGAAGCCGCCGCAGACCTCACAGAAGCCCACGCGCCGCGCGGCCTGGTTCAGCAGATCCCCCAGGTGTTCCATGGCCTGGGGGCCTTCCTTCAGCAGGTGCAGCGCCATGCGCTGGGCGGACTTCGAGCCCACGCCCGGAAGCTGCTGAAGAGCTTCCACGACGGCTTCCAGGGGGGCGGGTAGTCTCATGACAGCAACTGTCTAGAACTTCAGGCCGGGGATGTTCATGCCGCCTGTCATTCCTCCAGTGATCTTGCCCATGGCTTCGTCGGCCTTAGCAGACGCATCCTTGTAGGCCGCGAGGATCAGGTCCTCCAGCATGCTGACATCCTCGGGATCCACCACGTCCTTGGCGATGGAAACCGAGACAACCTCCTTGGCGCCATTCACCGTGATCTTCACGCATTCGCCGCCCGACGTGCCTTCGGCGCGCAGATTCACCTGCGCCTCCTGCAGCTTCTGCTGCATGGCCTGGGCCTGTTTCATGAGATAGCGCATATCCATGGGGATCTCCTCAATGCGTTGCGGAAGGGGGATAACGGTGGGTGCGGCGCAGCCGCTCGGCGATGGCGCGCATGGCGAAATAGCTGATCGCCAGGAACACCAGACTGACGACCATCCCGCCCAAGAAGTATGGCGCCAGGATGGGCTTCAGCATCTTGAACATGGCCTCGAAGCCATCCCGCGTCAGGAAGCTGCGCCAACCCAGCGTGTGCCACTGGATCACGCTTAGGTCCAGATTGAGCCCCCGCCCCAGCAGGATGTTGCCCGCATAGGTGTTCGTGGTCGCGATGGGCACCAGCGTCCAGGGGTTGTTGATGAACGCGGCCGCCAGCATCAGTGGGCGATGCAGGCGCTTCGAGCAGAAGCAGGCGAACACCACCATCATGGTGTGCAGCCCCAGCACCGGGTTCCACGCGATGGAGCACCCGATGGCGAAGCTCAGGGCCACCTCGCCCGAGGTTTTTTCCGGGTGCAGCAAATGCTGTTTGAGGGTCTGGCGAAAATTCAGCTTCCGGCCGGTATTCGGGACTGGGGCTGTCTCAGGCGTGGGTTCAGGCATGGAAGTGGTCGAAGCTCCGATCCGGCAGGGGGTGCAGGGAACCTCCATCATAGATGAGAAGCGGCGCTTCCCGCCGGGCGACGGCACCGGCCACCCGCTGCAGGCGCACACCCAGACGCGCCTCCAGCTCCGATCGAGGAAGGGGGGACGCAAAACAGCGCGCGTAGTCCTCGCCGCCGCGCAACTCGTCCTCCGTGAGGGAAGCCTCCAGCACGAGGCTCAGATTGGACGTTTCTGCCAGCATCCGCAGATCCTTGCTCAGGCCATCCGAGAGATCGATACAGGCGTGGATCTCGGGCATCCCGGCCAGACGCAGGCCCAGGCCCAGGTTCGGGCTCGGATCCAGATGGGCCGCGAGATCAGGATCGGGGCGCGCCCCATCCCATCGGATGCCGGCCTGGAGCTTGCGCAGTCCGCGCAGGCTGGCGCCCAGCGGCTGGTCCACGTAGAGGGCATCGCCAGGCTGCACTTCATCCCGGCGCAGCCAGCGCGACGCGGCCCCAAACGCCGTGATGCCCAAGCCCAGGCCCGTCGCCCGGCCCACGGTATCGCCGCCGATCACGGGCACCTGGCATTCCCGGGCAGCGTCCGCCAGCCCATCGAGAAACGCCTCAAGCCAGGCGAGATCAAAATCCCGCGCCAGGGCCAACGTGAAGGTGAAGCCCAATGGCAGCGCTCCGCTGGCGTCCAGATCGGACAGGTTCACCATCAGCAGCTTCCGACCCAACATTCGCGGCGGATGCCACGCCGTGCAAAAGTGCTGACCCTCCTCCATCACGTCCGTCGTCACCAGCAGACGCTGCCCGGGCGGCACCTCCGGGATCAGGCCGCAATCATCCGTGAGGGCCTCGCCCCCCGGGAATCGCTCGCGGATGCGGGCGAGGATGGCGGATTCGTTGCGTTCGAGCATGGCGTCCAGGATACCCTGTGCTGGAGAACCATCTCGTTGATGACTCGTTCGTAACAAATTCCCGAATCCGTCGTCCAAGGTTTCATGAATGGGCGATCGCGACGATCCCCGGACGGGCGGACGCCCCAACCCCATAGGAGACCCCAATGGCCATCAAGCGCGTGTGGATCGAAGAAGGTTGCATCACCTGCAACGCCTGCGAAGCGGAATGTCCCGATGTGTTCTCCGTGGCGGAGAACAGCTCCACCATTCGCGGGGACATCCGGGAAGACGGCGTGCAATCCGAGAACCGGGATGAGAAGTCCCCTTTGAAGGTGGCTTTGCAGGCGTCCCTGGAAGCCGGCATCAAGACCGCCGCCGCGGGTTGCCCCGTCGAGGTCATTCAGTTCGAAGAGGCCTGAATCGCCCGCGCTTAGGGCTTGCGCGAGCTGGACAACTGGCAGGGCAGCAGCCCCGGCAGATGCCAGCTTGCGCGCCACGTTTCAGGCCCCTCGCTTTCGACGTTCAGGCCTGCACGCACAGGCAGGATTTCAACGCCTGCGGCCTGAGCGCGCTCCAGTTCCTCCGCATAGGCGGGATCAATCTCGTACGCAGGACGGAAGACGCTGACATCCTCGCGATGGATGAAGAAGACGATGGCGGCGCGGCTGCCCTCACGGATCATGGCCTGCAGTTCGCGCAGATGCTTGGTTCCCCGCTCGGTGACCGCGTCGGGGAACGCGCAGTGCTCGCCCATCTTCAGGGTCGCGTTCTTCACTTCGATGTAGACGTTCCGGTCTTCGAGATCCCGAGCCAGCACATCGATGCGGCTGGCCTCGCGCCCGTATCGGACCTCGGTGCGAACCTCCCGCAATCCGCATAGCCCTGGCAGCACATCGCGGCGGGCGGCTTCGGCGACGACCTTGTTCGGCAGGCCCGTCTCCACGCCGATCCAGCCGCCCTCATGCCGACAGGCGATCCAGGTGTATTTGAGCTTGCGCGCGGGATTATCCGCCGGTTCCAGCACCACCAAATCGCCGGGCTCCCAGCAGGTCTTCATGGTGCCAGTGTTCGTGGTGTGGGCCGTGACGACGGTTCCATCCGCCAGGCGCACATCCGCCAGGAACCGCTTGTAGCGCTGGATCAGCGTGCCCGGGACGAGGCCTCGTTTCTCCAGCAGGGGCGCGGTCACGGCCAGGATTCCAGGATGCGGTCCACTGCCTGGGCGAGGTCTTCCGAAACGAGATCAGCGGCGCAGGTGGACGCCTCGTCGCGCCCGTATCCCGTCAGGACCAGGGCTGACCGGCATCCGGCGCGATGTCCGGCCTCCACGTCGATGGCCTTGTCGCCCACCATCCACGATCGGGAGAGATCCAAATCCAGCTCCTGGGCCGCGCGCAGCAGCATGCCGGGGTTCGGCTTGCGATCGGGGTGATCCGCGACGGCGTATTCGCCGACGCCCTTCTCGTGGTGCGGCGACGCGAAGGCCGCGTCGAAGTGCGCGCCCTCCAGGGCCAACAGTTCGGCGATGCGCGCCTGCACGGCGTGGAAATCCTCCCAGCCGTACATCCCGCGGCCGATGCCCGCCTGATTGGTGACGATGACCACGGGGATGCCTCGCGCGTTGACGCGGGCCAGCGCGCGCGCGACGCCGGGAATCAGCACCACGTCCTCGGGGCGGTGGAGGTAGTTCGCCTCCACGTTGAGCGTTCCATCTCGATCAATGAACAGGGCAGCCTTCATCGAACCAGGATGCCTCAATTCGAGCTGGAATCCGACTGCCCAGACTCTCCCGTGAACCAGGGATGCCGTTCATAGTCCGCCAGGAAGACGTCTCCAAGCACCTTGACGACGATCATCAGCGGCACGGCAAAGATGAGGCCCAGCAGCCCAAAGGCGAAGCCAAAGCAGAGAATCCCCAGCAGGACTTCCAGCGGGTGTAGCTTGCTGGCCCGCCCCACCCAGACCGGCGTGAGGTAAAGCGCCTCGATCTTCTGCACGGCAACGAAGACGATGCCCACCGCGAGCATGCGCGAGGGGCTGCCGCCATCCAGCCCCGTCATGACCAAGGCGGGCGCCAGGGCCGTCAGATAGGGCGAATACGGCACCACGTTCGATATGCCCGCCACCAGGGCCAGAATCCACGCATAGGGAACGCCCAGCAGCTGCAAAGCCAGGCCATGCAGCAGCGCCATGACCACCATCACGGCGATCTGGCCCCGGATGTAGCCGCCCATGCGCTCGTGGATCTGACCAACCACCGCCTTCACGCGGGCGCGGTAGCGATGGGGAATCCAGCGCTCAAACCAGCTCACCATCTCCGGCCCGTCCACCAGCAGGTAGTAGACGATGATCGGCACCAGCATCAGGGTCATCACCTGCAGCAGGAGCCCGAGCAGGCCTTCGCCAGCGCCTTTCAGCCCATGGAAGATCACCATTGGGTCCACGCCTTCGATCGCCTGCCGGAAGCGCTGCTCCACCCAGGGGTGGGCCTGCATCCATGGCCCGAAGCGCACGATGAAGACCTGCTTCCAGTGGGGACCGGAAGCCAGCAGCCGCTCGATCTGGGACGCCAGGAAGGGCACCAGCACCCAGAACGCCAGCCCCAGCGCAACACAGGATGAGCAAATCACCAGCAGCACCGCGATTCCCCGCTTCATCCGGTGCGAAAGCACGTGTACCGCGGGCGCCATCAAGTAGGCGAGCACCATGGCGACAAAAAAGGGCGCCAGGGCTCTTCTCATCAACCAGATGACGAGCGCCGCGCCCAGACCCGTCAGGGCGTACCAGAAAGGGATCCTTCCCCGCCGGATGCTCACGGCTGCGCACCGCGCGGCGCGGAGGAGCGGCAGAAATAGTGGATGCCCGAAGCCAACACCATCGCCGCAACCACATAGTAGATCTGCGGCACAACATGGCTATACCAGCTTCGCCACCCCAGCGCGTTGAAGAGCAGGGCCAGCGAAATGGCCACCAGCTCGGCTCCCGTCGTCAGCTTGCCAAGCAGGGATGGCCGGAACTTGCGGGGATCAAAGTGGGGAGAAGCCATCAGAGCCACCAGCGAGATGATCACGTCCCGGCTGATGGCGAGAATTGCCACCCAGGCAGGAATTGGCGCCACGAAATGCTCGCGGGGGAGTGCCAGCAGCACAAAAGCCGTGGTCATCAGCAGCTTGTCCGCCGCCGGATCCAGCACCGCACCCAGCGCGGACCACTGATTGAAGCGCCGCGCGATGTAGCCATCCATCAAGTCGGTGAGCCCCGCCGCCACGAATAGCACGCAAGCCTCGACGTTGTGGCCATACCAGACGGCAATGGCGAAGAAGGGAACCGCCAGGATCCGCAGCAGGGTCAGAACATTGGGCAGGGTGGCAAACATAGGCTCGTCGAGGGATGGTAGCTGGTCCAAGAACTCTAAACGATTTTTACAACGAATGGCTTGCCATTAAGGATTCTTGTCGTAGACTGGTTTTGGAGTTGAGAACATGTCTCATTTAGACCCCATCCCTCTGAGTGAACTGGCTCCCGGCGAGGAGGGCATCGTTTTTCAGGTGAAGGCGCAGGGCGCTATTCGCAGGCGCCTGCTGGAAATGGGATTCATTCGTGGCGCCCGCCTTCGCGTCGAGAAGCTGGCCCCGCTGGGTGATCCCATGGAACTCGTCATCAAGGGCTACCACCTGTCCCTGCGACGCGAAGAAGGGGCCTGCATCCTTGTGACACCGGAGCGTTCATGAGCGTCATCGCACTCGCTGGCAATCCCAATTGCGGCAAGACCACCATCTTCAACGCGCTCACCGGGTCGCGGCACCACGTGGGCAACTGGGCGGGCGTCACCGTCGAGCGCCGCAGCGGATTCTTCACGCTGGATGGCCAGGATATCGAGGTGGTGGATCTGCCCGGCACGTACAGCCTTTCGGCCCAGAGCGAAGACGAACGCATTGCCAGCCGCTACCTCTCCAGCCCGGAGCCAGATCTCATCGTCAACGTGCTGGATGCCTCCAATCTGGAGCGCAACCTCTACCTGACGACGCAATTGCTGGAATTGCGGCGCCCCATCGTGTTCGTGCTGAACATGATGGACGACGCAGAGCGCCAGGGCGTCCAGATCCACCTGGAGGCGCTGCAGACCCTGCTGGGCGGCCCCGTGATCCCGACCATCGGCAACCGCTCCGAGGGCGTGGAGGAGCTGAAGCGCACGATCCTTTCGGTGGCCCAGAAACAGGACCCGCGGGTTCGAGCCGTGCCCGTGGGCTACGGGGAAGATATCGAATCGGAGCTGTTGAAGCTGGCGCGAGAGATCCAGCGCGACGAGAAGCTGGCCGAGAGCTGTGCCCCCCGATGGCTGGCGCTGCAGTTGCTGGAGCGCCTGAAGGACGCAGAGAGCCTGGTCGAGGAAAGCCACGCGAAAAGTGCGATCCTCGCCCAGCGCGCGGCGAGCCTGTCCTTTCTGGAATCCCACCTGGGCGCGGACGGGGCCACACTGCTGGCCGAGCGGCGCTACGGATTCGCCCACGGCCTGGTGAAAGAAGCCCTGGTGCTATCCAAGCCCACCGCCCCGGATCTCACGGCCCGCCTGGATGCGCTACTCACGCATCGGTGGCTGGGCATCCCGATCTTCATCGCGATCATGATCGCCGTGTATTCGCTCACGTTCCTGCTCGGCAAATACCCGCAGGACTGGATCGGCGCCGGCTTCGCCTGGCTGCATGACACCGCGCAGGCCCACATCCCCCCGGGCGAACTGGCCAGCCTGCTGGTGGATGGCATCATCCCCGGCGTCGGCGCGGTGGTGGTTTTCGTGCCCGTGATCATGCTGCTCATGGGCTGCATCGCCTTCCTGGAAGACACGGGCTACATGGCCCGCGCCGCCTTCATCATGGATCGCCTGATGCACCTGATGGGGCTGCACGGCAAGAGCTTCATTCCCCTCATCATGGGCACGGGATGCAACGTGCCCGCCGTCCAGGCGACGCGCACCATCGAAGCCAGGGAAGACCGCTTCATCACCATCCTGGTTTCGCCCCTCGTCAGCTGCTCGGCGCGCCTTCAGGTCTACATCCTGATCGCGGGCGCGTTCTTTCCGCCCATCCAGGCCGCATTCGTCCTCATCGGCCTGCACTTCCTGGGCTTCGGCCTGGCGATGCTCATGGGCAAGGTATTGCGCCTGAGCCTGTTCCGCGGCATGAACAACCCCTTCGTCATGGAGCTGCCGCCCTACCGCATGCCCGTGCTGAAGGCCACGCTCATCCACATGTGGGAGAAGGG
>Ga0116170_10000641_pt1 | contig 36763 bp, 36 predicted proteins | sample AD_JPNHW1_MetaG_FD_89797 | JGI IMG/M metagenome (GOLD analysis project Ga0116170, IMG submission 89797) | Active sludge microbial communities of municipal wastewater-treating anaerobic digesters from Japan - AD_JPNHW1_MetaG | ecosystem: Engineered > Bioreactor > Anaerobic > Digestate | place... | reverse complement strand
TTTATTTTTTGCTGTCAGGTATTTCTTCAGACTTTTCAACAGACTTACCACTGCATTGAGATTGAGATTCCATGTTTTTTTTAAGTTTCATTTTCTTTATCGCATTTCTTATTGATTCTTTGCCTAACTGTTTCTGCAAATCACTCCTTAAAAGCAATGGCTTTGATTTATTGACAGAATTTTCTCTTAAAATTTTCTCTGATTTTGCTTTTTCAGAGTCAACATCCTTCTCAAAACGACTGTTACCAAAAACAATCAACCCGATCACACCAAGAACAAAAACAATCACCAAAGTGATATAGAGCTTTTTCATAGCACCCTCCATAAAAATTCCTGCTAATATATTTGTAGATAGTACTTTAGTCAAATAATGTATTTTCTGTTAGTTATAAAAAGCACTTAAAATGTTGTAATATTTCTCCAGTCTGATAAGTTTTTGCGAATCGTTCGGAGCAATGAAAGGAGAGGACATGTCAGATAAAAAACCTAAGAGATTTATTTTCACCGGTGGAGGCAGCGGCGGTCATGTAAGTCCCGCTCTTGCTGTGGCATCTGTTATAAAAGAAAGATACCCCGACGCTGAAATTCTTTATGTCGGTGTGAAAAACAAGGCTGAAGGGATAATGGTGCCGAAAGCTGGCATCTCGATAAAATTTGTCAACAGCGCCCCTTTCCCGGAAAAGTCACCCCTAAAAATTATCCGTTTTCTTTTTTCAATGTTCATAGGAATGATCAAAGCAAAGCTTATTCTTTTAAAGTTCAGGCCTGATGTAATCTTTGCTACAGGCGGTTATGTCAGCGCCCCGATAGTTTTTACAGCTTTCCTGTTGAGAAAATTTTCGTTCGGTCTTTTTAAGACGAAAATACTGATACATGAATCCAATGTACATCCCGGCAAAATGAATAAATGGGCAGCTCATGCAGCTGATGCGGTTGCGGTATCTTTCAGTGAGACTATATCCTGTCTGCCCAAAGGTAAAGGATTTTATTCCGGATATCCGGTAAGAAGCTCGATCTCGACCGGAGACAGGAAAAAGGCCAGAGCCGAACTTGGAATTCCCGAAAACGCTTTCATCATACTGGCGTTTGGAGGATCTCAGGGAGCCAGAACCATTAACCGTGCCCTTGCCGATGCTTCCGCAGAACTTTTGAAAGATCCGGACATCTATATAATTCACGGAACAGGAAAACCTTTCGGTGAAGGTCCGGGCTATAACGGATATGAAGATGTTAAGTTGAGACTGAAAGAGATTTGCGGTGACAGTTTTAATGAAAACCGCTATATCATAAAGGATTTTATTGACAACATGGGACTTTATTATGCCGCATGTGATCTGGTTATAATCAGAGCTGGGGCAGGATCCATAATGGAAGTCTGCAGACAGGCAAAGCCTTCAATAATTATTCCTATCAGCGGCATTTTCAGCGATCATCAGACCGGAAACGCAAGATATATTGAGAGAGCAGGAGCCGCAACTGTACTTTATGAGCAGACTGACCCTCTAAACGGCATTAATACTCCATTTGTGAACGGTTGTGATCTGGCATCAAAGATTCTGGAACTGCAAAACAATCCTGTCAGACTTGCCGGCATGTCTGCTGCCGCTTCAAGTATATTTCCCGGAGAACCCAGAGAGATTATTGCAGATTACATTCAGCACATGCTTAAAGAAAAACCGTTTACCCCTTCATATGAAGCTGCATCGCTCGTTAAAGACAGAATACTCAACCTTTCGTCCACTGCACTGGAGCAGTTTCTTAAAAATGTAAAAAGCGGCAAAGAACCCGAGCTTGATGAAGATGAATTGAGGCTGCTTTTCAATAAACTGGATACTTTTTTATCCAGCTCTAATGTTCTTCTCAAGTCAAGAGCACTCAGGATGGCAGGAATATCCCGTTATGATAAAATACTGCCCCTTATATTAAAAATGGCTGTTTCAAAAAAGGAAAAACCGTTTGTCAGAAGAGATGCATTTGATGCTCTTTCAATGCTTGCACCGCTTGAAAAAGAATATAATGATGAATTTTTCAATGTTATAATGTCAGGATTATCCGACAGCTATTATGAAACAAGATACATGGCCGCAAAATGTGCAAAAATAATGGCGAAGCATTACAATTTTAATGAAAATAACAGAAAATCGCTGATGGCGAAACTCTCAAAAGGACTTAAAGACAGGTGTTTTGAAGTAAGAATCGAATCAATCCTTGCTCTGGGAGAAATATGTACCGACGGAAAATCTTTTACAAACCTTATGAAGCGATGTTATTTTGATCAGGTATGGAAAGTCAGGCAGGCAATATTCGCCGCTTATGAAAAAACTGTAGAAAGAAAAATCATCACAAAATCAACAGCACTTGAAGAGATGGACAAAGTTCTTATAACAAGCGACGGATATCTTACCCACTATGAATTGAAACAGCAGTTCAATTCAAGCAGGAAGGCAATATCAATGACGGAGGAGGAATAATGTTCTACTACATTTTCCAGTCAATTTACAAAGCCGGAGGTCCGGCTGTTTTCAAATACATCACTTCAAGAACACTTATCGCTTTTGTCGCTGCCTTTTTCATCACTCTTATTGTCGGCAGACCTTTAATAAAACTCCTCTACAAGAAAGGGTTCCGCTCATTCGAAAGATCGTATGGTGACATAAATTCCCAGTCCAAAAAAGGAACTCCGATGATGGGCGGAATAATCATGGTCATTACCGGACTCGGAAATGTTCTTCTGTGGTGTGACCTTTCAAATCCTTTTATCATCGTTCTTCTCATAAGCTCAATATGGTTTGCTCTTTTTGGCGGTATTGATGATTATCTCAAAATAAAGAATAAGAATCCTGACCTGGGGATTTCAAGAATATCAAAATTTTCGATTCAGATTCTGTTCGGAGTATTTCTTGCTGTTTTTATCCTTTATCCATCAATATCACCGCTGCCTGCAAAAATAGCCGCCGGACTTCAGGTCCCGTTTGTAAAAGGTGTGCTTTTCTCCAGCGTCACATTCACGGCTTTATGGATAGTTTTTATAATCGTTTATTCGGCAAACTCAGTAAATTTCGCAGATGGAATGGACGGACTGGCAATAGTTCCTTCAATATTCATATTTATTGTTATCGGTGTTTTTGCCTATATCACAGGAAATTACATTCAGGCACATCACCTTCTTTTCACTTACATTCCCGGTTCGGGAGAAATTGCTGTTTTTTGCGGTGCACTGGTAGGATCTGCAATGGGATTTCTCTGGTTTAACACTCATCCTGCGGAAGTTTTCATGGGAGATCTGGGAAGTCTTTTTCTCGGAGGAGCAATGGGAACAGCAGCCGTACTGATAAGACAGGAAGTGGTTTATATTATTGCAGGAACTGTTTTTGTTGTTGAGATCACTTCGACATTTGTTCAGGAAAATATCGGGTTTAAAAATTACCGGCGGATACTTTTCAGAGCTCCTCTGCATCATCACTTTCATCATCAGGGAATGGCTGAATCAAAGATAGTTACAAGATTCTGGATCATTTCAGCCATCATGGCCGCATTGGCAATAATCACAATAAAATTCAGGTAGATCAATGACCGCCCGGAACAGAATGTATTTTAACGGAGATGACTGCAAATTCTGTAATGGAGCATGCTGTCGTTATGTGCTGATCGAAATACCGAAAGAACCGAGATCAAAAAACAGCTTTGATGAACTGATCTGGTGGCTTTTCAATCCGAACATAAAAATTCTGAAAGTCGGAAGAGAATGGTCAATACTTGTCATGGGAAAATGCAGAAATCTCAATGAATCAAACCGCTGCGATGTTTATGAAGCCAGACCCGATCCTTGCCGCAACTATCCACCGGCGGAAGACGGCTGCCATTTTGACAAACTGAGTAACATAGAAGGAATTATTTTCAGCAATGCCGGAGAACTTCTTGATTATCTTGCAACCGTAAGAAAAAAAGATTGGGCGGCAGACTGGTTAAAAAAACTGAGAAATTCTAAGTAGCGGACATTTCCACATTCATAATTGTAAGCTCTTCCTTCAACTGAGATAATTTTTCAAGCATCGCATTATATTCAACTTTTGCCTGTTCTATACTTTGGCTTATCGATTCCATTTTAGCTTTGAACCTTAATTCGCTTTCAAGAGTCGTCTTTTTCATAGATTCCTGAAGTTCATTTGCGGCAATTGTAAGTGCTTTTCCATATTCATCTCTTTTTGCGGCAAGCTTTTCAGCCATTCTGTCATATTCTGTTCGTAATGAATCACAAATTGCAGCATATGAATACTGATTTTTAAGCGAGCCGATCAGTTCTTTCACTGAAACTATCGAGTCAACTCGGTAAACATTTGAACCGGCAAAAGCAAAACCGTTTTCAAGTTCGCCTTTTCTTGCACTGTCAAGAGCTTCAGAAATGCAGTATCTTGCATCTTTTGCTCCACAGCTTTCCAGACATCTTGAAGGACATCTGAAATATTTTTTCACACCTTCCGCAACTTCCTTGAGAAAAACATTGTTGATAGCTCTTCCCGGAAGCCCGACAGGACTTGCGATTATCGTCACATCCTCTTCTTTCGCGGCAATATAAGCCTCTTTAAACCTTATATTGGCATCACATTCATAAGTTGCCACAAAACGGGTTCCAAGCTGTACACCTTTCGCTCCAAGCTTGAAAAACTTATAAATATCTTCGCCTGTAAAAATTCCACCACCGGCGACAACCGGTATCTCACGACCACGCCTTTGTTCAAATTCTTTAAGAGATTCAATTACTTCAGGAACTATCTTTTCCAATTGGAAAGCAGGATCATTAATCTGTTCGTGTTTAAAACCGAGATGTCCGCCGGCTTTCGGACCTTCAACAACTACACCGTCAGGAATATCGTTATATGACTTTTCCCATGATTTGAATATCAGTTTTGCCGCCCTTCCCGAGCTAACTATCGGAACAACAGCGACACCTGCCGCCCTTATCTTTTCAACAGGAATATTTTTTATCGGAAGACCTGCACCTAGAAACAGAAAATCGACTTTTTCTTCTATCGCTGCGTGAAGAAGTTCCTGAAAACAATCAACTGCAACCATTATATTGACACCGATAAGCCCGTTTCCGGCAGCTCTTGACTTCCTTATTTCTTTCCTCAGAGCTTTCACATTTGCTTCAATATGTCCCTGAAAATAATCAGGCTCTATCATTCCGATCGCATTAGCCGCAATAACACCGACCCCTCCTTCTTTTGCAACAGCCGACGCAAGTCCTGAAAGAGAAATACCGACACCCATGCCACCTTGAATTATTGCCACATCAGCGGATTTATTGCCAATCTTCAGCTTAGGAATTGAGCAAGCCTGTGAATATTTTTCTTTCAGCTCATTATATTTCGACTCAATATTCGACATGAAATTCATCTTCTTCTCCATTCATTTGAACTCCAAAAACGAACAAAGCTTATGGCTTTTTATTTATAAAAGCAATAAAATTGAACTTGAGTGTCAGTTCTAAATAATATTTGATATCATTATTTATTTCTGATAGCATCTTTTAAGTTTTTTGAATGTTGTCAACCATGCAGATTTACAAAGAAATCCTACATATATGGAACATCGAGTTTGATTCAATCATTGATGCAAATATCTATGGTGCTTTGTCAAGGATGGCGGGAAGAACCGCGGTTCTTGATAAAAACGGTCGCAAATATCTTGTTGAAAAGCACCATTTCTGGAATCTGGATAAAAAACTTAAAATAGCCGAAAACATTGAAATCATTAATAGTTCTGGCTTTTCAGTTTGCACTCCTTATTTAAAAAACAAAGAGGGAAAAGCCGCTTGCGAATTCAAAAACAGAGTGTGGATGATCCAGCCATTTATTGAAAATGATCTTTTGAAAAGACCTGATTATCTTGATGACTGGACTAAAGGAAAAAATGCGGCAGTTGCACTTTTGAAGCTTTATGAAGTGACTTCAGACCGGAAAATGAATGACATTATCGAAGGCTTTTCACTTGTAACTCACACTGAGGATCTGATTTCGAAAATAAAAAAATCATATCCTGAAATTCACACCGAACTCAAAGATGTCATCCATATAATTGAACAGTTGTTCAATCGTTCAATTAAAGATTCAAGGCTCATTTTCTGTCACGGTGATTATCATCCGATGAACATTCTCTGGAAAAATGACACTGTTGTTTCAGTTATTGACTGGGAATTTTCGGGATACAGACCGGCTTTGACTGATGTTGCAAATATTATCGGCTGTGCCGGTTTTGAAAATAGAAATGCAATTGATCGTGACTTTGTTAAAGAGTTTATTAAAATCATTGAAAATTCTGGCTTTTTCTCTGATTCTGAACTAAAGAACTTAATGCTTTTTGTTCTTGGATTCAGGTTTTCAGGATGGCTGAACGAATGGATAAACGATAGAGATATTGAAATGATACAACGGGAAATAAATTATCTTAAAATTCTTGCGGAAATGTTATGATAAGAGCGTTGAAATCTGCTGATATTCCTGTAATTAAAGATATTTACATCAAATCCAACTGTGCTGCAGGTCTGAATGTTCCCGAAGATCACTTTTTGAAAGACAGCCTGCAATATATCCACGAAACTCTGCACAAATGTGAAAACACGGTTTTTGAGAAAAACGGGAATGTTCTCGGAATTATTTCAGTTTCACATGATTATATTGAAGGACTTTTTGTAATTCCCGATCACTGGAATGAAAGCATTGGTTCTGAACTTTTAAAACATGTTCTGAACATTAAAAAAGAATTGCGGCTTCAGGTCTATGAAAGTAATACCAATGCAATCAAATTCTATAAAAAACACGGGTTTGAAATTACAGGCGGCGGAATCTGCCAGATGACCGGACTTCCTTATTTTGCAATGGATTCAAGTTATTAGCCATCAGGACATGGCTTCTTTCAAAGCGGTGATGAGAACTTTCAGAGAAACCGGTTTCTGAACAAATCCGAGAGCGCCTTCGTTTATTGTAGTATTAATCTCATCATTCATCGAATAACCCGAAAGAACAATAACTTTTATATTTTTGTTAATCTTTTTCAACTCTCTGAATGTTTCAAGTCCATTATAATCAGGCATAACCATGTCAAGAAAGACAAGATCTATATTCTTAAAATCTTTTTTATAAACTTCGATTGCATCCCTGCCGCAAGATACCGGAATTACTTTTGATTTGTGAAGTTCCAGTATTTCCACTATGATCGATCTGACAATATCTTCATCATCAACAACCATAATAGTGGAATTTTCAAGCGAAAAAGTGGAAATGCTTGTTTTGTCTTTCAGGTTTTTACAGCCATCGCCAAGAGAAGGAAGATATATTGAAAATTCCGATCCGCGATTGACTTCGCTGACTAACTCTATTGCACCATTGTGACTCTGCACCGTACCCAGAACTGCGGCAAGACCCATTCCTACACCTCCTTCATCAGCTCTGGTTGTGTAAAAAGGTTCAAAAATTTTCTGCTGAATTTCTTTGGGAATTCCCCTGCCTGTGTCTCTGACAGAAATCTTCACATATAAGTCTGGATTGATATTGTGTACAGACACTATCGGGCAGTATTTATCAAGAGTTACGATTGATGTGGAAATTTCAAGCATTCCACCTTTCGGCATCGCATCTCTTGCATTCAGACACAGATTCAAAAACGCATTCTGAAGCTGTCCCGAATCTCCGGTAACAGTACATTGCTGGTCACATATTTTTGTCGAGATCACAATTTTCTTGTCAATACTGTGTTTGAGAAGCTGAACAACTTCAATCAATTCCTTGTTTATGTCAACAGGAAGACTGACAAGTTTAGCCTTTTTTGAAAAAGCAAGAAGCTTCTGAGTCAGATCAGCCGATCTTTCCGCACCTTTTAATATCTGCCCTGCAAATTCAGTCACTCTTTCGTTTTCAGGATTCTGAACAATAAGTGAAGCATATCCCATGATTCCGGTGAGCTGATTGTTAAAATCATGTGCCACTCCGCCTGCCAGCTGTCCGATTGCGTTCATTTTTTCTGCATGAAGCATTTCTTTCTGCGCCTTTTTCTGGTCAGTAATATCAATGTGAGTGACACAGATATAAGTCTCATCTTTTTCAGGTTTGAAACAGGTGCTGAACAAACACTTCCCAGTCGGAGCATGATATCTTTCAACAAACACAGACTTTCCTGTCAAAAAAACATTTCTATATGCTTCAAACCAATCAGAATTTATATCTTTGAATACATCACAAAGAGCCTTGCCCGTCAAATCAGCTTTGTTCATATTGAATATTTTTTCGTATGACTTGTTGACATCGACATACACAGCATCAATAATTTCTCCGCTCTGATTGTAAAGCGGCTCAAAAAATGCGGCCCCGCTTGCCATTTTTTCAAAAACATGCCGGAACTTCTCTTCACTTCTTTTAAACATTGTTTCGGTTTTACGGAGAACATCAATATTGACAAAAACAATAACCGCCCCGTCAACGAGATTGTTTTCATTTACATATGGATGTATTCTCAAAAGAAAATCTTTTCCGTTTTCAATTGTCACATCTCTTTCAAAAAGTTTTCCGGTTTGAATAACATTTTTTATCTCACTTTCGAGAGGAAAATTTTTCAATCTTGAATTAATATGAACAATAGGTCTGCCTATATCTTTCTGAATAAGGTCAAATATCTCAGAAACCGAAGGCGTGAACAGTCTTATTTTCAACGCTTTATCAAGAAAAATCGTTCCTATCCTTGTACTTTCGATGAAATTATCCAGATCGGAATTAGCTGTCTGCAAAAGATCAATTTTTTCTTCGAGCTCTTTATTTACGGTGCAAAGTTCTTCATTTGTGCTCTGTAATTCTTCATTTGTACTCTGGATCTCTTCTGATGAAGCAAGAAGCTCTTCATTTGATGATTCCAGCTCTTCAATTGTGGACTGGAGAAACTCTTTTGTATAAAAAAGTTCCTGCTCCAGATCTGCGACTCTTCTTTTAACAGAACCTTCCACATCAAAAAATTCAGAAACAGTCGTCTGCTTCCTTTGAAGATCGACTTCATTAATTAAAACAAGCGTATACGGCGAGTCAAAACCCGGATCGCATATTCTTTCAATGAAAACTGACACTGATTTTCCTTCTGTTGTCATTGTATGATAGCTTACCGGAGCAGACGCATCATTCAGCTTTCCGAACATATCATTCAAAACCACTCCGATATTATAATCAATCAATGATAAGAAATTCAAAGAGGTTCTTCCCGGTCTGGGTTTTATAAAGTCCGAGATATTTCCGAAAGAATGAACAATCTCCTTTGAGTTATTTAGCAAAAATCCTACCGGCATATATCTGTCAAGTAGAATGTCATACGCCCTCATCAGTCTGGGATCATTGCAAAATGGCTGTGTTCTGTCAATTCTCACACCGTTGTCACTTAATCCTCTGTTTTTTAACGAAAATCGCATGTGTTTACCTGTAGTCTGAGCCCCTGTTTTTCTGAATAGATTGTGCTTTCTGCTGATTGTGCTGAATTCTGTTTCAAGAGGTGAAACACTTTCGCTGTTGCCGAGAAAAAAAATTCCTCCCGGAACAAGTGTAAAATGGAATGTGCTTAACGCTTTAATTCGCGCCTCATTATTAAAATATATCAAAAGATTACGGCAACTTATGAAATGCAGTCTCGAAAACGGAGCATCTCTTGTAATGTCGTGCTGAGAAAAAACGATACGGCTCCTTATTAAACTTGAAATTACAAATGAGCCGGAATCTTTTTTCACAAAATATTTTTTTATGATATCTTCCGGAATTTGTTTTATTTCATCGGGAGTATATGTTCCTGATGAGGCTTTCTGAACATAAGGAGCATAAGCATCCGAGGCGAACAGTCTTATCTTTTCGATCATTTTATCATCTTGGATCGATTCGCACAGAAGGATCATCAAAGAATAGGCCTCTTCTCCGGTTGCACATCCTGCCACCCAGATTCTCAGCTCCCCTTCTTCTTTTATGATTTCTATCAGCTCTGATATAATATTTTCCCGAAGCCATTCAAATGATTCGCCATCTCTGAAAAAGCATGTGACACCGATAAGCATATCGTCATAAAGGTGATCCAGCTCAAAGGCATCATTTTTCAACAATTGGCAATAATCTTCAATAGCGACACAACCCTGTAATTTCATTCTTCTTTCTATGCGTCTTGAAATTGTTCCCGGTTTATAATAACAGAGATTCAGACCATAAAGATCACTGACAAGTTTAAATATTTCTGACAATCCGCTAAGTTCAACCGCACTTTCTTCACTGAAAATTCTATCCGAAATCGTCACCTTAACTCCTCACGCCTTTAGATTCATTGGAATAAGATACTATTTGACAAAATTATTGTCAATTTAGTTTTTAAAAAATCCGGTATTGACTTTAACCAAACGGTTTATATATACAATCGCGGTTTTTTTAATGTATTCGGAGGAAATTATGGCTAAGAAAAGTTTTAAAGCGGAGACCAGAAAATTGCTGGATCTTATGATCAATTCAATTTACACAAACAAGGAAATTTTTCTTCGTGAGCTTATTTCTAATGCAAGCGATGCGATCGACAAACTGAAATTCAAATCTCTTACTCAGCCTGAACTGCTTGAAAACGGTGGTGATTTTGAAATAAAAATTTCAATCGACAAAGAAAATAAAACTCTGACCGTTTATGACAACGGAATCGGAATGAATTTTGATGAAGTAGTTGAAAACATTGGTACTATAGCCAAGAGCGGTTCTAAGGAATTTCTTGAAAAACTTCAAGGGACAGATGGAAAAAATGTTACTGAGCTGATTGGACAGTTCGGTGTAGGCTTTTACAGCACATTCATGGTTGCAGACAAAGTGAAAATACTCACCAGATCTGCCGGAACAGAGATATCGGAAGGTGTTGTATGGGAATCGAAAGGTGACGGAAGTTACACAATTGATAAGGCTGAGGTGCCAAATCGCGGAACAGAAATAATTCTCTATATCAAAGAAGAAATACTCAAGGAAATGCACCTGCTTGATAAGGACGAAATCGAAGAACTTATTACAAGATACAGCGATTTTATCAGATATCCGGTAAAAATGGATGTTGGAATTGAAAAACCGGAAGAAAAAGACGAAGAAGGAAAAGTTACAAAAGAAAAAGAAACTGTCGTTGAAGAAAAAATCATTAACTCGATGAAACCGATATGGCAGAGAGAAAAGTCTGCCGTAACTGATGAAGAATACAAGGAATTTTACAGGCATTCTTTCCATTCCTATGATGAACCTGTTGATATAATTCACACCAAAGGAGAAGGAACTGTTGAATATACAGCTCTTATTTTCATACCTTCACAGATTCCGTTCAATTTTTATTCAAGTCATTTTGAAAGAGGAATGAAGCTCTACAGCAAACAGGTTTTCATCATGGAAAAATGCAAGGAGCTTGTTCCGGAATATCTTGGATTCGTTAGAGGAATTGTTGACAGCCCCGACTTTTCGCTAAATATTTCAAGAGAGATACTTCAGCATAGCAGTCAGCTTAAAGTTATCTCAAAAAACATAGAAAAAAAGATCCTCTGCGCACTGAAATTCATGCTTGAAAATGACCGTCCCAAATATGTCAAGTTCTGGAATGAATTCGGGAAAGCAATAAAAGCCGGAATTTACAGTGATTACGGAATGAACAAGGAAAAGCTTCAGGATCTCCTGCTTTTTGAATCGTCTCATGGTGAAGAACTTACAACTCTTGATGAATATGTTAAAAGAATGCCTGAAACTCAGAAAGAGATCTATTATGCGGCAGGTCGCGACAGAACCGCTTTGAAAAACACTCCGCAAATGGAAATGCTCACAGAAAAAGGTTATGAAGTGCTCTACTTTGTTGATAAGATTGATGAATTTGCTTCAACAATTCTTGTCAATTATCAGGAAAAACCCCTTAAGAACATCAGCGGATCTGATCTTAATCTTGACACAGAGGAAGAAAAAAAGGAAAAAGAGGAAAAGAGAAAAGATAAGGAAAAAGATGCAAAATCACTTCTCGAAACACTTAAAAAGCATCTTCAGAACGATGTAAAAGAAGTGAGACTTTCTTCAAGGCTCAAGAACAGCGCAGTGTGCCTTGTGAGCGGAAGCGACGGAATCAGCATAAACATGGAACAGGTTCTCAGCGAAGCCGCAATGTCAAACATGCCTGCACCTAAAGCGACAAGGATCCTTGAGATCAATCCTGAACACAGAATATTTGCAAAGCTCAACGAAATATACACCGCAAATCCAGATTCAGAAAAACTCAAAAACTATGCAGAAGTATTGTATAATCAGGCACTTATGATAGAAGGCATCGCCCCGAAAGATCCAGTGAAATTCGCCTCCCAGATCTCCGAAATCATGTCAGAAGTCCCAGCGTAATACATCTTTATTTTTTATTTATGTAACCGAGAAAGCTTCCTTTCTTGATAATCGGATTGTAATCATTATTATACTGAAGTTATTATTGCAGATTCAAATCCGGAGCATGATATGAAAGTTCTTGTAGTCGGCAAGGGTGCCAGAGAGCATGCACTTGTCTGGAAAATATCCAGAAGTCCGCTTGTTGAAAAAGTTTACTGTTTCCCGGGAAATGCCGGAATATCTCAAATTGCACAAATTCCCGAACTTGCTGATGATTCTGTAAACACTCTGGCTGATTTTGCAAAAAAAGAACGAATCGATTTTACCGTTGTAGGTCCTGAGGATTATCTTGCAAAAGGGATCGTCGATCATTTTGAATCTCTGGGTCTTAAAATATTCGGCGCAAATAAAAATGCGGCAAAACTTGAATCAAGCAAGGCATTTGCAAAAGAGATAATGGACAGTGCTAACATTCCGACAGCTTCCTATTCAACAGTAACCGACTTAAACTCAGGAATAAAAGTGCTCGAAAGATCGTCATTTCCGATTGTTCTGAAAGCTGACGGACTTGCCGCCGGAAAAGGTGTGGTGATCTGTGATTCGTTAAAATCAGCAACAAGCGAACTTACTGAAATGCTTGGCGGAAAGTTCAAAGATGCCGGTGCAAAAGTTGTAATTGAGCAGTTTTTGAAAGGTGAAGAACTAAGTTTGCTGCTTCTGACAGACGGAACCGCCGTAAAACCGCTCCTTTTTTCACAGGATCATAAAGCACTTCTTGACGGTGATACAGGTCCCAACACCGGCGGAATGGGAGCTTATGCACCTGTTTTATCAGGAACTTCAGAGCTTTATGAGAAGATTAATGAAAAAGTGACTCTTCCGCTTTTGAATGAACTCAAGAAAATGAATATTGATTACCGCGGAGTGCTTTATATCGGTCTGATGATCGTTAACGGGATTCCGTATGTACTTGAATATAATGCAAGATTCGGTGATCCCGAAACCGAACCTCTGATGATGCTGCTTAAAAGTGACATAGTTCCTTATTTTACTGCCTGTGCTGAAAGGACCCTTGAAAAACTGCCTGAGCTTGAATGGATCGAAGGATACGGAGCAACAGTAGTTATCGCTTCCGGCGGATATCCTGAATCTTACAAAAAAGGTGAGATAATTTCAGGACTTACAGATGTTGATAAAGACTGTGTGGTTTTTCATGCAGGAACAAAATTCAATGGAAATGGCGGAATTGTGACTGACGGCGGAAGAGTTCTGATGGTAACGGGAACTGGAAAAACAATAAAAGAAACTATGGATCTTATTTATAAAAATGTCGGGAAGATCAGCTTTGATGGCGCATATTATAGAAAAGATATCGCTCACAGAGAGATAAAAAGGATTAAAAAATGATCATAAAAAAATCGGATTTTTTAAAAAGTGCATCATCAATAGGCGGGCTGCCTGACAACGGATTTCCTGAATTTGCGTTCATAGGCAGATCAAATGTCGGGAAATCAAGTCTGATGAACATGCTGCTTGACAGAAAAGGGCTTGTCAAAACTTCAAAGAAACCGGGAAAGACCGTTCTGCTTAATTTTTTCAGCGTGAACGATTCGTTCTTTTTTGTCGATCTTCCTGGATATGGTTTTGCCTCCAGACCAAGAGGCGAACAGGAATTGTGGCGGAAACTCATCGAGGAATATCTGATCAAAAGAGAAACGCTTGTTAACATTTTTCTGCTTATTGACGCAAGACACGGAATAATGAAAATTGATGAGCAGATGATGGAATTTCTCAATTATTACCGTCTTTCATATACCATTGTTTTTACCAAGATCGATAAGCTTAACAAAAACGAAGCCTCAGTGATAAAGTTTAAGAACAAAGGGTGCTTTACTGCATCTGCCGTTACTGGTGCAGGAAAAGAAGAACTGCTCGATTTTGTTGAGAAAAATATTAATGCACAGAAGGTGGAACAGTGAAGATCGGCATTTTATTTTTCATTATGTTTTTTTCTTTAACTATTTTTTCAAACTCCATAACTGAAAGTGTCGTCGCAAACATGAACGACCGGGCAATAACTTATACCGAAGTAACTCAGGAAGGAGAACTTCTGAACATTGAAAACAATGTGCCGCCCGAAACTCCTTTAGCTGCGGATCTGAAAGAAAAAACTCTCAATCTCATAATGTTCAGAATAATCGTTTTTGAAGAAGCCAGAAGCCAGAATATCACTGTTGATGAAAAAACAGTACAGGAAAAAGTTAAAATTTATTCATCGAATGTCTATATGAAAAAATTCCTGAAAAAATACGAGATTACCCCGCTTGAATTTACAACCATGATAAAAATGAGACTGATCGCTGATAAAATGACTGAACTTTTTCTGGAAAAAAGATTCAAGGACAAATCTTCAACTGCCGGTGAAAAAAAGAAGGCTGTTGAGGAGTGGCAGAAAAATCTGTTGAAAAAACAAAAGCTTGTGCTATATTCAATCCCGTAAGGATTCCGGAGGATAAATGGGAAAGATAATTTCGGTAGTCAATCAGAAAGGCGGTGTGGGCAAAACGACTACTGCTGTCAATTTTGCCGCATGTCTCGGTGTTATGGAAAAAAAAGTGCTTCTTATTGATATGGATCCTCAGGGAAATGCAACATCAATGAGTTCCATAAAAGGTGAGAATTTCAACACAATTTATGATCTGATGGCCGATCCTGAAATAAACGCAATATATCCGACCTCGCTTCCTTTTCTTAAGATAATTCCCTGCAATGAAGAGCTTACCGGCGCAGAAGTGGAACTTCTTCAAATGGAGGAACGCGAGTTTGTTCTTAAAAAAACCCTCGAAAAATGGCGCAACAAATTTGATTACATTATCATAGATTCTCCGCCCAGCCTCAATATTCTTACTGTTAACAACATGGTTGCGTCTGATGGAATAATAATACCGATACAGTGTGAATATTTTGCACTTGAGGGGCTGAGCAGAATACTTGAAACAACAAAAAACATAAAAACGCTCAATCCTGACATAGAAATATACGGCATAATTCTCACCATGTACGACAAAAGGGTTAAACTTACTTACGAAGTTGAAACTGATGTCAGAGAACATTTCGGAGATATTGTTTTCAAGACAGTGATACCCAGAAATGTGAAATTAAGTGAATCGCCGAGCTTCGGGATGCCGATAGTTCTTTACGATATTTCATCTATCGGTGCACAGAAATATCTTGAAATGGCTGAAGAATTTTTAAAAAAAATGAAGTAGGAGGAACAAATGCTGCTCGAAAAAAGAAAGCTGGGAAAAGGACTTGATGCACTTATTAAGTCTTCTCCGGAAAGCGACTATCTTGTTCTCCCGATCGAATCGATCATACCGAATGTAAATCAGCCCAGGAAACAGTTTGACGAACAGCGGTTGAGAGAATTGTCCGAATCTATAAAACAATATGGAATAATCCAGCCGATACTAGTGAAAAAAGAAGGTTTGAAATACCGCATTGTTGCAGGTGAAAGAAGATACCGTGCAGCTAAAATGGCCGGACTTACCGAAATGAAGGCTATCCTTTTCAAAGGCGAGGAGGATTATCAGGTATCTCTCATCGAAAATCTTCAGAGAGAGGACTTGAATCCGATAGAAGTTGCAGAAGCGTATACCGAGCTTATCAAAAGATTTTCCTATACTCAGCAGGAACTTAGTGAGAAAGTCGGAAAAAGCAGAAGCGAGATAAGTAACTGTATGCGTCTTTTAAATCTCACAGGAAGAATTCAGGACCTTGTGAGGAACAGTACGATTTCCGTCGGACAGGCAAGACCTCTCGCAGTTCTTGATAAAGCCGAACAGGAACTTTTTCTCGACAGGATAATAAGCGACAAACTTACCGCCAGACAGGTTGAAAAGCTTGTTTCATCAAAACCGGCAGTCAAAACTGAGCCGCGACAGGCTTCTTCATACTGGGCAACTGAGGAAAGTGAGCTGAGCAGACATATTAATGCAAAAATTTCTGTAAAAGGAAAAAGCAGCGGGGTTTCAGTGACACTTGATTTTGAGACTGCTGATGATTTCGATGTTTTTCGTAAAATGATCAAAAAAGCATCAAAATGACAACCCGGCTTACATTTTTTATTATAATATTTTTTATCATTCTGCCTTTAAAAGCAGGGGAAACATTTACGGTTGTGATCGATGCCGGACACGGTGGAGGTAACAAAGGAGCCGTACACGAAAACTTTGAAGAAAAAGAACTTACCCTTCAGATAGCTCTAAAACTTAAAACCCTTTTTGCCGGAAGAAGTGTAACCGCAATTTTTACGAGAACGACAGATATTGAACTCCCGCCAAAAAAAAGAGCAGAACAGATAGAATCTTTGAAACCGGATCTGTTCATTTCGCTTCATTTCAACAGCCAGAGTTTTATTACAACCAACCGCGGTTTTGAAATTTATTATCCGGCGGACAGTCTGATATCAGAACCGGCTGAAATGGTTAAATATTTTCACAGAGCAAACTGTTCGTTCCATTATGGCAGTGTTTTCAAAGAGTTATATCTTGACAGCGCCATTTTTAAAATCTGGAGCCTTCCGTTCAACATGTTCACGCAAAAACACGACCTTCTTCTTTTTGATGAAACAACCGTTCCGGGGCTTCTGCTTGAGATCGCCTACCTGACATCTCCCGAAGATAGAGCGTGCATTGAAAATAATGAATTTATAAATGACATCGCTAAATTTATCTTTGAAGCTGTAAAGAAAAGTTCTCAGGAAAAGTGTTACTAGGAATATTTTTTGTTAACATACATCTGCTGAGCAATTCCAAGAAGCGTATTCACAAACCAGTACAGAGTCATTCCACTTGGAAGAAGCAGTGATATCCATGTAAAAACAACAGGCATAGTGTACATCATCACTTTCATCTGCATATTATCAACTGTCTGCGGAGTCATTTTGGTCTGAAGGAACATCAGAAGTCCCAGAGCAACCGGAATTATAAAGAACGGGTCTTTTTCAGAAAGGTCAGTAAGCCAGAAAGGAAGGAACGGAGCGTTATAAAGCTCGACTGCATTCTGGATCATATAATAAAGTGCAATGTATACCGGCATCTGAATGAACATCGGAAGACATCCGCCAAGCGGATTCACACCTTCTTTCTGGTAAAGCAGCATTGTTTCTTTGTTAAGGGTCTCTTTATCTTTTTTATATTTCTCCTGCAGTTCCTTTATCTTGGGCTGAAGAGCTTTCATCTTGTTCATTGACTTGTAACTTGCATTTGACAGAGGAAAAAGAAGGATCTTGACAACAAGAGTAAGAAAAATAATCGCAAGTCCGTAATTTCCAATAAATCCGAAAAAGAAGTTCAGCGCCAGAAGAAGAGGCTCGGCAAGAAATCCGGTCCAGCCGAAAGTAACAGTTTTTTCAAGTCCGTTGTTTTCATTTAAAAGAAGCTCTCTTTCCTTTGTACCGTAATAAATATCGAAATCAGCTGTATAGCTCTTGCCTGGTTCAATAATAATATTATTCTTTGCAACAGAGAATTTTGAAATATTCTTGTCAGAATCGATAGATGCCGCAGCTTTAAGTTTTTCATCTCCTGAAATAACTCCGAAAAGGAAATATCCATAATTGAGACCTATCCAGTCGACTTCACTTCCACTGCCTATAAATTTGGTAATATCATCATTGTCAGTACATTCTTCGAATGATTTATCAGGTTTCTGCACAACAATCCCGAACTTTCTTGTCTGAGCAGAAAAAATACTTTTGTTTTCAAATTGTGAAACATAAGTAAGTTGCGGAGTCCATGAAATGTTTGAAGTACCATTATTAATTATCGTTTTTGAAAGCGTCGCTTTGAAATCATTTTGGAGAGTTATCTTTTTCAATTCAATAACATTCTCATTTTCATATTTAAAAGTAACAGACCTGTCAGTTGTTTCATCAACAAGATAGTCAGGTTCTTTGCTGAAAACAGAGCTCATCTCAGGAAACACGCTTCCTTCTGGAACAGCGGCAGCGAGGTCAACATTTTTTGCAGCATATTTTTTCTTAATTATGAGAGCTTTCGTTATTTTTCCGGATTTTGAACTGAATGAGAATTCAAGCGAGTCGTTTTTGATCATACCCGTCTGTTCAGGGTTGGAAACATGAGTGGACAGGGTTGTTGAACTTGTCGAATCTGCCGGATTGGCTGCCGGAGTTGCAGGGGTCACAGGAGTTTTAACTTTCTCAGAAGCTGCCGGTGCAGTCTGAGTAGTCTGACTCGTCGAACTTTTTTGAGGTTTAGGCGCAAAAAATTCAGACCAGATGAACATTACAGCGACTGATAAAACCACCGCTATGATAAAATTTTTGTTTTCCATTTAATTACTCCATTTCATTTCACAGGATCATAACCACAGTTCCGGTTCCAAGGATTACACCTTAAAACCCGCCATAATCCAAGAAAAATACCTTTAACAACACCTTTTTTATCAACTGCCTCGATCATATATTGCGAACAGGTAGGATAAAACCTGCAACTTTTTCCGAAATAGGGTGACAATGCTATCTGATACCCGCGGATAAGTTTAATCAGCAGAAATTTCATTCTGTTTACCTGCAAAATAAAGAAAATCTTTTCTGATACTGCTAAAAGTCATCTCACTGCGTCTCGGAATAATGACAATATCAACCGGTTTTGAGAATGCAGACTTTTCAAGCCTGAAAACTTCTCTGATCCATCTTTTTATTCTGTTTCTTTCAACTGAATTGCCGACCTTTTTTGTAACGATGACACCCAGCTTAGTTCTATCAGATTCAGCATAATTGAAAACCAGCAGTTTTGTCTTGAAAACTTTTCCTGATTTTTTGAGCCCTGTATATTCCCGGCCTTTTCTGATCCTGTCCTGTTTTAAAAATGAAAAGTTCAAAGAATTTGAGGTGAACTACTTTTCGTAAATTGTTACAGAGAGAACCTTTCTTCCTTTCCTTCTGCGCGCCTTTATTATTTTTCTGCCGTCCGCAGTTCTCATTCTCTTTCTGAAACCGTGAGTTCTCTTTCTTGAAATTTTACTTGGCTGATATGTTCTTTTCATAGCTCACTCCTGAACAAAACTTAAAAGTACCTCAAAAAACTCGGGAAAATATACTCATGAAATACCTCTTGTCAAATATTGTAGTTAAAAACTTTAAAATCCCAAAAAATATCAGTATGATGCACCAGTTTTTGTTTTAAAATGAGAGCCATGGAAAACACATTTATCAAAAAAATTTTTGAAAAAGAAATGACTGAAAAGCTTTTTTCCGCATATCAGTCCGGAACAATTGACGATCGGTTTTTTTTAAAAAAATATTGCGCCGGAACACTCAGTTTTGAAAATATTGAGCCAGTAACAGATGAAACACTGTTCGATCTGGCATCTTTGACAAAAGTTTTATTGACCGCACCGCTTTTTTACACTCTTTTTTATGAAAAAGTTATCTCGAAAAATGATCCAGTCTGTAAATTTCTGCCAGAGTTTGACACATCCATAACGATCATTGAACTTCTGGGACACACCTCAGGACTTCAGGCATGGCTTCCTTTTTATGAACTTGCAGACAATCGTTTAGGAATCGAGCAAAGAAAGAACGAAGTTGTTGATATCATTAACAAAAGCGACAGGCTCAAAAAAACATATCTTTATAGCGACCTTAATTTTATCCTTCTCGGATTTATTCTGGAAAGGATTTATGGACAGCGTCTTGATAAGATTTTCAATGATTTCAAAAAAAAGAACGGATTAATAGAAAACATTGTGTTTTTTCCGCAAACCCCGACTCCGTTTACTGCATTTTCAAAACTGAGAAACAGTTTCCCGGATAGAACAGTTGAAGATGAAAACTGCTATTTTCTAGGTGGGCTTACCGGACACGCCGGATTGTTTGCAAGTGCTGAAAACACCTTAAAATATGTTCGTGGACTGCTTGAAAAAGAGTGGTTCATGGAAACAGGATCGAAACTCCATTTTGCCGGATTTGACAGACCATCAGGAACAGATTCAAATTACGGGAAAAAAGCTGAGAATTCATTTATAGGACATCTAGGATTCACAGGAACTGCTCTGCTTATAAATCCGCTATCTCGCAAGGTGTCAGTTTTATTCACAAATTCAACACATCCGTCCCCTGGAAAACCAGACAGAAAAGAACGGTTGAAAAAGTGCCGGCAGTTATTTTTTGATTCATCCATTTAATTGAATATACTCGGCAGTTGAAAAGGATTTAAGGTGAATAATGAGTGACAATATCAAAATAGTTTCCAGAAACAAAAAGATTTCAAGGAGTTACGAAATAATTGACAAACTTGAAGCCGGGATTGTTCTTCTTGGAACTGAAATAAAATCAATCAGGGACGGAAATGTTTCTTTCCGCGACAGTTTTGTCGATATTTCAAACAATGAAATGTGGCTTATCGGTTTTTCCATTGCACCGTGTGCCACTGGAAACATCTGGAATCACGCTGAGGACAGAAAAAGAAAACTTCTCTTGAAAAAACGGGAGATCATGAAGTGGGATGCCAAGGTCAAAGAACGGGGTTTCACGATTGTTCCCATTGATATTTATCTGAAAGACGGCAGAGCCAAAATGACGATAGGTCTTGCCCGCGGCAAAACTTCTTATGACAGAAAAGCCGATCTTAAAGAGAAGGATATCGAACGGGATTCCAGAAGATTCACGGAAAAATACAAATGAATACAAGACAATACGGTGCCGAAGCTGAATTATTCACGGCAAACTGGCTGGAAAAAAAAGGTTATAGAATCCTTGACCGGAATTTTTTCATGCGTGGCGGAGAACTTGATATTATTGCACAATCCGGTGATACGATAGCTTTTATTGAAGTACGGAGCTGGGACAGAATATTCTGGGAAGGCGGCACACCACTTGAAACGGTCGGGCCTGAAAAGATAAAACATATAATAAAAACAGCACTTTACTATATTCAGAAAAAACGGATATGCCTTCAGACATATAATATCAGGTTTGATGTTGCGGCTCTGATAAAGAATGAGTCAGGGGAATTTGAAATGGATTATCTTGAAGCCGCATTCAATGCAGACGGAACTTATTGACAATCCCGGAGAAACACATGAGCGGAAATTTGTTCGTTGTCGCCACTCCGATCGGAAATATGAGCGATATTTCACAAAGGGCCATTCAGGTTCTTGGAAGCTGTGATTACATTCTTGCTGAGGACAGTAGAGTTTCAGGCGGACTTTTAGCAAAACTCGGAATCAATACCAGAATATTTTCGTATCACAAATTCACTGAAAAGAAATTTCTTCAGAAACATATCGACGAGCTGAAAAACGGGCGTAACATAGCTCTGGTCAGTGATGCCGGAACTCCAGGGGTCAGCGATCCCGGCAAACATATTGTCAAAGCGGCTCTTGAAGAAAAAATCCCGGTAATTCCGGTTCCCGGAGCCTGTGCCGCCGCTGTATCATTCTCATGTTCAGGATCTTCGTCAGATTCTTTTGTTTTTGCCGGCTTTCTCCCTTCGAAAGGGGCTGTCAGAGATGAAACTCTTAAAAGATTCCTTTCATTTGGACTGCCGGTAATATTTTATGAAGCACCGACCAGAATCAAAGATCTTATCGAAAAACTCCGATCGGCAGGCTGCCGGATCGTTGTGATGCGGGAACTCACGAAACATTTTGAAGAGATATTTGAATATGATGATCGCGATCTTAAAGAAAAAGGAGAATTCACAGTTGTCGCAGAACCGGTCAAGGTTGAAAACACCGGCATTGAAATTGACAAGCAACTTATTGAGATAATTAAGCTTTCAGGGTTATCCACAAAAGACTCAGCTCAACTGCTTTCAAGAATTTATCCTGATACCGGAAAAAACGAAATAAAAAAGTTGTTCATACCTGACAGAAAGTCTTAATTTCCTTGCAAAAAAACGACTGATATGATAAAAATCCCGAGCTTATAGTGCTTTGGGTTAAACTATGATAAACAGTCTTAAAGATATTATTTTAAATAATAACGGTGCTATCAAAGCACTGGAATTTCTTGGAAACGGTGCATCTATCCGTGTTGTGATTGACGAAGATCATGACATTCTGGTTTCAAAAACGGCTGGACGCATATCTGTCAGGGAATTTGACAGTTCTTCCAACCGTCCCGATATCACAATAAATATTCCGGCAGAGATCATTATGTCTATTTTTTCAACTCATGCTGAAACCGCACACGAATTCATAATCAACTCGGCAGATATCATGACTGAAAAAACCAATATTGAAAAAATATCTCTCACCGTACATTCAGGAATTATGAAACTTACACTGCTTGGATATTTAAAGATCATTCCTATCGGTGGTCCGAAGCTGCTTAAAATACTGAGTCGCTACGGAATTGGATCGGTTTCAGAAATAAAAAGAAAACTCACAAAACTTACAAATAGATAAAACCCGAGGACCGTTATGAGTAGAAACCTTCTTGTTTATGAATCAGACGCAACAATGGCAGATGCCCTGAAAAAGCTTTTTTCAACTTACAAATTCAAAGTTTTCACAGCCAGTTCGGAAGCGAGAGTTCAGGAAGCTCTCGGCAAAGACAAAATGGATGTTTTCATAATCAGGGCTGAAAATCCGGGGATGAAGGGATTTATGCTTTGCAAAAAAATACGATCCATCGACGGATATTCAACAACCCCGATACTGCTGATTTCAAGCAACGCTACTGAAGAAGTATTTGAAAAACACAGACAGTTTGACTATAGAGCTGATTATTATCTCAATATTCCGACCGATAATGAAACCATCCTTGCATCAACACATGCCATATTCCCTTTTCTTGAAGATATGACCGAATCTGCCGCAGATACTTCAGGAAAAGACAGAACAATCGCAGAATTGAAACAGAAAATATCTGAACTTGAAGCGATTCTTAGTGAAACAAAAAATCAGATACTTCCTCAGGCAGATCAGGAAGAAATAGAAACGATCACTCAGGAAAATGAAAAACTTATTGAACTTAACACTCTGCTTACAGAAAATCTCAGCAAAATCGAATCCGAGTCAGGCGAACTTAAAGATGCTCTAGCCCAGAAAGGTTTCCAGCTGAAAAGTCTTGAGGAAAAAGCAGATGATCTCCAGAAAAAGGTTCAATCATATTCTGCAGTGGAAAAAGAAAATGATGAACTTGTTGCAGAGCTGGAAATTGCTAAAAATGAAGCTGAAGAGGCAAAAAAACAGATCGGGAAACTCGAAGAAGAAGTTGCCGGTTTCAATGAAGAGCTTGCGGGATTGAAGGAAGAGAAGGAAAATTTGAAAAAAACCGTGAAAGAACTTGAAGTAATATCCGATTCAGCAAAAAATGACAGCAGAGAACTTGCAGAATCGAAGAAAAAACTTGCGGAACAGAAAGATCAGAATGATGTTCTCAATGTCTATAACAAGGAAATGAAAGACCGTGTCCGCAAATTTGAAACAGATTTTACAGAATTGACATCCAAAAAAGAAAAGGCCGAAGCTGAACTGGAAAAGATGACAAAACAGAAAGATTCTGAAATAGCGGAAAAAAACAAGGTTCTTGAAGAAGCCGAAAATGAAATGGCTGAACTCAAAAATGCCGTTGCCGGTCTTTCCGAATTAAATGAAGAACTGGAAAAAATAAAAAAGGAGAAAGAAGATCTGTTCAAAAACAATGAATCTCTTCGCGAGGAAATACAGGAACTTACCGAAACTGTCACAAAAGGTGGCGAAATCGCAGAGCAGTTCGAAATACTTGTGGTGGAAAAGAAAGATCTTGAAGAAAAACTTAATGAAAGAAGAGACCGCATAAAAGACCTTAACGATGAAATGGACAAACTTTCTGAAAAAATAGAAATGCTTGACAGCGTTATGTCTGAAAATGAAGATATGAAATCAAAACTTGCAGATAACGCCGCAAAACTTGAAGAAAACACGAAGAAAATCGAAGAAATGTCAGAAGAGCTTACAATTCTGAGATCTGCTAACATAAATCACACCGATATTCTGAAAAAACTTCGCGAGACCATTTCACAGTTCAAGGACTGAACCGGAGACTTGATGAAAATAGAACTTACCGTAACCATTCTTCTTGAAATGCTTTTTGAATATGACATTTTGAGCAAAGACCAGAAAGACCTTATTTCTGCAAGGATAGATTTCTATACATCAATGTATGAAAACACTTGCAAGAAATCACCTTTTGTTACGGAACTGATCGTTTTTATCTGTGAAAAAGAGTCTATTCCGCTTGAAGAGGAACAGATTCTTAAACTCATTGCAGCAAGGGCCGGATGCGAGTATATCATTATAGATCCTTTGAAAATAGATGCCCAGCTTGCCGTGAAAACCATAAGCGCATCCTATGGTAAAATAAATAGAGTTCTTCCGATGAAAAAAGAGGGCGACATTATCACTCTTGCAATGGCAGACCCTTTCCGGATGGATGTGATAGATCAGCTTTCAACGACAACATCATGTGAAATTATGCCTGTTGTCGCTGCGGCAAAAGATATCGAAAGAATTATCTCAGACCTTTTCGGTTTTAAAAAATCTATAAAAGCTGCCGCCGCCGATTTTGTCAAGGAAGGGTTCAATAATCTCGAAAATCTCACAGATCTCGGTAAAGCCAGAAATATGGATGACAAGCACATCATTAATGCTGTTGATTATATGCTTAAATATGCCATAGATCAGGAAGCCAGTGATATTCATATTGAACCCAAAAGAAACGAAACCAACATCCGCTTCAGACTCGACGGCATACTTCATACCATTTATTCCTTCCCTTTTGAAGCGCACCTTCCTTTTGTCAGCCGCCTTAAAATGCTGGCAAAAATGGATATTGCAGAAAAGAGAAGACCTCAGGACGGCAGAATAAAAGTTGTCACGGAAACAGGACTCGAAGTAGAACTCAGAGCAAGCACCATTCCGGTCGTAACTGGTGAAAAAATGGTTCTGAGAATACTGGAATCCGGAGGATTTGTCAAAAATATCAGCGGGATAGGGTTTGCTCCTGATCAGCTTGAAAATTACGATCTGTCTTTAAAAAAAGGGTACGGAATGGTTCTTGTCACCGGTCCGACGGGAAGTGGAAAATCAACCACACTCTACTCTACTCTCAAAAATATAGCATCACCTGACATCAATATCGTTTCGGTTGAAGATCCGATAGAGATCGTGATCGAAGAGATAAATCAGATGGGTGTCAACACAAAAGCCGGCATTACTTTTTCAAGTGCATTGCGGCACATTCTCAGACAGGACCCGGATATAGTCATGATAGGAGAGATCAGAGACAAGGAAACTGCATCGAACGCTGTTCAGGCGGCACTTACCGGGCATCTGGTACTTTCCACACTTCACACTAATGACACCGCAACAACCGTTGAAAGGCTTTCAGATCTTGGTGTTGAACCGTATCTTATTGCAAGTGTGCTGAACTCAATCGTCGCACAGAGACTTGTCAGAAAAGTCTGTCCGTTCTGTTCTTTTATAAGAGAAATGAAAGAAGAAGAGAAGATAACACTGCATCTTCCACTTGAAAGCAATTACAAGATCAGAGATTCTGAAGGTTGTGTAAAATGCCGTTATACCGGATATAAAGGGCGTACAGCTATCATCGAATATATGCCTGTAACTCCCAAAATGAGGTCACTGATATCATCAAACGCCACGACTGATGAGATCAGAAATAATGCTGTGATGGACGGAATGCTGACACTGAGGGAGTCTGCGATCAGAAAGCTTGCCGACGGAGTGACCACTTTTGATGAAATTGTCAAAGCTCTTTACTATGAATAAACTTCCTTGAATTTATTAGGAGATCCGCGATGGTAAAAAGATTCGATCCTGCCAGACTGCATGAACTTGTCAAGGAAGTTGCAAACCTTGAATTCAAAAAAGAGGATAAATTCAGGATACTTGTTGATAAAATTGACGCTGAATACCCCGGAAAATTGAACACGAAAAATTTCACCTGGATATTCAACAATGCAAACGGCGCCATGGGAATAATGACACTGCTTTACGGTTCATTTTCTGAATATCTGATAATTTTCGGATCGCCGATCGGAACAGAAGGTCATTCAGGAAGATATTTTGCAAATGTTCATGATATCATGATTGACGGCGAAATGTGGACATACGATGAAGGAACTATTGACCGGAAAGTTTTTCTTCCTGGAGACTGGGCACATTTAAAATTCAGGAAATCCAAAGGTTATGTCATTAAAGAGAATGGATGGATGCTTGAATACAGTTCAGGGTGCATTCCTTCAATGCTTCCGATGGGAATATGGGACAATCTTTTCAGCAATCTTGACTTCAGAAGCCTGTTCCAGCTTTTCTGGATATACGGCGGCATGGTCATTAAAAATATGTTCAAGCTTAGATTTTAATAATAGTTACGGAGAAAAAATGATGAAAACTGATCTTTTAAAAGTATCTCTGCTTTTCCTTGTTTTTGCAATATTCACTGGCTGCAACAATTCATTTGAAGGCTTTACAAAAAGCGATACCACCATGTCTTTTACCACGATAAATGTGAGACTCGGTGATGAACTATCGTTCTTTAATGAAAGAAATGCTGTAATTGAGCAGGTTCTTGCCGAAGCTGACTCGGATGTGATATGCATTCAGGAGCTTTACGATTCAAAAAAAATGAATTCTGTCAAAAAATATCTTACCGAAGATCTTGGATACAGATATTCTCTCTGGCTGACAACAAAGAATGAAGATTTTGAACCGATTCCGCCTTCATGTACTCAGGAAGATGTTGCACCTATTCTTGCATGTTATATGGAAAACTGCATGAACAGTACAGATCAGACATGTATCGTAACTAACTGCTGGAGCGTTTTTCTGACAATGCCTCAAGCATGCCAGACATGCCTTCTCGGTCAAGGTATCAGTGCAATTGCGGGAGGCGATATTCAGGCTGTTCTTCAAGGTTGCATGTCAGAAACAGAAGTTTCATACAACCATGACGGAAATAATGGAATTCTGCTTGCATCAAAATATCCCATGAAAGATAAAGGCTCTCTGGGTCTGACATCAACTGGAAATTACAGAATGGCTATTTATGCAACTGTTGATAATGTTAGAGCAATGCAAGACCCTGAACATCCTGATGAAACTATACCTGTTGTTGTAAATAGCGTTCAGGTTATATGTACAGGTCTTTCAAAGTTGAGCGACACGGAATATACCGGACTTGCAGGAAGCTGGGCACAGGAACAGATGACTCAAACCAGTGAAATACTCTCAATACCTTTTAAAGATGATGTTTCGCAGAGAGTTATTCTCGGTGATTTTGATGGAAACCTCGCCGGCGGATATAACATTAAAGAATCGAATGCGACTCCAGTTTCTGCTATAATTTCAGCTGGTTATTATGATCCATATTTTGATATTTCTGAAAATGATGAGCTTGCTTGCACAGTTTGTGCAGACAATCCTATGGCAGAATCAGGAATTGATTCAGTTCCGGATCATATTTTCTTCTTCAACAAAAGAGGCTATATTTTTGAAACTAAAAGAACATTTATAAATGAGTTTATTAAGTTCAGCAATAATAAAAAAGAAAGCTATTCTCTTTCCGATCATTACGGACTCACTGTTAAAATGACCGTTGATCCCAATTTCTAATTATTTTACAGCGCGTTTATGCCGGTAACTTATCCTTAAATTCAATGACAGAAGATGCGGCATCTGAACAACTGACCAGTTATATTTAAACTCAAGACCCAGTGCAATAAACTTCACCACGGCAAAATCAAATCCTGTCTTCAGATAAAACCCCGGGCTGAAAGAAGCTTTTACATCACTATTTTCAGCAAGGTAATCTATTCCGACAGAAAAACTTAAACCACCGCCAAAAAAAACAGCTATTTTATTAAAAAACTGGAAAGTGCCTCTTGGACCTATTAAAAACTGAGGCATGAAATAATAATCTTTTTTCCCTGTCTGGAAAAGAGTTTCAGATTCCGGATCTCTCCAGCTGAAATTAAGCAGAACCGCATTATCTATGTTCAGATATTTTGTGACAGAAGGATCATAAAACAGGCTTATGTTCATTCCTGACTTTGAAAAACCGTTATAATCATGGAACCAGGTATGCCCTGTCGAAAATCCGGCAAAAGAACATTTTTCATCTTCACCATAACAAAACAAAGTGAAAAACATAATACAAATGAATATTTTGAGCAGTTCCTTCATTTTTTAACCGCTTTTCTTTAAACTGTCAGGAAGCACGCCACCATTTATATATTTAACTTTGCCGTTTCTTATTATAACTTTACCAGCATCAAGACCTTTCTTTTTCATCACATTCTTTCTTTCGGTATACCATACTTCGCCGCTCATCCCTTTTTTTGCTTTGCTGTAATAGATCGCAAGCAGACAGCCGTTGAGCAGATCAGTTCCCGACAGCTCCTCACCTTTTTTCATTTTCAGGATCACATGACTTCCATGATAATCTTTGGCATGGAACCAGATGTCATACGGTGAAGCAATCTTAAAAGTAAGCTCATCGTTGTCTTTTGCCTCTTTTCCGACTAGAAATATTTTCCCGTTTTCAGCATGAAATTCGTGATACGGTCTATGCTGAGGATTCTGTTTGATTTTTCTGGTGTTTATCAACGGTTGCTGAATTTCTGGATCATCAGCCGAAATATGGAACTTTTCAATTTCCAAAAAAGTTTCACCAAGTCTTTTATCTGTCAGCTCGATCCCGGTTTTTGCTTTACGGATTTTACTGAAAAAGATCTCCATGTTTTCAAGCACTGTTTTCGAAGGATCTAGATCAAGTTTCTTTTTTTCACCGTCAAAGTCATAAAGTTCGATACTTTTCATTTTCTCTTTCGGGGTTATGATCGACAGATTTGCTTTTATTAAAGGTGCCCACTTACCGAATTTCTCAATATCTTCTTTATATTTTTCGATCTGAGCTGTTAAATTGTCTGCCAGTTTCCGGAGTTTTCTGATTTTCCAGGCAATAAACTGTTCTTTTTTCAGCTCTGCATTCTTTTTTATCTCTTCAAGAAATTTTTTCTCCCACAACTGCGGCAAAGCAACCGGATCAAAGTATTTCATAGGTTCTTTCAGTAATTCCAAAGCATTATCTTTCTTTTCACTCCAGATTACGGTTCCTGAAATATCTTTTATGAAAAGTCCCTTTCCCTTAAAAAGAGGAATGATTAATTCAGTCTGCGGAGATTCTATACGAACAACTTTCCCGAATTTCTCCATGACTGAAACTCTTTTTATCCGGCTCGTGAAATTTGCTCGAAGCCCTTCTTCAGTTCTTGTTATAGGATCTTTCCTGAAAAGAGAAAAGTCGCTTACCGGTATCAGCACTTTTTCATTTGTGTTGAAGTATATTCCTGCTATTTGAGCGCCATACAGCTTAAACAGAGTCCCGCCGTTAGACCTGTAGATATTGCTTATGATAGAGCCGGACACATTCTCATTAATGTAATCAGCCACTTGTATTAATTCAGAAAGGAACATTCTATCCTTCGAAAAAAGATTCTATACGACGGTTGCCGGAAGCATTTCTTGCTCTGTTTCTGGACCACAACCTTAATTCCTTGATGCTTTCTTCATATGTCTTGGAAAGAGGAACCGTTCTGCGAAGCACTTCTTCTATCATTTTCTGACTTAGCTGGGAACTTTTTGAATACGCCGTGATAAGCCCGTCAACAACGATCTGCTCTATTTCGGCGCCGCTGAAACTTTCTGTGTCAGTCGCAAGTTTTTCAATATCGAATTCTTCCCACTTTCTGTTCCTTTTTTTCAGATGTATCTTGAATATCTCTTCCCTTTCACTTTTTGAAGGAAGATCGACAAAGAATATTTCATCAAACCTGCCCTTTCTCAGAAGTTCAGGCGGAAGCAGTGACACTTTATTTGCAGTCGCAACAAGGAATACCGGCTCTTTCTTTTCCTGCATCCATGTCATCAGCCAGCCGAGCACTCTTCTGATCTCGGCACCTTCGCTTTCCTGAGACAAAGCTTTTTCAAGCTCATCTATCCACAGCACCACCGGAGCAAAACCCTCAAGAGTTGCAATCGCATCTTTCAAAAGCTCTTCGACACTTCTCCCTTTTCTGAAAAGATTAATGAAATCAAGCCTGACAAGCGGAAAATTCCATATGTTTGCAATGACTTTACTTGTCAGCGATTTTCCACAGCCCTGAACTCCGAGCATAAGCATTCCTTTCGGCATCGGAATACCGAAATTCCTCGCATCCTCGGAAAAGTTACCCTTCCTTTCAACTATCCATTTTTTTAATTCCGAAAGTCCGCCGATCTGGTTTATGCCATCTTCGATGTGAACAACTTCGAGTATCTCGTTCTGCCGCAAAAGTCCTCTTTTCTTTTCAAGGAGCAGCGAGATCGCCTCTTCTTCTTTCAATATTGCAAGGTCGGCGATTATCCCGTCAATTCTTGAAAAAGGAAATCCTTTAAAATTCTCGAATATTGTCTTTTTTCCGTTATTTGAAAAAGGAAGAGTATTAATTTTATTGGAGAAAATGGTAAGTTCCAGATTTTCAGGCTCGATCACCGCATATCTGGTAAGCACTGCCGGAAAGTTCAGCTCATGGCAGAAAAAAGTCACATTGCTGTCTGTTTTTGAGATAAGTTCAAAAAATGAAAGAGCGGCAACCTCATCGGAAAAAAGATACTCAGCATAAGCCAAGGCGACAGGTCTGTTGCTCTTTACAGCAGTGAAAAGCTTTTCCAGAACCGCCTCTTTTGTCATCCCCGACCATTCAATTTTCCCCGGATGATCTTTTATGCTGAACACAGGGTCATTGCAGATCACTATTTTGAACATTACACACTCCTCCAAGCTGAATTCCCGGAATTATACAACAATGAGATTATTTGGCAAATTGAGAAAACATTAAAAACAGCATCGTATTCTTTATACTTTTAATCCTTCTAATTTTCTTTTCTTGGTCATAGTTGATGATAGTGAATACAAGGGGTTTTTTAATGGAGCATCTGGGATTATAAAATCTTCCTCAAAATCAAACAAGGGAAGGATTCCACCTTTATCGACACCATTTTCCAAGAAATCTTTTATCGTTTCCGCCACAAATTTTCCCAAATTTACTGGAACAGAATTGCCAATTATCTGCTCTAAATTTGTTTTTGTTCCTTTAAATAAGAAGCTTTTGGGAAATGTCTGTATATAGCTTCTTTCAATTGTTGTTAATGGTCAAATTTCATCTAGGTTGGCATCCTTGGGATCACAACTGTTTTTTTTATAACCAGAAGGAATTGGTCTGTTAACACCGCGTATTGTTGGGCTAGGCTCATCTATACTAAAGATGCCTCTTCTATTATAATTTCTTGGATGACGATAATAATATTGAAGACCCAATTCATCACCCAAATAATCCCTGATAGTCATTGGATATTTAGAAAGCCTTCTTTTAAAAATATTCAGCAGCTCATTATTCTTACCATTCAAATGACCTATTAAGAAGAATCTGGTTCTGGCTTGAGGCACATTGCAATATGATGCATCTAAGATTACAGCGGTCAATCCGTATTTATTTTTAATAAATTGATCGGTCACATCTCTCAAAATATGACTTTTAGTTATCCTATCAACATTTTCCATAACAAACCAACTTGGTTGGTATTTACAAACTATATTTGCATAATTATATGTTAAATCAGCTCTTCCCAATGTAATGTCCCTCTTGCCAGCACTTGAAAAATCTTGACAAGGCGGTCCACCAACAATCATGTCGGGCGCATATTTTTTCAGAATTTTCAATGTTTCTTCTTCATTGGTTAAATCAAGTTCAATGGCATCATGACTAAAATTAGCCTGATAGACATCAATTGCTTCACGCCAGTTATCAATGGCAGCAACTATTTCGAAGCCAGCTGTCTGGAAACCAAGAGACATCCCCCCACAACCGCAGAAAAGATCTAAACATTTCATGAAAAAAGCTCCGGCGAACTATAAATTATTGCATCGAATCTTCTTTCTGGGCTTAATAAACTTTGTCCCCCTCCAAGAATAATATCTTTGATTTCGCTTTTTAAAATTCTAGGCTTCACCAGATTTTGACACAGCATATAAGGGTTTGTCACATTTCCTGATGATGCAAATGCCTTATCATTTTTTGTATTATATGAGAGTTGGTCAATTATATTCTTATGGTTAAATTTCCCGCTTTCAGATATATCAAGAAGCATTTTGTATAACCAAATCGCTGTCCTCATTTGTCTCGTAATATTACTCGAAGACGACTCTAACTTGGCAACTCTAGTTATATAAAAAGCAAAAGCAGCATCGCTCCAAACAAACACATCAAGACAATTATCTGCTAATTTTGGTGATTTGCCTATCGTTTTCCATATAGGTTGCAAAAGAAAAGGCTGCTGTTTATTTTCTATCAATCCACTTAACATGGAAATTTTTTCAATAATTACTTTTCTGTGTTGAATAACTTCAGAAGCATCAGTCCAATCTTTAATTTTAATTTTACTATTAGAAAAAACTGTCTGAATAATATCAACATCACTCGCTGCAATACTAGCTGCAAGATAAACAATAGAATCTGGTCTTATAACAATTTCCGAGCCATATTTATCTTCAGTCAAACAACATGTTGTATTATCTGGCAAAGCTGTCAATTTAACTTCAAGTCCACGCAAACATTTACCATCGTCGTTTTGTATCACTAAATCAATCCTAGGCAAAGAACCAACGACATATTTATTAAATGGTGTATATTGTGTCTCAAATGAATAAAAAACATTAGGATCTAATGGTGAGATGTTCATTAAATCTTCAGGGGTAATTTCTTCAACAACTACTGTCTTGTTTTTTACCCTTATATAGTTACTATTCAATTTTTTTGAGGCCATATAGCAAACAAGAGCTGCGGGGAAACTAGAATTAAACTGATTTTTGCCCCATGAATCAGCAATTGCAAAATCTCTATTTGACTTATCAAGCCCGAACAAGCCTGGTTTAATTTTCAAAATGATTCTCCGTGTTTTTCTAAACTACACTAACCATATCCGAAAACATTAATGTAAAGTTCTCAGACAAACGAAAACATTATAGCTAAAGTTGAGTAAACAACCAAATTTTATGATTTTTAGTTGCTCGAAGTATTGCATCGGTTTCTCATTTGAGTCTTTATTGTTGGCTACATTCATAAAACTTTTAAACGGTTCTTTTTTCTGATATAAACGGCGCAGTGTTGAAAAAATGAAAGGAGAAAACGATGAAAATTGTTAAAACAGTCAATGAATTAAGGAAGCTGAGGAAAGAGATTTCAGGCCGTACGGGCTTTGTTCCGACGATGGGCGCGCTCCACGAGGGTCATGTCGAGCTTATCCGTCAGAGCGTTTCAAAAACCGAGTCGACGATTGTGAGCATTTTTGTTAATCCGACGCAGTTCGGGCCTAATGAAGATTTCGCAAAATACCCTAGAACGCTTGAAGAAGACCTGAAAAAGTGTGAACAGGCAGGCGCTGACATCGTTTTCATTCCGGAAAGAGCTGAGATCTACGGGAATACTGCACCTTTTATAACTTTTAAGGTGTCTCCCGAGATCGCTTCAATTCTTTGCGGAAAGAGCAGACCGGGGCATTTTGACGGAGTTGTTCAGGTAGTTTCCATACTTTTCAATATTGTCAGACCCGATATCGCGTTTTTTGGAGAAAAGGATTTCCAGCAGCTTACAATAATCAGAAAAATGGTTTCAGACCTTCACTTTCCCATCCTGATCTCCGGAGTTCCGACTGTGAGAGAAGCTGACGGACTGGCAAAAAGTTCGAGAAACCGCTATCTATCTGCTGACGAACGGGCAAAAGCTCCGAATATTTATAAAGTGCTCGAAAATATCAGGCAGAAAGCGGCTGCCGCAAGGTTTGACAGACTTGCCGTTCCAATAGAATTTGTTGAAAAGGAAGCGGTCAAAAAGCTTGAATCTCTCGTTCCCGGGATTTTGATAGATTATCTTGAGATAAGAAACCGTACGGATCTGTCAAAAAGCCAGTTTCTCGTAAAAGATTCTCATGTTTTTATCGCCGCATATGTTGGCAAAACAAGATTGATAGATAATCTGTTCATTGGGGAATAGCACAGTGAAATTCTCCAAAATGATAATAAATTCATCATGTTATCCGTTTAAGAAAGTCAACGATATCAAGGCTGAATACATTGAAAAAGGGATAAAAGTAATTGATCTTGGCGTCGGCGACACTTCTCTCTCTGCTCCCGAAAAAGCAGTCGAAGCACTTAAAAAAGCAGTCGATGATTCAAAAAACCATCACTACAATTTCTACAACGGATATCCTTTTTTCAGAGAAGCGGCTTCTATCTGGATGAAACGCAGACACGGAGTCGGGCTTGATCCTGAAAAAGAGATCACAGCACTTATCGGAACGAAGGAAGGACTTTTCAGAATATCTTCCGCTTTCATTGATCCTGATGATATTGCGATAGTTCCGACACCGGCATATCCGGCAATACAGTCAGGAATTGAAACTTGCGGCGGAAAAGTGTTTTTCCTACCTTTGCGAAGAGATAATAATTTTATTCCCGATCTTTCCGAAATACCTGAAAACATTAAAAATAAAGCAAAATACATCTATATAAACTATCCGAATAATCCAACAACCGCCACAATGGATATTGAGTTTGCTAAAGGACTTCTTAAACAAGCTGAAAAATACGACTGGGCTGTAATCTCTGACATGGCATATTCGGAAGTATACGAAAACACACGGAATCTTTCGCTTCTTGAATTAGACGGCGCAAAAGAAAGAGTTGTTGAATTCCATTCGCTTTCAAAAACATTCAGCATGACAGGTTTCAGGATCGGCTTTGCCGCAGGAAATAAAGATATTATTTCGGCACTTGTCAAGATCAAGTCCATCCGCGGATCATCTCCTTTCCAGCCGGTTCAGGCAGCAGGAGTCGCCGCAATGCTCAATTGTGATGACTATCTTGTAAACATGCGCCGTTTTTATAAGAACAACCGCAATCTGCTTAAATCCATTTTTATTAAGAACGGTATTGAATATTTTAATTCTGAGAGTACATTCTATTTGTGGGCCAAAGTTCCTGACAGACTGTTGTCAATGGAATTTGCGGCAATGATGATTGAAAAATATGGGACTGTTATAACTCCCGGTTCTCTTCTTGGAACTTATGGTGAAGGCTGGTTCAGAGCCTGCTTTGCCTGTGAAACTGAAGATCTTATTGAATTCGGCAACAGATTTGAGGGTGTTAAATGAAGTATCTGATCTCTCTTGGTTCGAATGTGGGTAACGGACTGGATAATATTTCAAAGGCGATAATGCTTCTTGAAGACAGTAATATTACTGTCGATGAATATTCCAGCGTTTACTGTTCTTCTCCTGTCGATTTTGTTTCACAGGCCGATTTTATTAATGTTTCCGCTATAATAGATGCGGATCTTTATCCTGAAGAGCTGCTGATAAAGTTGAAAAAAATAGAAAAAGACATGGGGCGGATTAAAACCATACCGAAAGGGCCCCGTAATATAGATCTTGATATTCTTTTCTGGGAAAATGGAACTCATTCTTCAAGAAATCTCACAATTCCTCACAAACAGGCAATGAACAGACTTTTTGTCATTTTTCCGACACTTGAAATTATTGAAAAACTGGATGTTTTTGAAGAAGAAAAACTTTCACTTCAGGATAGTCTCGAAAACAAAAAAGAGCGATTTGCAGGTCAGAGAGTTGAAAAATTATGTCCCCTGAATATGGAGAAAGTAATTTATGAGTGGAAAAATCGTTGAGAGGCTGCTTGACAAAGTGCCGTTTTCCAATGAAATCAGGGAAGCAATAAAAGAAAATCTGGATCTTACATTCACAAAACAGCTTGCTTCCGAAATCGTTCACCAGATATCCGGACAGAGCGACAAACTGAAAAAAGAGATCGTTGCCGGTATTTCAAACGAAATTCAAAGAGAACTGTCCAGAATCGACAAGCCCGAACTTCTTACAAAAACCCTGGAAAATCTTGAAATTACCATCAGTTTCAAACGAAAACCCAGTTAGAACTGTCTGACATACTCTTCAATTTCTGAAGGTGTTATGAATCTGCCGAATTCGCTATTGCTGTTATTTTTTTCAGAATCAAAAAGTTTATCTATCATTATTTGTGTCAGATTCTCAGACGGATGAACCGAATCATACCAGAATTTTTTATCTCCATAAGCGGAAACTGAAAAATTATTGAAATCGTAAAAACCGCCAAAAATAGATGAGATCTCTTTTTTAAAAATAATGAACATTTCTCTAAGCTTGGGGTCTTCAAGCACCTTTTTCAGATGCTCATTATTCATCGGGGTCTGGCTGAC
>Ga0116170_10000639_pt1 | contig 36856 bp, 33 predicted proteins | sample AD_JPNHW1_MetaG_FD_89797 | JGI IMG/M metagenome (GOLD analysis project Ga0116170, IMG submission 89797) | Active sludge microbial communities of municipal wastewater-treating anaerobic digesters from Japan - AD_JPNHW1_MetaG | ecosystem: Engineered > Bioreactor > Anaerobic > Digestate | place... | reverse complement strand
TTTCCTTTATTGTCGATCTTAAAATCAACATTGGTTGAAAAATGTTGGGAAAGATGGTTTTTCAACTCTTCATATTCTTTTGGGAATTTTGAAGGTTTCTCTGTTGGTTGTTCTTTATGAGGTTCTTCTTCCGAATTTATTTTTCGGACAATGTCTTCGATTTTGCGCACCGAGAATTCATATTTAACGATCTGGTGGTAAAGCATGATTTGAGTTTCAGGATCGTTTACCGTGATGATGGCGCGGGCGTGTCCCATAGAAATTTCCCGGTCGCGAATGGCTTTCTGAATGACTACCGGTAACTTTAATAACCTTAGGTAGTTTGCAACAGTCGATCGGTTTTTTCCGACCCGGTCGCTCAATTCTTCCTGGGTAAGGCTACATTCGTCAATCAGCCGCTGATAGCTCACCGCAACTTCAATGGCATCCAGGTCTTCGCGCTGAATGTTTTCGATGAGCGCCAGTTCAAGCATGTTCGAATCGTCGGATTCGCGAATGAATGCGGGAACTTTTTCAAGACCGGCTAATTTTGACGCTCTGAAACGTCTTTCTCCGGCGATGATCTGGTATTTTGAATCGGAAACTTTTCGGAGAGTAAGAGGTTGAATAATACCAACTTCTTTAATTGATTGTGCCAGGTCGCGCAGAGCTTCCTCATCGAAAGTGGTACGGGGTTGCCATGGGTTTGCTTCAATCATCCCAATTTCGATCTCATCAATCGATGTAGCCGTTGATTGGTTTATGCTACTGGCATCGTCGATTAAAGCGCCCAATCCTCTTCCTAGTGCAGTTCTTTTCGCCATATTTTGTCTTTTGAACCGGTCGAAACCGATGAAAAATTAATTCGAAGATATTTTTGCTGTGTTTTTATTGATTATTTCCTGAGCCAAATTTAAATGGTTTGCTGCACCCTTCGATGTTGCATCATACAGTAACACAGGCTTCCCATAACTTGGAGCTTCACTGAGCCGGATGTTTCTCTGAATGAGGGTGTCGAAAACCATATCCTGAAAATGGCGTTTCACCTCTTCATAAACCTGGTTCGACAAATTGAGACGAGAGTCGTACATGGTCAATAAAAATCCTTCAATTTGCAAATCAGGGTTCAGCCGAGTCTGAATAATCTTAATGGTGTTGAGCAGTTTTCCAAGACCTTCGAGTGCAAAATAGTCACACTGAACCGGAATGATTACAGAATCAGCAGCCGTTAAGGCATTTACGGTAATTAATCCCAATGAAGGTGAACAGTCAATCAGAATATAATCGTATTTTGGTTTTAACGAATCGGTGATCTGTTTGAGCACTTTTTCACGATCGGGCATATTCAGCATCTCAATTTCGGCACCAACCAGGTCGATGTGAGAGGGCATCAGGTCGAGTCGCTCTACTTCGGTTTGCAGAAGGGCAATTTCCGGGTCGATTTTGTCGACAATACATTCATAGATGCTGTTTTCAATGGACTTCAAGTTGAAGCCAAGGCCTGATGTTGCATTTGCCTGAGGATCGGCATCAATTAATAAGACTTTTTTTTCCAACACAGCTAAACTGGCTGCCAGATTGATGGCTGTGGTCGTTTTTCCGACTCCACCTTTTTGATTAGCAAGTGCAATTACTTTACCCATTTACATTTTTTTTAGACTCCAAAAATAGTATTTTAACTCGTAATGACATCACAATTTTTTTAACAGCCTGCACCGTTTGTAAATTTCATCATTTCTGAAATATCTATTTTGAAGATTAAATTGTTTACTATTAGTTATATGGGGTCGATGTCAATGGTGAATAACACCGTTCCGTTATTTTCGTAATGTTTAACCTTTTCGATTGCTTCCAGAATCGATCTTTTTTGTTCAGCAGGAGAGGCATTTCGTTCAAGTTTTATGCGGATCATCAGTTGATAATATTGCTGAACCCGGCTCAACAAAGGATATTCAGGCCCTAAAATTGGTGAACGTAGTGTTTTTTGCAATTCCCTGGCCAATTGTTGTGAAGCCAGTTGTGCCCGTTCATGGTTTTTATGTTTTATTGTGATATAAACCAATCGGTACCATGGCGGGTATTTGAAAAGCTTTCTTTCCTGAATGGTCAGGTTAAATAATCCTTCAAAATCGTTTGAGATGACTTTCCCGATTACCAGATGATTGGGTTGATAAGTCTGGATAACGACTTTTCCTTGTCTGTTTTTCCTTCCGGCCCGGCCACTTACCTGCGACATGAGTTGAAATGCCCGCTCATGTGACCTGAAATCGGGATAGTTCAACAGGCTGTCGGCATCCAAAATGCCTACAACGCTTACGTTCTCAAAATCGAGTCCTTTAGTAATCATTTGTGTGCCAACCAGTATTTGGGTTTTTCCGTCGGAGAATTTGTTCAATATTTTTTCGTGTCCGAATTTTTTGCGGGTTGAATCCAGGTCGAGCCGGTCGACTACGGCATTGGGAAAGAACAGTTTGATTTCATCTTCGATCTTTTCTGTCCCGAAACCTTTGGTCCTTACATCGGCCGACTGGCAGTTGCCGCACGATTGGGGCAGGGGAATGGTGTAACCGCAGTAGTGGCATTGGAGGTTATTCTGGTTTTTGTGGTAGGTGAGGCTTACGTCGCAATGTTTGCAAACAGGAATCCACCCGCAGCTATGGCATTGAATATAGGGTGAGTAACCTCGCCGGTTCTGAAAAAGGATAATTTGTTCATGGTTCTCCAGAGCTTTTTGCATCTCGTTAAATAACAACGGGGTAAAAAGCGATTTCATCTGTTTTCGCTTTTGGGCATCGGCAATGTCGGCTACTGTAATTTCGGGTTGGGCCACATCAAAATGGCGTTTGGTAAGCTGCACGTAACCATATTTCCCGCTTTGAGCATTGAAATACGATTCAAATGATGGCGTGGCTGTTCCCAAAAGGACTTTTGCATCGTGAATCTGAGCCAGTACAATGGCCGCGTCGCGGGCGTTGTAGCGTGGAGCAGGGTCAAACTGCTTATAACTTGTTTCGTGTTCTTCGTCTACAATGATTAGCCCAAGGTTCTTATATGGAAGGAAAATGGCGGAGCGTGCGCCAAGAATCAACTGATAGCCTGTTGATTGATCCTGGTCGAAAGCTTCAACTTTATTCCAGATCTCAACTCGTTCGGCATCATTGAATTTTGAATGATAGATCCCGGCCTTGTTCCCGAATACGGCTTTAAGACGATCGATAATTTGGGAGGTTAGCGCAATTTCAGGTAACAGATACAACACCTGCTTTCCAGCCCTCATTTGTTCCGCAATTAATTTAATGTAGATTTCTGTTTTACCACTGGCCGTGATGCCATGCAGCAGAACAACTTTCTTATCAATGAATTGAAGGTGAATCAAATTTAACGCTTCTTCCTGATATTGGTTTAGGTTGAATGGTTTACGTGTAGCTTCGGTATTGCCTGAAATACGGTCGACTTCTACCTCCATGAGTTCGACATATCCTTTCTCGATGAGTCCCCGGAGTGCACTTTCTGTGAAATTTCCATGCTGCATCAGTTCTTTCCGGGGAATGGACTCTTGTTTCGAAGCCGAAAAGTGATGTAACTCATTCAGCAGGTACATCAATAAATCCAGTTGCTTTTGTGCCTTTTTGAGTTTTTGAAAAGCCATTTCAAAATCTTCATCCGAAGTTAACGAAGAGGAAATTTTGATATGTGCAATGGTTTTTGGCTGATACCTCTCCGATATTTTCTCTTCAACGCTGATAGCTTCTTTCCTGAGCAGGGACTGTATGACGGAATAAGCGTTCGATTTTTTTGTAAAAGAATTGATTTGCTGTATGGTGGCTGTTTTTTGTGAAGATAGAAATTGGTAAACACTCTCTTCAGTGTCCGTCAGTCGATCTTTTTCGATCCAGTCATCATTCAAATATACCGAGGTTTGGCTTTCGAGCTTTAATCCCGAAGGCAGGGCTGCTTTCATTACTTCACCTTCGCTGCAGCAATAGTAATCGGCAATCCATTGCCAGAAACGGAACCCTTTCTCACTGATCAGCGGGGCTTCATCAAGTACCGATTCGATAGGTTTTGTTTCATATTCAGGCTTCTCCTGATGTATTTTGCACACGATTGCCGTATGGAATTTTCGCGAACCAAATTGCACGATAACCCTACATCCAACCTGGATTTTTTCTTCCATACCCAATGGAATGGAATAAGTAAAATGCTGGTTCACTGGAATGGGCAAAATACAATCGATATATTGTGGGATCTTTTCCATTTTTCAAAAGTAATGCAATGAAATGTTTTGAGTGCAACTATTTACTTCAACTTTTACACAATTGTGAAGGATTGTTGAAGAACTTATTTCTTCCCAGCTTTTACCACCAGAAAAGCTCCGAAGATAAACATCAATGCACCGATCCATGCTAGTGGCGTGAATTTTTCAGGGGCGATCCAGTCGACATTCATCACGGTAAGTACTGCCATGATAATAAATGTGATGATGGGGTTGTTGATGAGAATGGCACTCACTTTATTGGCTTCGATGTATTTGAGCGAAGCATTCATGCAACCATAAGCAATCAGGGTGTTGGCTCCCAAAAAAGCAAGCAATAACCACCAGCTAACGTTCAACGATTCGAGGGTGGAGAATTTTGCCAGTGGAAGGTATAAGAGGGTTGGTAATCCGTACAAGAAAAGGTTCAGTGTTTGTGCCGGGTATTTTTGAACCAGCTTTTTTTGCATAATTCCGTAAACCGACCAGGTTACAGCCGCTAACACGGTCAATAACATGCCTTTGTTGAAGTCGGAATTGCCGAAAAACATTCCTTTAATCTGCTGATAATAAAAGAGGAAAAAGCCGACAACGACAACTCCAAATCCCAGTATCTGAACTTTTTTTACTTTTTCTTTAAAAAGAAAAATCCCGGCAATTGCCAGCAATACAGGTCCAAGTTGCACCACAACCTGAGCGTTGCTCGGGCTGGTATATTCTACGCCCAGCATAAACCCAATGTAGTTGACGGATAATCCCAGCGTGGCAACGACCAGTTCCCAGGGCGGCCTGATCAATATCCTTAGCTGGCTGCGGTCGGTGATCAGGAACCAAACCAATAATGCGGAAAAAGCCATGGCAAAACGAACCCAAACAATGGTAAACGAGTCAACTTTGGTAACTGCAACTTTTAAAGCTACGGCTAGTAGACCCCATAAGAAGGCTGTGGTTAAGGCAAGTATAACTCCTTTGTTGGTCCGTTTCATATTCAGTTTTAATTACTTCCTAAGGCCATAAAAAGTACTCCGGTAATAATGCCTGCAAGGTATAATCCTTTTTTTAAGATATTCGATTCCTTAAAGAACAATGCTGCAAAAATAAATGAAATAACCACACCACTGCGTCTGATTCCTGAGAGTACCGAGATCAATGATTCGGGGTAACTTAATGCATAAAAGTAGACGAAATCGCTAAATACCAGAAAAATGCCGATGAATGGAATCGTCCATCGCCACTGAAACGGAGTCGTTTTTTTGCGAGTCGGGTACCAAAAAACAGCTACAACGATGGATAAAATCAGTAGCTGATAGATTCCGGACCAGACTTGTACCGATAGCCGGTCAATTTCCCTTACAATAAACTTATCCCAAAGGCCGCTGGCTGATCCCAGCAAAGTCGCGCCAATAATCAGAAATATCCATTTGTTTTTTTTGAAGTTGATTCCTTCGAGTTTTCCTGTAGTTGAGAAGAGATAGAAAAAGGAGAGGGTAATAGTCAGCCCAATCCATTGAGGGGCATTGAGTTTCTCTGAAAAAATAATCAGCGCGCCTATCAGTGTCCAGAGTGGTTCGGTTGCCCTGATGGGTGATACAACGGTTAATGGCAGGTGTTTGATGGCAAAGAACGCCAGAATCCAGCTCGACAAGACGATGATGGATTTTGCAAATATTTCAAGATGTTGTACTGGTGAAATTTTTGGGGCATAAAGATTGATCGATTGAAAGAAAACCGGATTTAATCTGGATCCAATAACAACCGGGAAGAAGAAAAGTGAACTAGTTGCAACAGAGACCAATAAAACCGGAAGAACCGCATTGTTGTTCAGCGATACTTTTTTAAAGATATCATAAATGCCTAGTAATACGGCTGTAACAATTCCCAGTATTCCCCACATGAACGGTTAATTTGGAGGCAAATATACATCCATTTTTAGGGTGAAGCGGAACGATTTCTGATTTCGTAGGTTAGATTAACGGAAGATTAAACTAACTTTTCCTGATCACATAAAGCTGACCGGCTTCCTGGCGGATGACTTCAACCGGTTCTCCTTTCTCAATGAAATTTTCGATCGACATGGCATCCCAGATATCCCCATCGATCTTTACTTTTCCCGAAGGTCTCAGCACCGAGTGGGCAACACCGGTTTTGCCGACCATTTCACGCTGTTTCAGGTCAACACTGATAAATCCTTCCTCTTTTTGCTGGGTGCTGTTCAGTGCGAGGCGGCTGAAAGGGCCACGATTGGCTGTAAACATTTTTTGCCCAAGCCATAGTGAAAGAAAGAAACCAAAGACCAGTGATAGGGTTACCGTTAGGACCGCTACAAAAACCGAACGGCCTTCCACATTATCGAAATTGAATTTCACATTGTTGAGCAAACTTAGTGTAAGCCCCACTACGATGCAGATAATGCCCAACACCCCCGTGATGCCAAACCCTGGAATGACAAACAATTCGAGAGCCAAAAGGATTAAACCAACCACAAAAAGAACGATTTCCCAGTTTTCGGCCAGCCCCTCCAGATAGAGTGGGGCAAAATAAGCAACAGCCGCAACTCCGGCAACGATTAAGGCAAAACCAATGCCGGGAGCCTGCATTTCGAAATAAATGCCGCCAATGATCGCCATAATGAGCAATCCCGAAACGATCGGGCGGGTAAGAAAGCCAATGATTTTATCGATGGCTGTTGGTTTGTATTCACGGATCTCGTATTTCTTGATATTTAATTGTCTCAGCAAATCGTCGATATTATCAGCAATCCTTTCGCAAAATCCATGTTTTCTGGCTTCAATAGCAGTGAAAGTCAGGATTTTGCCGGTGTCGATAACGCCAGGGATATACACATCTTCGTCGACCATGGCTTCGGCAATCTTCGGATCGCGAAACCATTTAATAATTGTATCCTTTCCGTTAATGATCGTATCAGCTCCATGGCTTTGGGCGGTGGCTCTCATGATTGACCGGAAGTAAGACTGATATTTGTCGGGAGCTTTTTCGCCAGATTGGTTCACCACGGTTGCCGCACCAATATTGGCCCCGGGCCGCATAAAAATGCTGTCGCAGGCAACTGAAATTAAAGCTCCTGCCGATGCCGCATTGTTGTCGATGAAGACCCAGACCGGAATTTTGCTGTTGATGATTTTGGTCCGGATAGAATCCGCATCGACAACCGTTCCCCCATAGGTGTTCATGTGGATCAGAATAACATTGGCTTTCATCTGTTCGGCTTCTGAAAAAACTTTCTTGGTTTGCCGCCAAACCGACGGAGCAATCTCTTCCTTAATGTTAAATTTATAGATCAACAGTGTTGAATCCTGAGGGTACAGGAGATTTACAAAAAAGAGGGACAGCAAGAACAAGACAATTTTTTTCATGACCAGAGACATTAATGTGTTCAAATTTTCAACGATTTAAAGATACATTTTTTAGCGAACAGTTTGTCTTTTTGAAAGATTCTTTGGGGTTGGAAGATTTTTAAACGTTAAGAAAAATGCGTAAATAGGATTCAAAAGCTCAAAAAAAGTCCACATTTGTCTTTTGATTTTATTTAACGAATCAGAAATATCTTATCTTTATCGCATCTTTCTAACTTGGATCAAATGGATATTCAACAGGAAATAAAAAAGAACCATCGATTACCGGATCATTTTTCATTTATTGATCGGTATATTCCTGTTCTCGGGCTTCTTTTCTATTTGCGGAATGTTGATAAGAAATTGTTTGGCGCAATTTTTTACAGTGAGTGGAAACCTGTACGAATGGGTTGGTACACCTCCTGCTATTGTTCATGCCGATCTTGTATCGGTTAGTGCTCCTTCATTTTGATGTTACCAGCAACTTGGTTGCATCATACAATCATTCGTTTTTATAAAACAAATTTCTGATTTTCAGATTATTTATAATTTTAAAAAGTTTTTCAGGGAATTTTTTTATTTATTTTTGAAATGAAAGAAAATAGATGTTTCCCTTTGATTTTCAGATAAAAGAATTTTAAAACCATCAAATAAGTTTAAAATGAAAAAACACAATTTTTCTGCCGGACCATCGATCCTGCCTGAGTTTACAAAAGAAGAGACAGCAAAAGCCATCATGGATTTTGCGGGTACTGGTTTATCGGTGATGGAAGTTTCTCATCGTGGCGCTGAATTTCAGGCCGTTGTTGATGAAACGATTGCTCTCATCAAGGAAATTCTTGATGTGCCTGAAGGATACTCCGTATTGCTTTTACAGGGAGGTGCAAGTCTTCAGTTTTATATGGCTCCATTGAACCTGTTGGCTAAAAAGGCTGCTTACCTCAATACCGGTGTTTGGGCAACCAAAGCAATGAAAGAAGCAAAGCTTGTTGGTGAAGTTGTTGAAGTAGCTTCTTCAAAAGACAAAAACTTTACGTATATCCCGAAAGGGTATGAAGTTCCATCGGATGTTGATTATTTGCACATTACCACAAATAACACCATTTATGGTACTGAACTTCCCGGCGATCCGGAAGTTAGTGTTCCCTTGGTTGCTGACATGTCGTCGGATATTTTCAGCCGTCCAGTCGATATTTCCAAATACGATTTGATTTATGCCGGTGCACAGAAGAATCTTGCTCCTGCCGGTTTAACCCTGGTGATTGTAAAAGACGCTGCTCTTGGAAAAACCGGCCGTGTGCTGCCAACCATGCTGAACTACCAGACTCATATCGATAATGGTACCATGTTCAATACACCACCGTGCGTTGCAATTTATGCCGCTTTACAGACGTTGAAATGGTTGAAACAGCTGGGTGGAATATCGGCAATTCAGAAGATGAATATTGCGAAAGCAAAGATCCTGTACGATGAACTCGATCGCAACAAATGTTTCAAAGCGGTTGTTCCAAATCCCGAAGATCGTTCGTTGATGAATATCTGTTTTGTAATGAGAGAAGGATATGAAGAATTTGAAAAAGAATTCCTTGCTTTGGCAAAACAGCGGAACCTCGAAGGGTTGAAAGGACACCGTTCGGTTGGTGGTTTCAGGGCATCAACCTATAATGCTCTTCCAATTGAAAGTGTTCAGGCGTTGATCGATGCCATGAAAGAGTTTGAAGCAAATCACTAAAATTCACCTATTAAAAGGAGATGCAGAACCGACCTTCTGCATTTCTTTTTTTACTATAAACGAATATTGCAATGGCAATCATAAAACCATTTAAAGGAGTAAGGCCTCCGAAATCGTTGGCCGAAAAAGTAGCTTCGCGCCCTTATGATGTGTTAAATTCAGAAGAGGCGAGGGCAGAAGCTGCCGGAAATCCCAATTCCCTTCTCCGCATTATCAAACCCGAGATTGAATTTGTTCCCGGAACGGATGAGCATCGTCCCGAAGTGTATGACAAAGCGGTTGAAATGTTCCAACTTTTCCAGAAAGAGGGGTGGTTGGTTCAAGACGAGAAGGATTGTCTTTACATTTATGCTCAGACCATGAACGGACGCACGCAATATGGTCTGGTAGCCTGTGCTTCGGTTGATGATTATCTGAACGGGGTGATTAAAAAACATGAATTGACCCGTGCCGATAAAGAAGAAGACCGGATGAAGCATGTTCGGAATACCAATGCGAACGTAGAACCGGTATTTTTTGCCTATCCGGCAGTTGCAGCGATTGACGCAATTGTTAAGCAGATTGTGGAATCGAAACCCGCTGAGTACGATTTTGTTGCTCCCGATGGTTTTGGGCACCATTTTTGGGTAATCGATGATGATGCTACCATCGAAAAACTGGTGGCTCTTTTTGAAACGATTCCTTCTACCTATGTGGCTGACGGACACCACCGGACGGCTGCGGCAGCGTTGGTTGGTGCTGAGAAACGCAAACAGAACCCGGCCTATAATGGCAACGAAGAATTCAACTATTTTCTGGCCGTACATTTCCCCGATAACCAGTTGCAAATTATTGATTACAACCGGGTAATCAAGGACCTGAATGGATTGACTCCTGTTCAATTGATTGAAAAACTTGGTGATGATTTTGATGTGCTGAAAATGGGTGCCGGTATTTATAAGCCCAATCAGCTGCATACTTTTAGTATGTATCTGGAAGGCGAATGGTATAAACTGGTTGCCAAAGCCGGTCGTTTCAACGATAACGATCCAATTGGTGTGCTCGACGTTACCATTCTTTCTAATCTGGTTCTCGATAAGATTCTGGGTATTAAAGATCTTCGCACCGATAAACGAATTGACTTTGTTGGGGGAATCCGTGGTTTGGGAGAATTGAAAAAGCGGGTCGACAGTGGCGAGATGAAAGTGGCTTTTGCACTTTATCCGGTATCAATGAAACAGTTGATCGATATTGCCGATTCAGGTAATATTATGCCGCCAAAAACTACCTGGTTTGAACCAAAGCTTCGTTCTGGGCTGGTAATTCACAAATTGGACTAACTATTTACGACGATAAAAAATCCCTGTAAACGTTGTTTATGGGGATTTTAGAATTGAAAAATCATGGATAAATTGAACGTAATAATTCGATTTCTTTTTGTCGTGACAGGAATGTCGTTGTTGTTATACTCTTGTCTCGATCTTGATACCGAGAAAGCATACCTGGGAGATGCGTATGTCGTTTCCAAAATTGTTGGCAGCGATACCCTTTATTCTCTCGAATCGTATGTGAGTTCAAATACCGCAGTAGCCCATACTTCCATGGAATTTCCGAAGGGTACCTCTTCAGTTGATCTTACCTGTGTTACGACGGGGTACTATGAGTATTTCAATGGTTCTGATTATTCACGTGTAAAGCCTCAAATCGGCGATTATTCTTTTTCAATTACTTTTGAAGACAGTACGGTTGTAAAAACGACTGACCAGCTTACAGATACCATAGCTCCTTTTATTACTTACAAAGGCGTTGAACCGGCGGGTGTTTTGGGGTGTATGTTGTTTCATTGGGAAAAAAATGCCAGGGCCGATTATTATATGGTGAAAATACTGAAAGATGATAAGGTTGTTTATTCTTCCGGAAACCTAAGCGATTCCACACTTACGGTTCACGCGAATGACAACGAATGGATTTCAGGAGTGACACCGGAGGATGGAGAGGAGTTTGATGTGGTGCTTTTCGGTGTTGTTGTCGATAATTACAGCTCAAAATATACTAAAATACAGTCAATTTCCCAGTCGGCAATATTTCCATTTGTTTGGAAAGACAAAAATCTATAAATGTGTGGATTGTTCGTTGAAAAGTTTGTAGTGTAATAATCATCGAGACTTGCTGCAATATAGCGATTATTTTTCTGCGACCCATCTTCTTTTTTAGGCTTGTTCGAGTGATGAAATATCAAACTTTTTCATCTGCATAAAAGCTTTGGTTACACGTTCGGCACGGGATTGATCGATTAACAGTTTAGGCAGGATTGTTGGGGCAATTTGCCACGAGAGACCAAATTTGTCGGTGCACCAGCCACATTGTCCTTCTTTTCCTCCGTTGGTCAGGCATTCCCAATAATAATCGATTTCCTCCTGCGTATCGCAAAAAATCTGAAAGGAAACAGCTTCACTGAATTTGAAAAGAGGTCCGCCGTTGAGGGCTGTAAAAGGTTGGCCGTTGATGTGAAAAACAACGGTGAGAACCGTGCCCTCTTCCTGTCCGTGGATTTCTTTTCCTTCGCTGGTGTATCGGCTAATGGTATCGATTCCTGAATTTTTAAAGATCGATGTGTAGAAACTTGCTGCTTCCAATGCCTGATTGTCAAACCAGAGACAAGGTGTAATTGGATTGCTCACCATACATTTTTATTTTGATTCAGTATATGCTTTAAAATGATCAAGAATTGATTGCCATCCAGCCTGTTGTAATTCCAATGAATTTATCTGTTCGGCTTCGAATGTTTCAATAACTTCAACTCCACTCTCTGTGCTGATAAATGTGATTTTCACTTTCCGGCCATCGGCAATGGTGTATTCGATCTGTTCCGTTGGGATTACTTTCTGGTAGGTTCCTTCAAAATCAAAGCCCATGCTTCCGTCTTTTGCTTCCATTCGGAAAAGGAAAGTGCCACCACCATAAAGGTTGTTGACTGCAAATGGAGTATGCCACTCGGAAGTGGCATTGTTCCAGTGAATAATATCAGCCGGAGTGACCCAACATTCCCAGACTTTTTCGACCGGTGCATGAATAAAAGCCCGGACAGTTATCTCTTGATGGTTTTCCATTTGCTATTTCCCAGTACAATTAATCATCCAGTGGATTCCGAATTTATCGGTGCAACTACCATAATAGCCACCCCAGAACATCTCCTGAAGATCGGTTTCGACCACACCTCCGGCAGATAACCCATCGAAAATCTTTTTGGCTTCGGCACGGGTTCCGGGATCGAGGGTTATGCTGATGTTATTGCCCATATTCAGTTTGAAACCCATCGATTCGGGAGCATCGGTACCCATCAGTTTGTGGCCATCGAGAATTGGGAGTTCGATGTGCATGATGAGATTTTTATCTTCTTCGGATAGAGGAGGAGTTCCTTCCTGAGGAGGAACATCGCCTAACCGTAAAATTCCGCCACCGCTGAATTCACCGCCAAAAACGGATTTGTAAAACAGAAAAACTTCCTCGGTATTCCGGGGAAAATGGAGATACGTACTTACTCTTGACATTGCCTTGTTCTGTTAAGTTGTTGGTGATGAAAACAAGAAAGCAAGGTTTTTGTTTACGAGGAAAATGTTTTCAGGAGGAGAAAGCTTCACTTTTCAGGAAATTTCGTTTGGGGCGCAAAGAAAAAAGGAACAATGAATCATTTTCACTGTTCCTTTTTTTGATTGATTCCTGGTAAAGAATCAATTTTTTGTCTCTTTCAGAATCACATCGTGAGCACCGCCTTCGATAATACTGGTGGATGAAACCAGCGTAATTTTGGATTTTGATTTCAAGTCGGGAATATTTGTTACACCGCAGCTACACATGGTCGATTTGATTTTTCCAAGGGTAATATCCAGATTGTCTTTTAGTTTTCCTGCATAAGGTACGTAGCTGTCGACGCCTTCCTCGAATTTGAGTCCACTTTTTCCACCCATGTCGTAGCGTTGCCAGTTGCGGGCACGGTTTGAGCCTTCGCCCCAGTATTCTTTTACGTAGTTGCCACTCACCATCAGTTTTTTGGTAGGGCTTTCGTCGAACCGGGCAAAGTAGCGGCCCATCATGATGAAATCGGAACCCATCGCCAGTGCCAGCACCATGTGATAGTCCTGTACGATACCTCCGTCGGAGCAGATCGGAATGTAAGTGCCTGTTTTTTCAAAATATTCGTCCCGGGCCTGGGCGACTTCAATGATTGCGGTAGCTTGTCCGCGCCCAATTCCTTTTTGCTCGCGGGTAATGCAGATAGAACCTCCGCCAATGCCCACTTTGACGAAGTCGGCGCCAGCTTCGGCCAGATAGAGGAAACCTTCTTTGTCAACAATATTTCCGGCACCAATTTTAACGGTGACGCCATAGTTCTCCCGCACAAATTCAATGGCATCTTTTTGCCATACCGAAAAACCGTCGGATGAGTCGATGCAGAGAACGTCGACACCGGCCTCGACCAGGCGGGGCACACGTTCTCTGTAGTCACGGGTGTTAATACCGGCACCTACAACCAACCGTTTGTGTGTGTCCAGTAGTTCTTCCGGATTCTCCTTGTGGTTGTCGTAATCTTTTCTGAAAACAAAATATCTTAACTTTTGATTTTCGTCAATAATGGGCAGCGAATTCAATTTATGATCCCAGATAATGTCGTTGGCTTCGTTAAGGGTGATACCCAACTTGCCGGTTGTTAATTTTGAAAACGGGGTCATAAAATCTTTCACCTTTTTATCGGGGCTATCCTTGGTTGGGCGGTAATCTCTCCCGGTAACAATTCCAAGCAATTTGCCATTGGAAGAGCCATCTTCGGTAATCCCGATGGTCGAGAAGCCTGTTTTTTCTTTCAGATCCATCACATCCTGTAAGGTATGCTCGGGCGTTAAGTTGGCATTGCTGACCACAAATCCGGCTTTGAATTTCTTTACTTTTTCAACCATTTCGGCTTGATGTTCAATGGCCTGAGATCCATAGATGAAAGAAACCCCTCCGTTTTTTGCCAGCGCAATAGCCATTTTATCATCGGAGACCGATTGCATAATCGCTGACACCAGTGGAATATTGAGCTCTAAGTCAGGTTGTTCTCCTTTTTTGAATTTTACCAGTGGCGTTTTTAAACTTACTTTGTCGGGTTGACATTCTTTGGTAGTCAGACCGGGTAGTAACAAGTATTCGTTGAAAGTTCTCGAAATATCATTAATAATTTGTGCCATGTTTTTAGATCTAAAATTCGGTGCAAATTTATGAAAACTCGGATACTTTTTATCAGGAATCGGTTCAAACAAAACGAAAACCGTTGAAACTGTTTGTGTTTCTGTAATTATGGTCTCAGGTGTCAATCGATGTAAAATTCAGACACCGAACAGTTTTCATTTTATTATTGAATGGGAAAGCGGATTTCTTCTCTTTGTTTCAATGTTAATTCTTTTTTAGCTGCTTCGAAATTGCCAGGAGTTGCTCGCGTATGGAATTTTCTGAATATTTATTGATATTGTGTTATCGATGAGCATCGTCTTTTGCCAGGGGAACAATGAATCCCATGACAATTGTTCCGATAACTCCGGCCGCTAAAATGATGATTCTTACAACGAGCGGATGAACCAAAAAGCCGGCAGATAGAATAATCATGATCCACATGAGGGAGATGGAGTAAATTTTCTGTTGACGGGTCATTCCTTTCCGGCGCTGGTAGTTTTTAATGTATTTTCCAAGGAGTTTGTTGTTTATAAGCCAGTTGTATAATTTGTTTGAGCCTTTTAAATAGAAAAATGCGGTTAGCAGCAAAAAAGGGGTGGTGGGAAGTCCGGGGACGAAGATTCCCAGTATCCCCAGCGACAGGGACAACGTGCCCAGAAGGATGAAAAGTAGTTTTAACATGACCAAGCGTAGGTAAAAAGAGTGATACGAATACAAAAGTAGTGAAATTTCGGTTTCTCAGAGTATGGTAGTCCTGAATATCTGATTGTGGATCATTCAATTCCTTTGCGTAATGCTTTCTTTTCGCTGACCAGCCTCTTTTCGTCCAGTCTTTTTTCCACGGAAGCTTTTGTTGGCAAGGTTGCTTTTCTCGTTTTGCGGGGAGTGAGTGCTTTGGTCAGGATTTCATAAAATTTTTCAATTGCTTTTTCTTTGTTTTTTAGTTGCGACCGGTCGGTTTGTACGGTAATGATCAGTTCGCCTTCGCTGTTGATTTTGTTCTTCAGTTTTGTCTTAATGATCTCTTTTTCGTTGTCAGACAATAAGATCGAAGTGTCAATCAGAAATCGTAATTCCACTTTCGAATTGACCTTGTTCACATTTTGCCCGCCGGGTCCGCTACTACGAGACGCGGCAAAATTGAACTCCCCGGAGAAATCCCTCTTTTTTAACGCTTCATTTAAGTACCAATTGAATTCCATTCATTTTATCTTACCACAAAATTAACAACTCCCAAATAACTACCGCAATTATTAATTAATTGATTTATTGTATTATTTTTGCGCCGCCTTTAGGGAAAATCTAAAGTTTTAAAATTCAATAGTAAAGCTTCTGTTCCAAATAGAACTTGTTTGTGGATTTTTTGTGTCCTCCGAAGGTTTGGAGGGATTGGGTAGGAACAGATGAAGTGTTAACCGGGTTGACCTGTATTCCGGGAGAAAAGGAAACGGGAAAGCCCTAAAAAAGAAGATATGTTATTTACAGAAATGGGGCTTTCCGATGAGATCCTTATGGGTATCAAGGAACTAGGATTTGAATCGCCCACACCAATTCAGGAAAAAGTAATTCCTGTGTTAATCAACGACCGTTGCGACATTGTCGGTTTAGCTCAGACCGGTACCGGAAAAACCGCAGCATTCGGGTTGCCGTTGCTCGAAAATATCTCGTTAAAACAGGTTTATCCGCAGATGTTGGTTTTGAGCCCAACCCGTGAATTGTGTATGCAGATTACCCGCGACCTCGAAAATTACAGCAAATTCATGAGTGGATTGAATATTGTAGCTGTTTACGGTGGTGCGTCGATTGAAAAACAGATCAACGATATCCGTCGTGGTGTTCATGTTGTGGTTGCTACTCCCGGAAGAATTTGCGATTTGTTACGCCGTAACAAGCTCGACCTTTCCAAAATCAACTCATTGGTATTGGACGAAGCCGACGAGATGCTGAAAATGGGTTTCCGTGAGGATGTTGATGCTGTTTTGGCAAGTACTCCGAGGGAGAAAAATACCCTGCTTTTTTCGGCAACCATGTCGGATGATATTGCCGCGATTGCCCGCACTTACATGAACGATCCGCTGGAAGTGACCATTGGAAAGAAGAATGAAGGTGCTGAAAATGTGAACCATATTTATCACATGGTTCATGCTAAGGATCGTTATGCTGCGTTGAAAAGGGTCGTTGATTATTTCCCCGATGTTTATGCCATTGTGTTTTGCCGCACCCGTCAGGATACCAAGGAAGTTGCCGCTTCGCTTATGAAAGATGGATATGATGCCGAGGCGCTTCATGGTGACCTTACCCAGGCCCAGCGCGATTATGTGATGCAGAAATTCCGCGACCGGAACCTGCGTTTGCTGGTTGCAACCGATGTGGCAGCCCGTGGTTTGGATGTGAACGATCTGACCCATGTAATCAACTACAATTTGCCCGACGATTCTGAAAACTATACCCATCGTTCGGGCCGTACCGGAAGAGCAGGAAAAGATGGAACTTCCATTTCAATTATCAATTTGAAAGAATTTGGTAAAATACGTGAAATTGAACGGGTTATTCATAAGAAATTTGAACAGAAACCAGTTCCTGGTGGAAAGGAAATATGTGAACGTCAATTGTTCAGCATGGTTAATCGGATGAATACCATTGAGGTTAACTACGAACAGATTGATCCGTTTATGAACAGTGTCTCCGAATTGTTTAAAGAGCTGTCAAAAGAAGAAATTATCAAACGTTTTGTCTCGGTTGAGTTTAACCGTTTTCTCGATTATTATAAGAATGCTCCTGATTTGAATGCGGATGTCCGTTCAGGAAAGGGTGATCGTTATGAGAGAGGTGATCGCAGTGAGCGAAGAGACCACAATGGACGGGACAGAGATCGGGGAGAACGGTCTGATCGGGGAGGAGAACGCCGCGAACGCCGTACCAGCGACCGGCCCATGTCAAGGGTTATTATCAACATTGGAAAAGGTAAAGAACTGTCCAAGAAAGAGGTTATTGAGTTGATGATTTCTGCTTCCGGGAAAAAGGATGTTGAAATTGGTCAGATCGAAATTTATAAACGTGCCTCTTCGGTTGAGGTTGATAAGAAATTATCGTCCAAAGTGATTAATGAATTGAACCGCCGTTTTTACAAGGGAATCAAGTTGGAAGCCGAAGAAAACTTTGAGTTCCATGGAAACGATTACCGCGACAGGGACAAAGGCCCGAGAGGTAAACGCCGCGATGGGAAAAAGCGTTATGAGTAAGTCTTTTAAATCCGAATTGGTTTAAAATCATTATTTCAATATTAATGATTTTTCAAAAATGAGGATGAAGCTCTGAAATTTGATCAATTTTGATAAATTTGCGTGACTTCAATTGAAACATTAACTATTCAAAAATATTCACAAGAATGAGGAAAAAAGTTGTAGCCGGTAACTGGAAATGCAACACAACCTTGCAGGAAGGTGTTGAACTGGCCAAAGCCGTAGATAAACTGGTTGCCGAAGTAGGTGCCAAAGATGTGGTTGTCGTAATGGGAACTCCATTTACCCACATTACAAGTGTTGTTAACAGTGTTGATACCAAACGTATTGGAGTTGCCGCTCAAAACTGTGCTGCCGAAGCAAAAGGTGCTTTTACCGGAGAAGTTTCTGCAGCAATGGTTAAATCAACCGGCGCTGAATATGTGATTTTGGGCCACAGCGAACGTCGCGAATACTATGGTGAAACCAGTGAAATACTGAACAAGAAACTGGCTTTGGCATTGGCTAATGGTTTAACTCCAATCTATTGCTGTGGTGAAGCGCTGGCTATCCGCAATGCCGGAACTCAGAACGATTTTGTGATCAATCAGTTGAAAGAAACGGTTTTCCAGCTTTCTGCCGATGATTTCAAGAAAATTATCTTAGCTTACGAACCTATCTGGGCGATTGGAACCGGAATGACCGCAACAACCGAGCAGGCACAGGAAATGCACAAAGCCATTCGTGAAGCCATTGCTGCCAAGTTTGGAAAAGAAATTGCCGATGGAACATCAATCCTTTATGGCGGAAGCTGCAATGCCAAAAACGCAAACGATTTGTTTTCAAATCCCGATGTTGATGGCGGTTTGATTGGCGGTGCTTCGTTGAAAGCCGACGATTTTATCCAAATTATCAATGCTTATTAATTTATATTTTATATAAATCCTAATCTCACTTTACCGGAGGCTGCTCAATTTTGGGCAGCCTTCGTTATTTATCTGTGTTCATTTTGTTAGTTTTGTAGGGTTATGTCGATCACAGAAAATCTAAACAGAATAAAATCTACGCTGCCAGTTGGAGTTACCTTGGTGGCGGTTTCGAAAACGAAGCCCAACGAGGCGGTTCTTGAAGCTTATCGTGCAGGACAACGAGTTTTTGGAGAGAACAAGGTTCAGGAGATGGTGTCAAAATACGAAGCCCTGCCCAAAGATATCGAGTGGCATCTGATTGGTCATTTGCAAACCAACAAGGTGAAATACATCGCACCGTTTGTATCGATGATCCATTCGGTTGACAGTCTGAAACTTTTGTCGGTTATCGACAAAGAAGGCGAGAGAAATGGCCGGATAATTCAATGTTTGCTTCAGTTCCATATTGCTGACGAAGAGACCAAATTTGGCCTTTCTTACGATGAAGCGGTTGGACTGCTTGAATCGGAGGAGTATCGATCAATGAAAAATATTCGGATCAGAGGCGTGATGGGAATGGCTACTTTTTCCGATGATGTTGATCAGGTAAGGTCAGAGTTTGCCAATCTGAAAAACTGTTTTGATCGGCTGAAAAGTAGTTTCTTTATGGAGGAACAATCCTTTTCAGAGATCTCGATGGGTATGTCTGACGACTATTTGCTGGCAATCGGGCAGGGTAGTACCATGGTTCGAGTTGGTAGCTCGATCTTTGGCGTGAGGAACTATTCTGTTGAAGGGTAGGTGCGCAGGAAAGGTGAATGTTGAGACAAATAAGAAATTAGTTACAAGAAAGAATAAACGCAGGTACTAAAAGACTCAGGAATTTCGTTTTTCAGGAAGGTTGTATCTGCAAAAAAAATAGAAAATGAAAGCACTTTTTATTGGAGGAACAGGTATTATCAGTTCAGCATCGACCGAACTGGCAGTGAAGAAGGGTATTGAACTTTATCATCTGAACCGTGGTGGTTCATCGAAGATCCGTCAGGTTCCCGATGGTGTAATTCAGCTTACTGCCGATGTAAGGGATTTTGAACAGGCTTCAAAAGTCCTCGAGGGGTATTCATTCGATGTGGTTGTTGACTGGATTTCTTTTGTGCCGGAACATTTGGAAAATAACCTGAAATTGTTTGCCGGTAAAACTTCACAATATTTGTTTATCAGCAGTGCTTCAGCTTACCAGACCCCACCACAGAAACTCCCGGTGACTGAAGAAACTCCGCTGGAGAACCCGTTCTGGGAATATTCCCGGAATAAAATTGCCTGTGAGGAGTTTTTAAAAGCAAATGCCACCCGTTATGGAATGAAATACACAATTGTCAGGCCTTCACATACTTACGATAAAACACTGCTTCCGTTCGATGGCGGTTACACCGTGGTTCAGCGAATGCTCGACGGAAAACCGGTCATCGTATTGGGCGATGGTACTTCGTTGTGGACTTTGACCCACCACAAAGATTTTGCAGTTGGGCTGGTTGGGCTGCTGGGCAATCCCCGGGCGATGGACGAGATATTTCACATCACTTCCGATGAATGGCTTACCTGGAACCAGATCTTTCTTTTGGTTGGAAAAGCATTTGGTGTTACGCCCAGACTGGTGCATGTGCCATCTGGGGTAATAGCCCGGTTTATTCCTCAGATTGGAGATGGTTTACTGGGAGATAAGTCGCACAGCATGATTTTCGACAATGCGAAGATTAAAGCGGCGGTACCTGAATTTGGTTGCAAAATACCTTTTGCCGAAGGTGTTAACGATCTTGCAACCTGGTATAAAAGTGAAGCTTCTCCCAAAATTGTCGATCAGGAGCTGGACAAGCTTTTCGATTTATTGATAGAGCAATTTTCATAATTAGGAAGATTGAGAAATCTCAAACCTCTCATTTGTTAGATTGTATGAAGAAATTTGGAATACTATTCTTATTAATCAGCTTTTTGTTGATTGGTTGCGATGAAACCAGCACAACGGTATGCTCGCTAACCAACAACAGCTTCAGCAAAGCTTTCTCCGATTCGATTGTTTTTATTGTTGAATCGGAAGGTGCACCGGTTAGGCTGAAAGGCGATTTGACACTCGATGAAGGGGAATGTGAAATTTCACTCAAGGCGCCAACTGGCGACTCCATTTATGTTGTCGATACCACTTTTGTAAATGATACGATTTTTTCAATCGACAGTATCAGCCTGACGGATACCATTTTTTCGATCGACTCTATTTTTGTTGCCGATACTCTTTTCACAACCAGGCCTGTTCCGGTGTATCAATCTATCTATGATTCAAAGTTTAAAGCGACGGATGATTTCTCCATTGATGAAAAATTTGAACGTAAAATTGGGAAGTGGACATTAAAAACCAATGTTACGAAAGTCGACGAAGAAACACCTTCCGGAAGTTTTGACTTCAATGTGATATATAACGATTGATATTTTCTATTTTTGCTGCCCTTAAAAATTGCGATGGAAGCACATAGCGAATACGGACAAGAGTTTGACGAAGCATTTTTCAAAGATGGTTACAACCTTTGTGATGCTTTTTTAGCAGGTGGTTTTACTCAGAAAAATTTGTTTGCAGCACAGTGCCAGTTGTATAAAGTGGTCGATGGCCTTAATAATTCGCTTCTTTCCAGAGCAGAAAAAGATGGCAAACCAACTGCTTGCAAGATGGGTTGTTATTACTGTTGCCATCAGACGGTATTGGCCACGCCGTATGAACTGTTCTACCTGGCCGATTTTGTTCGTAACAAATTCAAGGGTGATGCATTGGAAAAGATTAAAGAGCGGGCCAGAAGCAAGAGCGAAAAAAGCTCGAAACTTTCCATGGATCGTCTGTTGAAGTATAAAGAGCCATGTCCGTTGCTTCATCCCGAAGGTGGATTTTGCCGGGCTTATCTGGCGCGTCCGATGGCTTGCCGGATCTACCTTTCCTCCGATGTGAAAAGTTGCCGGGATGATCTGGCAAATCCTGAAAATGACCTGATTTATCCTCAGCTTTATGAGTTGCCGTTACGGGTTGGCCGTATGATGAACGAAGGGTTTCATGCCCGTTTGAGACGTGACCGGATAACCACGCTTCAGGCTTTTGAAAATCCAATTGAAGAAGGTTTATTGGCGGCTCTCGATGAGAAAGCATTCGATCGTTGGTTAGGTGGAGGAAAAGTCTTTCGAAGAATTGATTAAACATTGAATAATTGAATTAAATACTTGATTTATAGTCGATAATTTGATAATGTAAAACGGAATAGAATGTATGAAGATAGTAATCGATAACAAGATTCCTTATATCAAAGGAGCATTGGAACCTTTTGCCGAGGTCGTTTACCTGCCGGGGAAAGATACAACACCCGATGTGGTTCGTGATGCCGATGCGATTATAACCCGTACCCGCACCCGTTGCAATGAGGCACTGCTTGCTGGCTCGCAGGTAAAAATGATTGCTACCGCCACCATTGGCTACGATCATATCGATACTGCCTACTGTGAAAAAGCCGGAATAGAATGGACAAATGCACCCGGATGTAACAGTTGGTCTGTTGTCCAGTATTTTATGGCAGCGATTTATGCTCTCGCAAACGAAAAGAAACTTACCCTTTCAGAAATGACGATTGGTATTATTGGCGCCGGAAATGTAGGATCGAAAGTTGCCCGTTTTTGCTCGGTTATTGGGATGAATGTGCTTGTTAACGACCCGCCTCGCCAGCGTAAGGAAGGCGATGCTGGTTTTGTTTCTTTGGATGAAATCCAGCAAAAGGCCGATATCATTACCATTCACACTCCGTTAACGTATGAGGGCGAGGACAAAACTTTTCATCTGATCGATGAAACCTTTCTGGAAAAATGCGAAAACAACATCTTCCTGTTTAATCTTGCACGGGGCGAAGTTGCCGAAACCAAAGCCATTATTGATGCCATCAAAATGGGCAAAGTAATCGAGGCGATCATTGACTGCTGGGAGAACGAACCGGAAATCAGCCTCGAACTTCTGGATCATACCTTTATTTCGACGCCGCATATTGCTGGCTATTCACGCGATGGGAAAGCCAACGGCACCAGTATGTCGGTACAGGCAATCAGCCGTAAATTCGGCCTTGGGATTGATCAGTGGGAATGCCAGGATGTTGAGCTTCCTGCGAATACACTGATTCAAATAAACGGAGAAAGAAAAACCGATCAGGAGATTGTTGCTGAGGCTGTTTTGAAAACCTATCCGATTATGGAAGATAACAACCGGTTGAAGTTTTCCCCAATAACCTTTGAAAAGCAACGGGGCGACTATCCGGTCAGACGGGAATTCCCGATATACAACATCGAAGCGGACCATATTACCCTGGAAGCCTGTAATATGCTGAAAGGATTGGGATTTCAGATATAAAATAGATACAGCAAAATAAAAACAGGCCGATGGTTCGTTCCATCGGCCTGTTTTTGTATCGGATGAGTTTGATTTAATGATCTTTTTCCGGAGAAACCTTTTGTTGCTCAAATTCTTCTGTGCTGATCGGATTTCCTTCATCCAGCCTGATTACTCCATTTTTCTCGATATTTTGCGAACCGGAACTCTTTGTTTTTTCATTGTTGTCGTTTCCTTTCATCAATTGATCAAGCGACTCATCGTTTTCGCCTTTGAGCTGAAGCTTATAATAGTGAGTTGGTTTATATTTCATAGTCCACAGGAAAGGGAACCAGAAAAACAACCCACCGACAATCGCACCCGCATCTGCTTCTTCGGTCCGACAGATGGAAGCGTACAGATTCTCGTAATTCTTCTTTTCGATCCGGACCGAGGTGCATGATCCAACAATTTTTGTGTCGGTCATCGAATAGGGAGTCTGTCCGACATATTCACCGTCGAGATACAATTCACCGCCGCTGGGAACTGATTCAATCAGGGTTGTGCTGGCACAACTTGAAAATAGAACCAGAAGAGCAAGAATAAGGGAAATCGTTCGGTTCTTGAATGTAAATTTTTTCATGATAATAGATTTATAGGTTCTTTTTTTGGCTGACTCAATAATTGTGCCATAGAAACAATTAATTAGCATTCAATCATTGTTATAGGTATTTTATACCTATAAAAGACATGTTTTTTTTCGGGGCGTTGCAGAGCGGAACAATTTTTTTTTATTTTTTGATGTATTGAGTTGGTTATTAATGAAGAAATTCTGGAAGAACAGACGTGCAACCGGAATTTCTTCCTTAAATATCAGATTGAAAATTCTTGTGCCGCTTTAATAAAAGCTTCAATGTTTTCGGAAGAAACGTTGGGTGGCATTCCTCCGCCGCTTGATGCAATTAATTTCGATTTGTTGTCGACGGCCGCAATCATCTCTTTGGTTTGGGCATATACCTCTTCGGGACTGCAGGCTGCCAGAACATCGCGTGGGGGCAGGCTGCCAAGTACGACCAGTTTGTTCTCCGTAGCTGAATGTATCTCATTAATACTAAGATCAAGACCGGGATTGTAAAGGTTGATTCCAATCTCAGGGTAATATTTCACCGACATGGTACAATCGGCATCGTTGTGGAAGAATTTAACGCTGACATCTTCATCGTACAACTCTTTCAGGTACGGATACCCAAATTCGAGGAATTCATCTTCGCCTACAAATCCAACAATATCGTCAAGCATCAGCATTCCGTCGATGGTTGGAATGGTTTCTCTCTGAAGCCGGTGCCATTTTTTCAAGAAATCGGTAATGGTACGGAGCAGTTTATGGACTTTATCGGGCTCCATCATCATAGTCGTCATCAGTTCGGTGGTTCCCATCAGGAATGAGGCAACATTGAGTGGTCCTCTCGAAACTGAAAACCGGATTTTATGCCCAGCAGCTTCAATGGCTGGTTGTGCATTTTTTAACCGGTTGAGCATGAATGGCAATAAACCATCGGTCTCTGGGTTTGGAACCTCCAAATTATCAATATCATCGGAAGAGTGAATTACTTTTTCCGCAAATGGAAATTCGTTTTTCCAGAATACACTTTTGGCGCCAAAAGCCGAAGGTTCGGTGCACATTCCGTATTCACTCCAAAAACCGGGAAGGAACATCACATCAGGAAAAGTTTCCAGTGCTTTTAAGTTGGCTTTAAGCCACAATTCGTCGTTCGTAAAGTAATCGAGAATGGATATGCCATACCATTTGGGAAGCCAGGGACAATCGATGATAAATCCTGTTGGCAGGGTACCTTTTCGTTCCCCTTGAATGGTCAAAAGCAAATCATTCCATTGTTGATCTGTCATTAATTAAAGATTTTAGTTAGAATTTGAATTTGCGTCTAAATTATAAACTTACGAAGAAGAAGAAAATTTTTTTTGACAAAAAGGAATCCTTTGTTCTCATAAAAGAATAAATTTCATTAAAATTAGCACCTTCATTTATAACTATATAATCGAATTGGAATGGATACAATTGGTAATGAGATAATAAAAGGAAAAACCCTGGTTTCGGATGGGGCATGGGGAACTTTTCTTCAACAAATGGGTTTACAACCCGGGGAATGTCCCGAGTCGTGGAATTTGAAATACCCCGAAAAAGTGCTTCAAATTGCTCAAAGTTACATTGATGCCGGTTCCGACATGATTGAAACCAACAGTTTCGGGGGAAATTCCTTTAAATTGTCCTATTTTGGGTTGCAGGATCAGGTTTATGAGTTGAATAAAGCGGCTGCCGAAATTTCACGTAAAGCTGCCGGCAGCGAAAAACATGTGCTGGGTTCAATTGGCCCAACCGGTAAAATGCTGGTGATGGGCGATGTTACTTATGAGGAGCTTTATGAAGCTTTTAAGGAACAGGCTATTGCCCTTGAAGCCGGGGGCGCCGATGCCCTGATTATGGAAACCATGTCAGATATTGACGAAGCACGGGCAGCGGTAAGTGCCTGCAGGGAAAATACTTCCTGTGAAGTGATCTGCACCATGACTTTTGAAAAATCGGGAGAAGGTTTGTTTCATACCATGATGGGGGTTACTCCTGCAGAAATGGTACAGGCCATGATCGATGCGGGTGCGACGATTATTGGCGCCAATTGCGGAAACGGAATGGAGAACATGATTGGAATTACTGAAGAAATTCGGAAAACCCATCTGACAATTCCTGTTTTGATTCATGCCAATGCCGGCGCGCCGGTCTATTGCAACGGTGAAACCCAATTTCTGGAAACCCCCGATGTTACGGCCGGTTTTGTTGATCAGCTGATCAGCTCTGGTGCGAATATTATTGGAGGCTGTTGCGGAACTACCCCTGATCACATCCGGGCGATTGTTCAAAAAGTGAAAAAATAGAGTTTAAATTATTGATTTTAATACGAATATAACGATATGAGTCCTGAGGAATTACTGGCAAAACTTTCAGAATGTGTTGAATTTGGAAAAGTAAATAAAAACGCACCTTTCCCTCCGGCGATGAAGGGAATGGATGGCGCCGATGAGTTAACCAAGCAGGCGCTCGACATGGGCATCAATCCGGAGGTTATTCTGAACGAAGCGTTGATTAAAGCGATGGACAGGGTCGGTGAGAAGTTCAATCAGAAGAAGATATTTGTTCCTCAAATGCTGATTGCAGCCAAAGCAATGAATGTGGCTATGGAACATCTAAAACCGTTCTTTTCGAGCGGGGAAGTAAAGCGAAAAGGTAAATTTATCATCGGAACCGTGGCTGGCGATTTGCACGATATTGGTAAAAATTTGGTTGCCATGATCGTAGAAGGCGCTGGCTGGGAGGTGATCGATTTGGGGGTTGATGTGAGCTCCGCTAAATTTCTGAAGTCGATATCTGAGAATCCCGATGCATACGTAGGTTTATCGGCCTTGTTGACCACAACCATGAAAAGTATGCAAAATATTGTGAATGAAATAAAACGGGAACACCCTTCGGTGAAGATCCTTATTGGTGGAGCACCGGTTACCGAACAGTTCCGGGCTGAAATTGGCGCCGATGGTTATTCTTCCAATCCACAGACAGCAGTTGCTTATCTGAATGCACAATTAGCCTGATTTATAACGATAAACCTTGGATTCAAAAGTTGTATCATTTTCTGCCCTTTTAGGCAATTCAGAAAAATTGCAGGTGCCGGTTTCCGAGCTGGTTGTTTCGGTTGAAAAGATCCTGAAAGGAATGGAAATGAAGCTGACCGACGCCGATGACTATTTGCTTAAACTAATTGATGAATTGACGGGGCAATGCTTCCGGATGGTTCAACCGCAGGCAGGATATGTCGTTTATGATGATTTCAGTGTGGTTGAACAAAAAATCAGAATTGAGAATAAGTCATTTGATACCGGAAAGATTGTTGCCTCATTTCTGAAAAATAGCGATGCACTTGTTTTGTTTTCAGCGACCTGTGGTGCCGACATAGAAAAATATTCCAAAGAGTTGATGAAAAGTGGTCATGCCCTCGAAGGGTTGATTGTCGATTTGGTTGGTTCCGAATTGGCCGAGTCTGTTGTCGACTATCTTCATTTTCAAGTGGGAAGCAAAGTTGGGGAAGTTGATGCCGGGGTTACCAACCGGTTTAGTCCGGGATATTGCAACTGGCCTGTTTCCGATCAGCAGCAACTATTTGATCTTTTAAAGGGAAATCAAAGTGGCATTCATCTTACTCCTTCATCGTTGATGATACCGGTAAAATCGGTTAGTGGAATGATTGGAATTGGTTATTCTGTCAAAAGGGTTGAATACAAATGCCAGATTTGTGACAACAAAAAATGTATCCTGCGGAAAATTGAGTGACTCAAATATTTTGAAAGAAGCAGGAAGTAATTTTCTCAATTGCTTCCTGCTTCTTTTGATGGCTTATAAGGCTGTCCAGTAACCCTTTTCGGGGATTTCAATGTTTTTATAGCCTTTGCCTTCCAGGTATTCTTTATAAACGAGTTGCGATTCATATTCACCGTGAACAATGAATATTTTTTTCAGCTTGCTTTTTGATTGGCAACTGATGTATTCTTCCATTTCTTTGTAATCGCCGTGTCCGCTGTACGAGTCGATCCTGAAAATTTCAGCCCTGACGGGATAAACGATTCCATGTATGGAAACTTCTTTGTCGCCGCGTAAAATTTTGGCACCCAATGTAGTTGGTGCACAATAACCTACTGCCAGAATAGAGTTTCTCTCATTCGAAATGGTGTTAGCCAGGTGGTGTTTTACCCGTCCGGCTTCCATCATACCTGAGGCAGAAATGACCACACACGGTTCTTTTCGTTCGTTGATTTTTTTCGATTCAGCAACCGTTCGCACATAAAATAGCTTATCGAAACCAAACGGGTCAGGATCGGTGTGCATTTCATGAAGGATCTCTTCATTGAAACATTCCTGGTGCATTCGGAAGATATCGGTTGCATTAACCGACAGCGGGCTATCGACAAAAATGTCGATTTTGGGGAGTTTCCCTTCGTTGAACAGTTGGTTAAGGGTGTATACAATTTCCTGGGTACGGCCTACGCTGAAGGAAGGAATAATCAGTTTCCCCTTTTTAGCCACACAGGTGTGGTATATTGCTTTTAGCAGGTCTTCGCGGGCTTCATCATCATCCTTGTGCAACCGGTCACCGTAGGTTGCCTCTGTAATCAGGTAGTCGGCTTGAGGAAAAGGCTTGGGCGAATCGAGGATTTTGTTGCTCTTTCGGCCAATGTCACCGGTATAGGCAACTTTTTTCAAACCATCGGTTTCGTTTACCTCGAGCAAAACCACTCCGCTTCCAAGCATGTGCCCTGAGTTGGTGAATTTAACCTTGATATTTTCATCAATATAAAACTTACGGTCGTAAGCTACACTGATAAACAATTCCATACAGCTAATCGCATCCTTGCGGGTGTATAGTGGCTCAACGGGCGGAAGCCCCTGCAAGGCTCTTTTTTTGTTAAAACTGATTGTATCCGCTTCGTGTATTGCACCTGAATCGGCCAGCATAATGGCACATAAATCGCGGGTAGCGCTTGTACAAACAACCGACCCTCTGAATCCCAGTTTGTAGATGTAAGGGATTAACCCCGAATGATCGATATGGGCGTGGCTTAAGATGATGTGGTCGATCTCTTTGGGATCGAAACCAAGGTCCCGGTTCAGCGAATCGGTTTCAAGTCCCTTACCTTGATAGAGACCACAATCGAACAAAATCTTTTTATTCTTTTGTGTGATAATCAAATGTTTGCTGCCGGTTACTTCACGTGCAGCTCCAAGAAATTTTATGATCATAGCAATCGGTTTTTAATCGGGTTATTTATCGTTTTCCGGATTGATTTTTTCCGGGTATTTTTCTTCAAATGCTTTTAATCCGGCCCTGCAATCATCCAGTGTTCCGTATTTGTCGACACCGTTTGAGGTCCATACCATCAATCCTTTCCACCCATTCTGATAGGCTTTGATGTAGGCGTCGCTCATGGACACAACCAGCGAATCTCCTTTTTCGGTTTGGATGAAAATCCCTTTTGCCGGGTTTTCGGCAACCATGCAGGGGCGGTCGTTAATGCCATAGTATTCTGGAGATTTTTCGGTGCAGAAATTTCCAAACCACTGAACGACCCAACCATAGTAGTGGGGAGAATAGAAATCGAGACGGGCAAGTGGTGACTGAACCTGTTTCTGCAGGTTTTGGTCGCTCCACTTATTTCCTTCAAAAGGTTTTGGCATATCGCAATTCCATTTTATGGCAGCACTACCTACGGTGAAAAGGATATTGCTGTTCTGGTGAACGGCAACAGCCATGCTGCCAACAAAATATTGGAGTTTATCCCAACTGCACTGGGCATTGTCTTTGTCGTTGTAAATCCATTCAATTTCGTTACAGGCATCGATGCTCCATAAATATGGATTGTCCTTAAATTGTTGGATAAAAGGAGTGATGTAATTGTCGATGTACGATTTGACATTATCGGGATTTTCAATCATTTTTCTCCAGCGCATGTAGTTTTTATGGGAACTTTTGGTGTGATCGAACGAAATCATGGTAGCCATTACGTAGATCTGGTGTTTCTGTGCCAGACTGAGCATATCTTTGATATTCTGCCAATGAGCTTCGGTTGCGCCTGATATGTAACCTGTTGAATCGATATTGATGCCAATTTCGCCGTCACATGAAATCCATATTCTGGAGCAATTACCTCCTGCCTGACGGATTTTAGCGAATTCACTGTCCCAAAAATTGGAATCATATTTTCCGCCAAAGTCATTCCAGTCATCCCACGGGGTATTGACTCCATTCATGACAATTTCTTTGGTTCCAACCACAAACCGGGTTCCTTCGGTTTTTATCCGGGGTGAGTCAGTTTTAACAGAAGAGCAGGATGCAAAAAGCAACAGCATAATTATTAGTGAGTTTACTAAAGGAAAAGAGGTTCTCATAACACAGATTTTGATTTTTCTCTTTTCAAAAATAGCGAAAAACGGTTGAAATCAAATTATTTTCCTCCTCTGCTATTAAAAGAACGAGAATAGTTGATTTTTCTGAAATTGAATCCTAAATTTGGTAAAGGTAAGTGAACTGGTTAAACATATATGTACAGATTCCTGATTGTATGTTGTTTATGCTTTTTCTTGTCGATAGGAGGTTACCCTCAACAGATCAAGGGTAATTTCTTTGTAACAGGGAAGGTTAAAGTAGATCAGGGTGTGGTCGATGGCACTCATCTTGAATTGTACCAGAATGGTGTTAGAATTCAGGATCTTGTGGTCAATCGCACTGGCAGTTTTCGTGTGCCAGTTGATTTGGGAAAAGTTTACCGATTTACGTTCTCAAATACCGATTACTATTCCAAAACGATTGAAATAGATACTCATGTTCCACCCGAAGTGATGAAGGACAATTCAGAATTTCCTCCGTATCAGCTTACCATTTTGCTTTATCGAAAAGTTCCGGGAGTGAATGAGACATCCCGTGAGATCGGAAAAATCTCCTATAATCCCAAAACCGACAATTTCGATGCCGAGATTTTGCGGCAGGAGGTTGATTTGTCGGCAATGATTGCGAGTGCTCTAACCGAGGTGAAGCAAAAGAGTGAATTGTATGAAGAACAGGCAACTCGGGATAAAAAGCAAAAGTATGACCGGCTGATCAGTGAAGCAAATTCTTATTTCAATGCCCGAAATTATAATCAGGCCATGCTAAGTTATCGGGATGCTGCCTTGATTTACCCCAACGAGAGTTTTCCCCGCGAAAAAGTCGATCAGATGTATCAACTTTTGGAGTCGGAGGAGTTAGCGAAGGCTTTCGGGCCGCCCACAGAAGACAATTTTTTGAAGTATGTCAATTATGGTGATGCTAAGTTTAGCGAAAAAGAATTTACCATTGCCAGGGTTGCTTTCGAAAATGCCTTGAAAGTAAAACCCGACGAGTCCAAAATCCAATCACGATATCAGAACAGCCTCGATGAGATCCAGAAAATGAAAGATGTTTCGAGGGATGAAATTGTCCATCGGGATCAGGTTTATGCCTCCCGAACGGTTAAATACAAAGAGTTGATCGCAAAAGGAACTGTGCTGTTTAAAAATCAGGATATCGTTGGTGCTAAAGATTTGTTTGCTCAGGCAGCAACCCAAATCGATGAAAACAGCTATGCCCTTTTGATGCTTCAGAAAATTGGGGATATTTCTTCGAATGATGAACTGGCCATACGGCTTGCCCGAGAGCGGGATGAAGCTGAAAAAAAGCGGTTGAATGATGCCCGGAATCAGGCTTATAACGATGCGATTGCTGAAGCCGACCGGCAATTTAACGATCGGTTGTATCGTGATGCCCTCGAAAATTATGAATTGGCCCTTACCATCAAAAGTTATGAGCTCTATCCCAAACAGCAAATCATTGAAATCAATAACATTTTGGCCAAATTGCAGTTGAATGGTGAAGAGTATAACCGTTTATTGCGGGACGGCGATTCAAAAATGCAATCGAAAAATTATGCATTAGCCAGGGGCAGCTATTCCAATGCTCACGACCTTATTCCGGATGAGAAATATGCCCTCCAAAAGATGGCTGAAATTGACCGGATCCTCGAACAGTTAAAAAAGGAAGGGGCATTTCAGGAACAATATGATAAAGCCATTGCCGAGGCTGATAACCTGTTTGATCAGAAGAAATATACCGAATCAATTGTCTCTTATCAGAAGGCTTCCAATTTGAAACCATCTGAAAGTTATCCCAAAGATCAAATATTGAAAATACGAGGGATACTCTCCCGTGAAAGTGAAGATCAGAAACGACTTTTGCAACAGCAAACCGACTACGATCAGGCCATATTGCAGGCCGATATTGCATTTAACAAACAATCGTACCAGAATGCCCGTTCACTCTACCAGAAAGCGTTACAGATCTTTCCTGATCAGGAGTATCCTTCTTTACAAATAAAAAAGATCGACGATTTTCTTCGCCTGAGTACTAAAACCGTTTCTGAAAAGAATATTCTCGATCAGATCGATTTTTCCAACCTCGACAATATCAGTAAAGAGGATCGTGAAGCGGCCTACAAAGAAGCGATGGCTTTGGGTGAATCGTTTTTTAAATCAAAAGATTGGGGGGTGGCTCGTTTTTATTTCCGCAGAGCGTTGTCGCTTTTCCCCAACGATGACCCCGCTGGTAAGCGGCTTGACGAAACCGAACGGATGATCCGGGGAAATGATGTAAACGAATCGAAGTATGCCGAGATGGTTAAAAAGGCCGAGGAATCGTTCAAAACAGGCGATATTAGTGTGGCAAAATTCTATTATTCAAAGGCTCTTGAAGCAAAACCCAACGATTCGTTTGTTAAAGAACGTCTCGTCGTGGCTGAGCAATTGCTAAAATCAACTTCCGAAGGAAATGATAACCGCGAGTTCGAAGATGCCATGAATAAAGGGAATGAGTCATTTAGCAAAAATAATTATATCCTTGCCCGTTTCTTTTATCGTAAAGCAATTAGCTTAAAATCCGACAACCAGTTGGCAAAAGATCGGTTGAGCTTAAGTGAGAAAGCGTTGCAACAAGATAAATCCGAAACATCCAATCTGGATTACAACCGCAACATAACCCTTGCCGACCAGGCCTTTCAGCAACAAAAATATGGCGTTGCCGAAAATTATTACCGTCAGGCACTCACCATTAAACCCGGAGAAGCCTATCCTCTTGGCCAGCTATCGAAAATTGAGGGTTTGATTAAGAATTAGCTTCAGTTATCGTTGTCTTCGATTTAGATTGATGGCTGGTCGATCCCATTTTATGGGTTTGAAGATACACGAAGTGTGTTAATTATTTTTGAAAGTTAAGGTTTCATTTGAAATAATGAGATGACGGTTCTTTGATGGCGTAGGACAAATTGTATATTTGCGCAGTTTTTTAAAGCCGTTAAATTTACGATATGAATTCTATAAAATTTGTGAGTCCCGCAGAAGCGGTTAAGGTAATTAAAAGCAACGATCATGTTCATTTGAGCAGTGTTGCAAGTGCACCCCAATGTTTGATCAACGCAATGTGCGACAGAGGCCGTGCCGGTGAATTGAAGAATGTTCATATTCATCACCTTCATACCGAAGGTCCCGCACCTTACACCGATCCTGAATTTGAGGGAGTCTTCCAGCACGATGCTTTCTTTGTCGGGCATAATGTCCGTAAATCGGTTCAAAGCGGTTTTGCCGATTATATCCCGGTTTTTTTAAGCGAAACCCAACGTTTGTACCGCGATGGTTATCTGCCTTGTAATGTGGCAATGATTCAGGTTTGCACTCCCGATGAACACGGATATGTCTCTCTGGGTACCTCGGTCGATGCAACGCTCGCTGCTGTAGAGAAAGCTGAACATGTAATTGCCGTAGTTAATCCGAATGTTCCCCGTGCGTTGGGCGATGCCCTGATCCCGATGAGCATGATCGACATTTTTGTGGAAGATAATACCCCATTGATGCCTGCTCATTTTGCCGAACCCGATGAAATTGAAACAGCAATTGGTATTCATTGTGCTGAACTGATCGAAGATGGCGCTTGTTTGCAAATGGGTATTGGCGCCATTCCAAATGCCGTTCTGGCACAGCTTGGTAACCACAAAAACCTGGGTATCCACACCGAAATGTTTGCCGACGGGGTTCTTCCTTTGGTTGAAAGCGGAGTGATCAACGGGGCCAATAAAGTGCTGGATAAAGGAAAAATGGTTTCCACATTCCTTATGGGATCTCAGAAAGTATACGACTTTATTAATAATAACCCACAGGTTGCCATGATGGATGTGGGTTATACCAACGATCCGTTTATTATTGCCCAAAACCCAAAAGTAACGGCTATTAACTCGGCATTGTCAATCGATTTGACCGGTCAGGTGAATGCCGATTCTCTGGGAACTAAATTCTTCTCAGGTGTTGGCGGGCAAATTGACTTTGTATACGGAGCTTCCCGTTCAAAAGGCGGAAAAGCAATCATTGCCATGCCATCGGTTACCAATAAAGGTGTTAGTAAAATATCTTCGGTATTGCTTCCCGGTGCAGGTGTGGTAACCACTCGTAACCACATGCATTGGTTTGTAACGGAGTATGGTGCAGTGAACCTTTATGGAAAAACGTTGCAGGAACGAGCTAAACTGATTATTTCTATCGCTCACCCCGATCATCAGGAGGCGCTGGAACAGGCAGCTTTTGAACGTTACGGATCACATTTTAGATTTGTAAAATAAAAAGATCAACAGATAACAGAAGGCAGGAATACCTGCCTTCTGCTTTTTTATCCGTTTTGATTGAATTTTTTTGAACAGGAAACATGATATTACTCATGGAAACGAGGTGAATAAAACGGTTAAATTATATTACTTTAAGTTAGTTTAATTTGTAATTTTGCGCCCTGTTTGGTTCAATAACCATTTTTTTTGCTCTGGTTGTCGAAAATTTGAACGGATAGATTTTTTGATTTATTTATTATTTGCAAGCTAGTTAAAAGAGAATATTAACCTATAATATCAATATTTCAAATGAAAATATCACATATTGAACACATTGGAATTGCAGTTCAAAATTTGGAAGAAGCCATTGCCTATTATCAGGATGTGCTTGGTTTGGATTGCTATGCAGTAGAAGAAGTTGCTGATCAGAAAGTGAAAACAGCCTTCTTTATGGTTGGAGGAACCAAGATTGAGTTACTCGAATCGACTGACCCGGAAGGGCCAATTGGTAAATTTATTGCCAATAAAGGTGCCGGTGTGCATCACGTTGCTTTTGCCGTTGAGGAAGTAAACGAAGCATTAAAAGAGGTGGAAAGCAAAGGCGTTCGTCTTATTGATCAAAAAGGACGTAAAGGTGCTGAAGGGTTAAATATTGGTTTTCTTCACCCAAAATCAACATTAGGTGTTTTGACTGAATTATGTTCGAAATAATTTTTTAAGCAATGGAAAATCAAGATAAGATTAAGAAACTCATCGACCTTCGCGTTCAGGCTAAACTTGGTGGTGGTGAGAAGCGTATTGCCAATCAGCATGCGAAAAATAAATTGACGGCCCGTGAACGTATCGAATTGTTGCTCGACGAAGGTAGTTTCGAGGAATACGATATGTTTGTAACCCATCGTTGTACCAATTTCGGAATCGACAAGGATAAATACCTTGGCGATGGTGTGGTTACCGGTCAGGGTACCATCGACGGTCGTGTGGTATATGTTTTTGCCCAGGACTTTACGGTTTTCGGAGGCGCTTTGTCCGAAACGCTGGCCCTGAAGATTTGTAAAGTAATGGATATGGCCATGAAAGTTGGCGCTCCCGTTATTGGAATCAACGATTCAGGCGGCGCCCGTATTCAGGAAGGTGTAACAGCTCTGGCTGGATATGCCGAAATCTTCGAACGCAACATCATGGCTTCTGGAGTTATTCCTCAGATTTCTGCCATTTTTGGCCCATGTGCCGGTGGTGCAGTTTATTCTCCTTCGCTTACCGACTTTATCGTTATGAGCAAGGATACCAGTTATATGTTCCTTACCGGACCGAAAGTTGTTAAAACAGTTACCGGCGAAGTCGTTACCGACGAACAGTTGGGTGGCGCTTCGGTTCATGGTTCCAAATCGGGTGTTTCCCATTTCATCGCCGAAGATGAGAAAGAGGGAATTCTTTTGATCCGTAAACTGTTGAGCTACTTGCCTCAAAATAACCTTGAGGACGCTCCTCTGGCAGTTTGCGATGACCCGATCGATCGGTTGGAGGATTCATTGAATACCATTATTCCCGATAATCCCAATAAGCCTTACGACATTAAGGATGTGATTCATTCGATTGTTGACTATGGCGAATTCATGGAAGTTCACCGCAATTATGCTCAGAATATTGTGATTGGTTTCGCACGGTTCAACGGCGTTTCGACCGGTATTGTTGCTAACCAGCCCAATTATCTTGCCGGTGTTCTCGATATCAATGCATCGCGTAAAGCAGCCCGCTTTGTTCGTTTCTGCGATGCTTTCAATATTCCACTGGTCACACTGGTCGACGTTCCTGGATTTTTACCGGGTACTACTCAGGAATACGGTGGTATCATTACCCATGGTGCCAAACTGTTGTTTGCTTATGGCGAGGCAACTGTTCCAAAAGTAACGGTCATTCTTCGTAAAGCTTACGGTGGCGCTTATTGCGTAATGAGTTCAAAACACCTTCGTGGCGATATCAATTACTCATGGCCAACCGGTGAAATTGCCGTTATGGGTGCTAAAGGTGCTATCGAGGTATTGCAGAGCAAAAACATCAAAGCAATCGAAAATGCCGATGAAAAAGCAAAATATGTTGCCGATGCAGAAAACGAATACAAGGATAAATTTGCCAATCCGTATGTTGCTGCACAATATGGCTATATCGATGATGTAATTGAACCTCGCAACACCCGTTTCCGGATTATCAGGGCTCTTCAGGCGCTGGCAACCAAGAAAGACGTGATGCCACCGAAGAAACATACGAACATTCCTTTATAATCTGATGGTTATGAGAAAAAATAACAACTATATGTTTACTCGGCTTTTTGCGCTCCTTTTGTTGGTAACCGGGTTTGTTTCAGTACAGGCTCAGGAACACTCCAGCGTGAGGATCAGCGAAATCCTCGTAAATAATGAATCGGGCCGCGTGGATGATTGCGGAATGCACAGCAGTTGGATTGAAATTTTCAATAACGGTAATGTGCCAGTGAATATTGGAGGCTGTTATTTGACTGACGATTTGAGCAATCCAACCAAATTCTGGATTTCCAAAGGCGATG
>Ga0116170_10000636_pt1 | contig 36990 bp, 30 predicted proteins | sample AD_JPNHW1_MetaG_FD_89797 | JGI IMG/M metagenome (GOLD analysis project Ga0116170, IMG submission 89797) | Active sludge microbial communities of municipal wastewater-treating anaerobic digesters from Japan - AD_JPNHW1_MetaG | ecosystem: Engineered > Bioreactor > Anaerobic > Digestate | place... | reverse complement strand
CCTGACATTTCGCGCGGTGTACCCCCCGAAATCTTGTTCCCACCTGACATTTCGCGCGGTGTACCCCCCCGAAATCTTGTTCCCACCTGACATTTCGCGCGGTACTCTTTACAGGCTTTTATCACCCCTAGCCCACTATTTTTAATTATATTAAAGCTGGGTGGGATCCAGTTTTCGGGGGGTGTCCAACAAAATTTTCGCACGGTTTTTCCCTGCTTTTCCCTGTGCCCGTGCGGCGCCGCGGCCGCAAAGGCGGGCAGGGCCTCGGGACGGGCCGCGCCCGGGAAAGTGCCGGCTTTGCAGCCAGCCGCGCCGCGGCGTCGCAGTCCCCGATTTTAGCAGATTTCGCCACAGCTGCGCTGAAGAGGCTTGCCGCTCAGCTCAGGAATGTGTATATTAGGCGCACATTTCCTGGTGGGGTACGCCTGAACCTTTTGATCCTGTTGGGACCGGATCGCTCGACCTGGGCGCTCCAATCAGCATGATGAGGTAGAGATGAACCTTTTGATCCTGTTGGGAGTGGCCGTGACCCTGGGCACGACCGGCTTCAACGAATTTTTACAGTACGTGCAGAGCCTGCCGGAAGCGCAGCGGCAGGCGGCCGCCGACAGTTTTATGCAGATGACCGGCCCGCTGCCCCTGGTCGAGGCCGATTCGATCGCCTGGTACCTCTACCGCGGCAGCGCCGCGACGGTGACCATCCCGGGCGACGCCAACGGCTGGGACAGCAATGCCCTGCCCATGACACGGATCGCCGGCACCACCCTCTTCTATGCCCGGCAGGTCTATGAGACCGATGCCCGTCTCGACTATAAATTCGTGATCAACAACAGCAGCTGGATCCTCGATCCCCGCAATCCCAACCAGTGCGCCGGTGGCTACGGCCCCAACTCCGAGCTGCGCATGCCCGGCTATCCGGCAGCACGCGAGTGCGCCGCCGATCCCGGTGTCGCATCGGGGCGGATCGAGCAGGGCAGCATCACCAGCGCCATCCTCAAGAATACCCGCCCCCTGCGCATCTACCTGCCGGCCGGCTATGATCCGGCGCGGCCGGGCGGCTATCCGGTCGTCCTCTTCCATGACGGCCTCGAATATATTTCCCTCGGCGCGGCTAAAACTGTGCTCGACAATCTCATCGGCTGGCGGCGCATCGCTCCGGTCATCGCGGTCTTTGTCCCGCCCGTCAGCGCTTCGCAGCGCATTGAGGAGTACAGCGGGTCCACGGCGGCCAACTTTGAACGCTTCATCCTCGAAGAGGTCATGGCCCAGGTCGATTCCTCCTGGAATACCGCGAAGGACCCGGCAGCGCGGGCGATGCTTGGGCCCTCCCTTGCCGCCCTGATCTCGGCACAGATCGTCTTCCATCACCCTGAAGCCTTCGGGCTTGCCGGGCTCTATTCCCCGGCGATGTGGCCGAACGACCGTGCGCTGCTCAACGATCTGCTCGCCGCCGCTGCGCCCTTCACCCGCTGCTATATCGATGTCGGCAGCTACGAGCCCTCGCTGTTCGGGGATGCCGTCCGGTTGTATGAGCATCTGCGCGGCGAGGAGGCGAGCGTCAAATTCCGCGTCTGGCATGAAGGGCACAGCTGGGGAAGCTGGCGCGCCCATCTGGACGAAGCGCTCGAGTTTTTCTTTCCCCCAGCTTCAGGCGTCGAGCGCATCAGCAGCCAAGAGCCCGGGCAGTTCACCCTTTTTCCCGCCTACCCCAACCCCTTCAATGCCGCACTGACGCTCGAGTTTGATCTGCCGCGCGCCGCGGAGGTCTCTTTGCAGCTCTTCAACCTCCAGGGCGCCGAGGTGGAGCGGCTCGTCGAGGGCGAGCTGGCGTCGGGCCGTTATCGCTTCCGCTGGGACGCTGCCGGGCAGCCGAGCGGTCTCTATTTTTACCGGCTGCGCGCGGCGGCGCAGATTCGCACCGGCAAGGCCTTGCTGATACGCTGACGAGAAGATGGACATGCAGGAGGAACCCATGATTGGACTCAGGGACAAGGTGGTACTGATCACCGGGGCCTCGCGCGGCATCGGCCGGGCGGCGGCGGAGATATTCGGCCGCTACGGGGCGCGCGTTGCTATCAATTACCACCATCATGCGGAAGCGGCGGCAGAGGTGCTCGCCGCCGTGGAAGCCGCGGGCGGTGAGGGGATGCTGGCCGGCGCCGACGTCAGTGAGGCCGCGGCGGTACGCGAGATGGTCGCCGCCATCGTCGCCAAATGGGGCCGCATCGATGTGCTGGTCAACAATGCCGGGGTGTGGCTGCCGGCGCCGATCGACCGCTTTCCCCTCGAAACCTACCGCCGCACCTTGGCCATCAACCTCGACGGCGTGATCTTTTGCACCGAGGCGGTGGTGCCGCTGATGATCCGGCAGGGGGGAGGACGGATCATCAATATCTCCTCGACCGCCGGGCAGCGCGGCGAGCCGGTCTATTCCCCCTATGCGGCGAGCAAGGGCGCGGTGATCAGCCTGACCAAATCCCATGCCGTCGAGCTGGCTCGCCACAACATTCAGGTCAACAGTGTCGCCCCCGGCTGGGTCGATACCGAGATGTCGGCGGCGGCGATCGCGAACGAGCAGGAGACCATCCTGCGCACCATCCCGATGCGCCGCCCGGGCCGGGCGGAAGAGATCGCCTGGCCGATCGTTTTTCTCGCCTCCGACGGCGCCAGCTATATCACCGGCGAGATTTTCAACATCAACGGCGGCTCGGTGCTCTGCGGCTGAGCCGCCGCGGCGGCGCAAACCAGGCCGCCCTGCGGCAGCCGCGCCGTGGTGGCGCCGCCTCGGGCCTGCTCTGCCGCCGAGGAAAGCCACTGCCGGGCCAGCGCCGCCGTCCCGCCTCCCGACCGGGGCGGCAGCGCCGTAGCCGCAGCGCCCCTCCCAAAAATGCCGCAAACTCCTAAAAAAATCTTGCAATAAAGCAATTTTTTTCCTATTTTTATTGGCTGTATCATTTTGAGGAATTGGTTTGCGCATGTTCCAGGAATTGAGTGAAAAGCTTGAGGGTGTCCTCCGCAACCTGCGTGGCCAAGGCAAGCTGACGGAAAAGAATATCGCCGAGAGCATGCGCGAAGTGCGCCGGGTTCTGCTGGAAGCCGACGTCAACTATAAAGTAGCCAAACAGTTCATCGCCGAAGTGGAGCAGCGGGCACTCGGCCAGGAGGTGCTGCGCAGCATCACTCCCGGGCAGATGGTGGTCAAGATCATTTATGATGAAATGACCCGGCTGCTGGGAGAGAAAGAGGCGCCGCTGCTCTTCGGCAAGGCCCTGCCCGCGGTCATTCTGCTCGCCGGTTTGCAGGGCTCCGGCAAGACGACCTTCGCCGGCAAGCTCGCCCGGCATCTCCGTAAAAAGGGCCGCAACCCGCTGATGGTCGCGGCCGATATTTACCGGCCTGCCGCTATCGAGCAGCTCAAGGTGCTCGGGCGCAGCCTGAATGTGCCGGTTTACGCGGAGGAGAGCCGGGATGCCGCAGCGATTGCGCAGCACGGACTCGACCATGCGCGCAAAAATCTGCTCGATACCGCGATCATCGATACCGCCGGCCGCCTCCATATCGATGCGGAGATGATGGCGGAAGTGGCGCGCATCAAGGAGGCCACCGCCGCCGCGGAGATCCTCTTCGTCGCCGACAGCATGACCGGTCAGGACGCCGTGACCACGGCCCGCGCCTTTCTCGAGCAGCTTGATTTTACCGGCGTTGTGCTGACCAAGATGGACGGGGATGCCCGCGGCGGCGCCGCGCTGTCGATACGCGCGGTCACCGGCAAGCCGATCAAGTTCGTCAGCGCCGGAGAAAAGCTGGATGAACTCGAGCCCTTTTATCCCGACCGCCTGGCCTCGCGCATTCTCGGCATGGGCGACGTGGTCAGCCTCGTCGAAAAAGCCCAGGAAGCCGTGGACCTGGACAAGGCGGTCAAGCTGGAGAAAAAGCTGCGGCGGGCGGAGTTCAATCTCGAGGATTTTCTCGACCAGCTCCAGCAGCTCAAGCGCATGGGACCCCTGCAGGAGATTCTCGCGATGATTCCCGGGGCCCAGACCAGGGCCTTCAAGGGGATGCAGGTCGATGACAAGGCTCTGGTGCGTGTGGAAGCGATCATCCACTCGATGACGATGCAGGAGCGCAACAACCCGAACATCATCAATGGCAGCCGCCGCAAACGCATCGCCCGCGGCAGCGGCACCAGCGTCCAGGATGTCAATCGGGTGCTCAACCAGTTCAGTATGATAGTGAAAATGATGAAAACCATGAAGCATGGGGGCAGGGGTATGCGCCTGCCCATGGGATTTTAACCGAAGGAGATCACGTTGTCTGTAAAGCTGAGATTAAGCCGCATCGGTAAGAAGAAGCAGCCCTATTACCGTATCGTCGCCATCGATTCCAAATCCTCCCGCGATGGCTCTTATCTGGACAAGATCGGCCACTACAATCCTGTCACCCAGCCGGCCGAGCTGACCATCGACCGCGCCAAGGCCCTGATGTGGCTGAACGACGGCGCGATCCCCTCCGATACGGTCAACAGCCTGTTCCGCCGCCAGGGCATCCTGCACGAGTGGGATCTGCGCAAGCGCGGCATCGGCGACGAAAAGGTGGCCGAAGAGCTGGGCAAGTGGCAGGATGCTCAGGTGCAGCGCGGCAAGCGCGAAGAGGCCAAAATGGCCATGGCCAAGCGCGAGACCGAAGCCAAAAAACCGGCCAAGTCCGAGCCCGCCCCCGAAACCAAAGCGCCGGTGGAAGCCGCTGCGCCGGCGGTCGAGGCGGATATTGTGGTTGAAGAAGCCGCGCCGGCTGCCGCAGAGACGGCCCCCGCTGCCGAAGAGAGCACCGAACCGAAGAGCGAAGCCTGAGCGACGACCACCCTCCATCGCCCCTGACCGGGACCGGCGCGCCGCCGTCCCGGACCCCGGAATATGTCGTCATCGGCCGCATTACACGGCCCCATGGCGTACGCGGAGCGCTGCGCGTCACCCCGATGACCGACGACCCCGGGCGTTTTCACAAGCTCAAACAGGTCTGGTTCAGCCGCGACGAGACGACGCGCACGCCCTTTACGATCGTGCGCGTGCAGCTTCAGCCGGATAGCGTGCTGCTGACGGTCGCCGGGATCGACGACCGCAATATGGCCGAAGCGTGGCGCGAGGCCTGGGTGGAAATCCCGGGCAGCGAGGTTATGCCCCTGCCCGAGGGCAAACATTATCTCTTCGAGATCATCGGCGTCCAGGTCGTCACCGAAGAGGGCACCGCCCTGGGCCAGGTGGTCGATATCCTGCGCAATCCCGCGCATGATGTCTATGTGGTCCGTGGTGAAGAGCGCGAGTTTCTGATTCCGGCCGTTCCCGAGTTCATCCGGCAGATCGACAGCGAGACGGGCCTGATGATCATCCACGTCGTGGATGGCTTGCTCGATTTGTAACGGAGTCATCGTGGAAATACATATCGTCGCTGCCTTTCCGGGTCTGCTCGAAAGCCCGCTGGGTGACAGCATTCTCAAACGGGCGCAGGCCAGGGATCTGGTGCACTTTTATTTTCATGATATCCGCGCCTTCGCAACCGACAAACATCAGCAGATCGATGATTATGGCTTCGGCGGCGGACCGGGGATGATTCTCAAACCCGAGCCTCTTTTCCGCTGCCTGGAGCATGTATATACGACCTACGCGCTCGATGGTGTGCCCGTAACCCTGATGTCGGCAGCCGGAGAGCTTTTTACCCAGAAGCAGGCCATGATATTTTCCCTGCGGGAAAAAATGGTGCTGCTGTGCGGGCATTACAAGGGCATTGACGAACGCGTCATCCAGAGCTGGGTCACCGAGGAGATCTCCATCGGGGACTATGTGCTCACCGGAGGCGAAATCGCGGCCATGGTGATCATCGATGCGGTGGTTCGCCTCCTGCCCGGGGCGATCAGCGACATCGACTCGGCCGAAACCGATTCGTTCCAGTCCGGACTGCTCGACCACCCGCATTACACGCGTCCGCAGAATTTTCAGGGCATGGAGGTGCCGCCGGTGCTGCTCTCCGGCAACCATGCCGAGATTGCCAAATGGCGCCTGCAACATGCTCTGGATCGTACCCTCCGGCTGCGGCCGGATCTTTTTGAAAAGTATAATCAGCAGGATTGAAAAAATAACCCTCGTCGTGAGGAGGATGTCATCATGAACAAATTGGATCTTGTGGCTGCTTCGCAGATGAAGACCGATATTCCCGCTTTTCATCCGGGAGACACGGTCAATGTGCATGTCAAGGTTATCGAAGGCGATAAGGAGCGCATCCAGGTTTTCCAGGGTGTCGTGATCAATCGCAAGGGCGCCGGGATCAACGCCACCTTTACGGTGCGCAAGATCTCGGAGGGCATCGGCGTGGAGCGTATCTTCCCGCTGCATTCGCCCAACATCGCCAAGATCGAGAATATCCGCGAAGGCAAGGTGCGCCGCGCCAAGCTTTATTATCTGCGCAGTCTGCGCGGCAAAGCCGCCCGCATTGGCGAAAAGCGCTCCCAATAGCCGCACCCTTTTCCCTTGAGACCGCTCTTCTTTGCAAAGGGCGGTCTTTTTTTTATGCTTCCCACACCGGCCGCCCGCCGGGTGACACGCCCCGGGATCATCCCTGACCTGCCCCCATCACCGTCCCACCCGGGATCGCTCCGCTTCCGGCCGGCCTGTCGCCCTGTGCGTCCAAATAATCCTTGACCGGACTGCCGAAAATCACTAATTTTTGCTCTGCTGCCGCCAGCCGGCTGCCTGTCTCTCAGATAAAAGGAGTCCTCCCATGGTTACGTTGCAAAGGCGTACCCTGCTCGAGCTGTTCCGCTCTTCTGTGGCCCGCTTCTCGGGTGATGTGGCCCTGGCCTTCGTCAATGAAGAACCCTTTCTCTTCACCCAGGTCGGCCATCACGTCGACAAGATCATGGCCGCCCTGCGGCAGCGGGGGATCGGGCCCGGAGACCGGATCGCTCTGCTCGGCGAGAACTCACCGCGCTGGTGCATGACCTATCTGGCCGTGACCGGCATGGGGGCGGTCATCGTGCCGATTCTGAACGATTTTCATAAATCCGATATTCATCATATCATCCGCAGTGCCGGGGCAAAGGGGCTGTTCATCTCCAGCAAACTCGTGCACAAGGTCGCCGAACTGAACATGCGTTCGTTCGATCTGGTGGTTTCCCTCGATGATCAGGTGCTGGAATTCCAGAACGGGGCGTGCGAAAGGTTCAGCGACCTCGTCGCCGGCAAGGAGCCGCTGCGTAAGAAAAAGGCGTCGCGGCACTTCGTCGAACCGCAAGAGGAGGATCTCGCTGAAATCCTCTATACCTCCGGCACCATGGGGCACTCCAAAGGCGTGATGCTCACCCACAGGAATATCGTCGCCAATGCCTTGTCCGCCCTGGAGGCGATCCAGATCGACCATACCGATTGCCTGCTCTCCATCCTCCCGCTCTCGCACGCCTACCAGTGCACCTGCGGATTCATCGCGCCATTTGCCCTCGGCGCCAAGGTCTACTTTTTCAAGGGGCTGCCGACCGCGGCGACGCTGCTGCCGGCCATCCAGGCGGTGCAGCCGACCATCATTCTTTCGGTGCCCCTGATCATGGACAAGATATACAAAAAGAAAGTCCTGGGCGAGATCAATTCCCGCAAGCTCTCCAAAACCCTCTACCGCCTCACCCCGATGAAAAAGGTCGTTCACCACATCGCCGGCAAGCGCCTCACACAAGCCTTCGGCAGCCGCATGCGCCTGATGGTCTTCGGCGGCGCGGCCACCCCGCCGGATCTCGAGGCGTTTCTCATGGACGGCGGCTTTCCCTATACGACCGGCTATGGCCTCACCGAATGTGCCCCGCTGCTGACCGTCAATCCGGTCGGCCGGGTCAAGCTGCAGTCCGCCGGCAAGACGGTGCCGGGCGTGACCCTGCGCATCCTGGATCCCGATCCGCGCACCGGAATCGGCGAGATCATCGCCCGCGGCCCCAACATCATGAAGGGGTATTATCATAACGAGGAAGCCACCCGCGCCGCCTTCACCGACGAGGGCTGGCTGATCACCGGTGACCGCGGTGTCATCGATGCGGAGGGCTATCTTTATATCAAGGGACGCTCGCGCAATATCATCGTCGGGCCGAGCGGAGAGAACATCTACCCCGAGGAGATCGAATATCACCTCTCCGAATCGCCCTTCGTGCTCGAATCGCTGGTGTATGAGCAGGCCGGACACATCGTGGCCCGCATTCATCTCGATATGGATGCGATGGAGGAGGCCTATCACCTGTCCAGACTGGATGGCTCGGAGGCGGTCCGGCTGGTGGCGCAGAAGCTGGAAGCGATTCGCGCAGAGGTCAATGCCGAGCTGGCCTCCTACGCGCGCATCCACCGGGTCATCGAGCAGCCGGAGGAGTTCGAGAAGACGCCGACGAAAAAGATCAAGCGCTATCTCTATACCAACTAGCCGATGATGTGCGACCAGCCGCAATGGAGTACATAAGCGGGCAAAAAAAAAGTGCGATATTCATCGCACTTTTTTTTTATATGTCAGTCGCCAGAGGGGCTACTTGTGGTTCTGCACCATATTCTTGATTCCGCCTTCAAATACAACCGAGATCTTGCTGGGATCGAGGATTTTGACCACCACACCGAGGCCGAACTTGCTGTGCTGAATGACATCATTTTCGGCATAACCCTGGGACATGGAGTAAGCGACCGCTTTTTCCGGATCGGCCGCTGTGAGCAGCTTGTTCCATTTCCTGGTCTCTCTGGCTTCCGGCGTCAGTTTGGGTTTCTTCGCTTTGACCACCTTGCCCGTCTTTTTGAGCGCTTTGGATTCTGGCGATTTAAAGCGATGCAGACTCTGGCAGACCTTGCACATCACTCGGACCATGTCCTGACTTTTGATCGCGACAACGACATGCACGGTGGCCGCTTTGCACTTGTTGCACAGAGCCTCGACCTCGATGCCGATCTCCATCTTTTTTTTACTGAGCATGGTTTGTCCTTTTATGGGATCCTGTATTTTCGGCCATAAAGTAGGAATAATTTATGAAATAATCAAGGAATTACTTGGGCGGGGATGCTGCTCCTAAAAAAGCAGCGGCCCGCCATGCTGCAGCGGGCCACGAGGTTGCTTTACGACCAAATTTGTTGAGCGGATCAGGGCCTCTGGGGCTGCTGATAGCTCGAGGGCGGGCTCTTCTTGCGGTTGCCGGCGCTCAGCCTGTAGAGGCCGATCAGCAGCAGCAGCACAGCCAGGCCGCCGAGGATATAGATCATCGTCCAGTTCGTCCGTTTCGGCACCTCGATCGGAACGGCCTTGATCGCCGCTTCATAGCTGGCCAGCAGCGCCGTCTGGTCGGGCGCAACATTGTTCTTGGCAAAGATGCGGTTGTAATTGCGGATACGGTCATAATCCTTCAGCAGCTCCTTGTAGCCCGCCGAATCGGTGATCGCAATCCCCTTGACGCGGCGGATCTCGGACTCGATCACCCCGCGAAAGACATCATCGACCTGGTTCTCGGAGAGGGCGACCCGGATCGGCTCCATCTCGGGGCTCGCTTCGCCGGCCAGCATCTCCGAAATGGTGTTGATGTAGGAGAGCCGCTCGGCATTGAGCTTGGCCATGTCCGACTTGATCTTTTCAATCTCCTGCTTCGAGGCCACCGCCGACTTTTGCACCTTGGCCAGCCGCGCCTCGGCCATGCGGAAACGATTGTCCACCGCCGCAAGTGAATCGGTGAGGGTGCCCACCATCTGCGAGAACTTGCCCGCCAGCTTTTCCATGATGCCCGTGGAGGCCAGCTTTTCGATGCGCGTCAGCACCGGCGCCTTGAGCAGAGCAGCCCGATACTCCGGGGCCAGCTCGCGTGAGGCGAGGATCTCATCGCGCTTGCGCTGCAGCTCGTCGCTGGCATCCCGCGCCTGGCTGTAATAGTTGTTGACCGCTTCCTGCGACAGGCCCAGATCGGGAAAGGTGACGCCGCTTTGCGAGGTGTCGTAGAGTTCATCCAGGGCGAGGAGGATCGCCGCCATATTCTGGCCGTTGAGCTCCACTTCGGGCAGGAGCCGCTTCATAAAGACCCCGTTCGGATCGAGCCGGGAGTCCTGGCTGATCTCCGCCTTGGCGGCCGCGACCTTGTCCAGACAGGTCTGATAATCCGCCGATTTCAGCGCCTCTTTGGCCTGCTCATAGAGATCCTGGATATCCTGGGCTTGCACCAGCGGGGCCAGCAGGACCAGGAAAAGCATCACCCATCTATTTGCACTCTTCATTCAAACCACCTTTCTTATTGATAAATATTTCTTTGCCATTGAAGCGGAAGCGGACGCAGGTTTTTTCATCGTCGCCGTAGCGCGCCAGGCTGATATTCTTCAGGGCATCGGTCTTGTCTTCGGGGGTGACATCGATCGCCTTGTACTTGCCCGAGGTGCCGTCGTCGGCCGGCTGGATCACCCAGAGATTTTTAAAATCCTCGGCGCAGAGATAATAGCGGCCGTAATTCTGGATCACCTTTACCGAGGTGACCGTGGCGTTTTCCTTTTTAAGGATCGGACTGAGGAAAAGGACGCCGTTGAATTTGTCACCATCGCCCAGGAAAACCGAGCTGTCGGCGTCGACCTTGAGGTTCATGGCCACCGAGTATTGATCGAACCGGACGAGCTGTTTGCTGCAGCCGGCCATGGCGATCAGGGCGATGAGTATGAGCGCTTTTTTCATTGTTCCTCCGTTGTTGGATTATGTAAAGGGAATCTTGCCGGACCAGGAGATGTGCGCAGGCAGGTTGAGGAGGGTGGGGCTGGTCACCGGAAAACCCCACGCTATTCCTATTACTAAATATACGACAAATCGGGAGATTCGCAAGGAATTGTTGCGGCGCCGCGGCGGAAATGTCCAATTATTTGACAGCGGTCACGGGACAGAGGGCCGTAACGGCCAACGGCGCCGCGTTCAGCGGCGCCGTTGGTAGCGATTACGAAAATGTAATACAAAGTGGGAACAGGGTGAGGCGCCGGGACCTAGAGCGCCGCCTTGCTGATGGTGATATTACCACCGGAGGTGCGCAGGTAGAGCTCGGGTCCGCCGCCATTGATCTGGCCATGCATGGCGGAGCGGCCCATCTCGCCCTTGACCAGCACATCCACTTCACTGCGCACGCGCCCGCCGCTCGTGCTGGCATTGAGGTCGACCTTGAGGCCCGGCGCCAGGCTCACATTGACGCTGCCGCCCGAGGTGCTGAGCCGGCAGGGCCCCGCGGGTTGCCGGGTGATATGGGCGGAGATGCTGCCGCCGGAGGTTGAGGCATCGATCTCGCCGCCGACCTCCTCCACCGTGATGCCGCCGCCGGAGGTGGCTGCCTGCACCCGGCCCTTGGCCGCTTCGATGTGGATCGAGCCGCCGGAAGTGGTGGCCTGGACGTCACCGTCCACGCGCCCGATGGTGATGCCGCCGCCCGAAGTGGCCACATCGGCCTTGCCCTTGCAGCTCTCCAGGGTGATGCTGCCGCCGGAGGTGTTACCCCGGACCGGTCCGATGATCTTGCCGAAGTTCAGACCGCCGCCGGAAGTCTTGGAGATCGCTTCGCCTTCGATATCCTCGACGGAAATGGAGCCGCCGGCGGTCTTGAGGTTGACATTGAAGACGCGGGGAACCGCGACGGTGAAGCGCAGCTTGAGGCGACGGTTGCCCCAGTTGAAAATGCGTTCATGGTCATAGCGGGCGGTGACGCGCACCTCGTTGCCCGTGGTGGCAAAGTCGAGATGGAGATCCTTGAGGATCGTATCGGCCGCTTTTTCGGTTGGAGCATCCATGGTCTGGAGCAGGGTGATCTCGACCTTGTCTCCCGCTGCGCCGGTCACCTGAATGGAGCCGAGATCCGTATCGATATAGAGCCAGCCGCCGGGAGTTACGGGGAAGCTTTTTGCAACCGTGCGTTCGATATCAGCCAGGGCCGGGCCGACCATCGCGGCGCCGGCGAGAATCAGCAGGGCCGCCAAGAGTTGCATTCCTTTATGGTTCATCTCTCCTCCTCTATTTGCCTTTGGTGATGGTGATATCGCCGCCCGTCGTCTTGAGCTGGATGAGGTCGCCGCCTCCATTAATCTCTCCTTTACTACGCAGAATCCGGCCGCCGGTTTCATCGGGTGCGATTTTGGTGAGCGGGAAGTCGCTGTAGATGTCGTTGCGTTCATCCGGATCGGCGCGACGCTGCAGCCGGATCTCGGCCTCGATCGTCGCCGGCAAGCGGGCCGGCAGGGTGATGCTAATCTCCCCGCCCGTGGTTTCCACGGTCAGGGCATGGGGGACCGTGAAATCCTGCAGGGTCATGACGACCGAGATATCGCCGCCCATGCTGCGCACCTCCGCGGCGGCGCGCAGATCGCGCACATCGATGTCGCCGCCGCTGGTCATCGCGCGCAGGCTTTTCGTGATCTCTTCGCAGTCCACGTCGCCGCCGCTGGTGGCCATCTCAAGCTGGCCCTGGGAGGTATGCACCATCAGGTCGCCTCCCGAGGTTTGCAGCGATCCCTGCGCGCCGCTGAAACGGGTGAGGCTGATGTCTCCGCCGGAAGTGGCCGCGGTCAAGGGGCCGGCAATGTCCTGCAGCACGATGTCGCCGCCGGAAGTGGTCAAGGCAAGGCGCTGGGTCGTCTTTTCCACGGCCACGTCCCCGCCGGAGGTGCTGAGATCGCCCTCGGCAAAAATGGCTTTGGCGATGATATCGCCGCCGGAGGTGGCGGCGGAGATCTTGCCGGAAATCGTCTCGAGACTCAGATCCCCGCCCGATGTTCTTGCCTCGATGGCGCCCGTGAGGGCGGAGAGCAGCAGATCACCCCCACTGGTGCCCAGGCGCACATTGCCCTCCACCTTGCTCACATCGAGGTCTCCGCCCGCCGTCTTGAGATCGAGATTGAATTTCTGCGGCAAAGTGATCTCGAAAGCATGCTCCTGCAGCCTGTTGCCGTCCAACTCGTTCCGGATCGTCAGAGTCGCGGCGTTCTGGCTGTACGAGGCGTTGAGCTTTTTGACGATCTCTTCGGCCTCCTCGCGCGTAAAGACCTTCATGGTGAACGTCTCAAGAACCTGCACGCTGTTTTTGTCCCATGAGGTGACGCGGATGTCACCGCCGCTAATCTCCATGACGAGGTTGCCACCGGGCGCCATGGCAAACTCCCTGGTGATCATGCTGGTGTAATGGCCCCGGCTGCCTTCGATGGTCTGCGCTCCGAGCGGCAGCGTGACGAGGAGGAGCAGCCCTGAGAGTATGCAATGGATCCGTTTCATATCAATTCTCCCGACTGAGTTCGGCCGAACGCACCGGTTCGGCGGCGATGGTTTGCTGCAGCGCTCTGGCCTTGACGCGCAGAGAGCTGCTGCTGTCTTTGGCGATGGTTTGTAAAAAGGGTTCGATCTCCCGGCCCCCGGCGTGAGAGGCGAGACCGTCGAAGGCCTCCATGCGCAGGGCCGGATTTTCATCGTGAAGGACGATCTGCAAAAGCATCTTTTTGATGGCCTCGCTGAGCGGCAGGGCGCGCAAGACGCGCACAGCCATAAGGCGCACCCCCTGATTCTGTTCCCTGGCGAGCAGATAGTTGATGGCCTGGAGGAGTTCGTCATCAAGGCTCTGCTGCTGCGCGGCGATCGCGCCGGCGGCCTTGACCGCGTGCAGGCGCAGCGCCGGATTGTCGCTTTCGATCATCGCGCGGGCCAGCATCAGCTGCACCTGCGGCTGCGTCCCCGTGCCTTGCAGGCGGACGCCGTTGAGGGTGTTATACTCGATATCGATTTGTCCGCTGACCGGATCATAACGCACGCGCTGGACGTTGAGCAGCTCCGGCTGCACGGTATGGCCGGCGGCGACCACCGGCTGGAACCCGGTCAGCAGCGCCTGGAGGGTGGGATCGGGCGCCTGCGGCCGGCCACCCAGCCGGCCGAGCAGAAATCCGAAGGCCACGAGCAGCATCGCCGCCAGGGCCAGATAGAGAGGATGCAACTGCAGCGGCAGATCCTGGCGGCGGCCGGAGCGCACCCGACTGGCGGTGCGGATCTGCAGAGCGGTCATCAGCTGCTCCTCGCGGGCGGTCGCAGCCGCAACCTCCTCCGCCGCAACGGCCGGCGTTGCGCTGCGGGCCATCGCGCCCGGCGCGCCGGGCTGTTCGGCCGCCAGCGCCGCGATCTCGCCGATCCGTTCCGCAGCGGCGCGGCAGGCGGGACAAGCCGCCAGATGGCGCTCGACTGCGAGGCGCTCTGCATCATCCAGCTCGTTGGCGTGGTAGAGCGTAATGGCCAGCTGCATGTCAGGACAAGGTTTCATACCATCGCTTTCCTGTACGGTTTGCCCCCCGGGCGGTCACAGTGTGTAGATCTGCTGCATCCGCGCCTTGACTTTTTGCATCGCGCGGAAGAGGTCGCTTTTAATCGTGCCCTCGGCCTTGCCCAGGATCGCGGCGATTTCGCGAATGCTGCAGCCCTGCACATACTTGAGGACGAACGCGGCGCGCTGGCTGCCGGGAAGGGCCGCCAGAGCCCGCTGCAAATGCGCCTGCATCTCGTGGTGCAGCACCTGCTCGTCCGGCAGGGGGTCCACGCTGGCGGGTTCGCGCGGCGCATCCGCGGCATCGGCGGACGCGGCGGGCAGGGCGATCCAGCGCTGCCAGCGCCCCTTGCGGCGGTGGCTGAGGCACTGGCGGATGGCGATACGGGTCAGCCAGGTACGAAAGCCGCTCTCGGCGCGGAAAGATGCGAGCCCGGTGAAGGCTCTGATGAAGGTCTCCTGCCAGAGATCCTCGGCATCCTCTGCCGGACTCATGGACCGGATCATCCGCATGATGTAGCCATCATGCAGACGCACCAGTTCTGCGAATGCGGCCAAATCGCCCTGCCGGGCGCGTATGATCGATTCTCTTTCGCGAGGCTCCATGGGAATCCCTGAGGGTGACAGTCAACAGATTAGACGATGGCAGCGGCGAAAAAGTTTACATGGGGGAGAAAAAAAAGAGCAGGGAGAATAGAGAAGCGCGCAACACTCTCCGCTTCAAGGAAGCGGCCACGTCCTGCGCGCCGTGGAAAACAAGTATATGCTGCTAAACCCGGGGAGGGAGGAAGAGCTTTGGAGCGGGGAGAAGAGAGAATGCGTCAGATCTCATCGTCGACGTAAGCCCATTCTTCATTTCTGGCATCATCATAGACGATCTCGCCGCGCTCAGCGCGCTTTTCGACGCGGGCGTATTCGGCGAGAATTTCCTGTTCCAGCTTGGTGCGGAACTCTTTGGTGATGGGGTGAGCGATGTCGCGCTGCATGCCATCTTCCGATTTTCGCGAAGGCATGCACAAGAGCACGCCTTTTTTGCTTTGGATGATCTTCAAGCCCTTGACAGCGAACTGGTTGTCGAAAGTGACGTTGACAAAGGCTTTGAGCTTGCTCTCATTCCGTAGCCTGATGCTGATCTCAGTGATCTCCATTGATGGCCTCACACCCTGTGTTGTACTGACGGACGTTTTTCATTTTTCTATTCATACCAACAGTCAATGATATTTGCGGGACGGATTCGCTAAAAAATTTGGATTTTTATCAGTTTTTTTAGCAGGTATATGCAGTATAAAAACAAAAGGATACCTGTGCCGCTCAGCCACAGACCATCCTTGAGGAAAATCCGGTTCTCCCCGCTTAAAAACGGTACCTGGCCGAGCATCCACAGCCCGAAAAGAAGAGTGACCGCAGCCGCTGCAGCCCCGGCGACCGCCATTTCCTCCTGGATCGAGAGCGGGATGCGCAGCCGCTCGGGGATGCTCGGGGCAAAGCGCCCCCAGAGCGCGAGCAGGGCCATCCAGACCAGCCAGCTCAGCGCTTCGGCTGCGGAGATCGAGCGGAAATAGTCCAGAAGGGTGATGAAGGGCGCGACCCAGGTGAGGCCCGGCGCGATCGGGCGGCGGTCGCGATAGAGCAGCACCTGCAGCCGGGACTGGTCGCGGCTGCGCAAGAGATCGAGGATCGCCCGGGAGCGCGCTTCGGGATCCAACCGGCGCCAGCCCGGCAGGTGCAGGGCATTCCAGGCCAAGCAGGCGGGGCCGTAGCCGTGATAGTCGCTGGCGCCGGTCAGCAGCAGCCCCTTCGCCGCCGCGGCTTCGCGCAGCGGGCGCGTATACCGTTCGGGGTAAAAAATCCCCTCCGCCTGATTGGCGATCTCAAAGCCGTCCACCCCCATGGCCGCATACTCAGCCAGCGGGCGGGTGTTCCGCTGGGGCGCGAACCAGTGGGCGACCAGCGCGACGCCGCCCTGGGCATGGGCGGAATCGATGGCCGCCGCGTCCGGATAATCCTTGCTCGTAAAGTCGCGCGTCAGTCCGAGCAGCAGCAGATGATTGCTCCCGGAATATTCCTCACCGGCCAGGAGCAGCGGTTCGGACTCCAGCTGTCCCGCACGCTGCGCCGCCACCAGCTCCAGCGTCATCCGGTGCGTATTGTGCTCGGTCAGAAAAAAGGCATCGAAGCCGTTGCGCTTGTGCCAGCGCAGCTGCCGCAGCGGCGAGAGCAGCCCGTCATGACTGTGGTAGGAGTGGCTGTGGAAATCGACCAGCACCACCTCTTCCGCCGCCGGCACGATGGTGGCGCCGGGAAAGGGGGAGAAGAGAAAGATGAGCAGCACCGCCACCACGAGAATGAAGGCGACCGGCAGCCAGTAGATCCCCTTGGCCAGACCTTGCAGGATCGCGCCGCCCGGAGGGAGGCCGCTGCATCTGGCTTTGACCATGTGCGCTGCGAGGAGTGCCAGGCAGAGCCAGAGGAGCAGCCAGAGTATCAGCGTCAGCGGGGCATCCGCCCGGCTGAAAAAGAAGAGCGGGCCGAGAACGGGAGCGAAGAGAAGATGCAGCAGGGGCATGTGAAGGGTATAGCCGGGTGCTGGCAGCCCGGTCAAGGCGTCCTCGATCCAGGGGGCCTGGGGAATCCAGAGGGAGGTGGAGAGCAGCGCCAGCACGCCGGCCACCAGCCAAAGCTTTGGATGTCTGTTCTGTTTCATGCCGCCCGCCATTCTTCTTTGGGAGGATTAAAGTAGCCAAACCGGATCCAGGGTGCCCTGGCTTTGATCTGCTGCATCCAGATGAGAAGGCCGGCTGCACGCGGAGCCGTGGCTGCAAGTCCGAGGGTGTCGCAATACCATTCCGGGTCGATGTTGAGGTTGCGCATCTGGATATAGTCGATGCGGTGCGTCCGGACCAGTTCGATCAGGGCGGCCATCTCGTCGGGGTCGTCGGTAAAGCCGGGGAAAATGAAGTAGTTCAGCGAGATCCAGCGCCCGCGGGCGCGGGCGATGCGCAGGCTTTCGTTGACCTCCGGCCAGTCATAGCCGGCCGGCCGGTAATAAGCGCGGTAATAATCCGGTCGCGCGCTGTTGAGGCTGACGCGCAGGCTGTCGAGTCCCGCAGCGCAGAGACAGTCGAGCACCTCCGGACGCGAGGCGTTGGTATTGAGGTTGATGGTGCCCCTGGTGGTGCGGCTGCGGATGAGGCGGATGGCCTCTTCGAGCAAGGTGCTCTGGAGAAGGGGTTCGCCTTCGCAGCCTTGTCCGAAACTGACGACCGGGCGCGGAGCGTTTTCGAGATGCGGCACCGTATATTCGGCGATCTCTTCGGGCGTCGGCGCAAAGGTGATGCGCTGCTGCGTCTCCGGAACGCAGGTGCCGGCCTGTTTGGAGATACAGCCGACACAGCGGGCATTGCAGGCAGGACTGGTGGGGATGGGGGCCTCCCAGCGCCCGAGCGCGAGATTCTGCGCCGCGGGGCAGCCGTAGCGCCGCACGCAGTTCTCCACGAGGTGCTCCACCAGACGGTTGCCGGGGTGGCGCGCCAGCAGCGCGGCAGCCTGTTGTTCGATCAGCCGGAGATTGAAATAGGCGGGGTCCTGGCGGATATCGGCGTCGACGCGCACGCCGGTGGTAAAAAATTGCTCCTGGCGCCAGCCGACAGCGCTGTAGGCAAAGAGCGGCAGCGGCTCCGCTTGCGCGGGACTCTGAAAGGCCGCGAGCAGGAGCTGGGTGTAGGCCGGGGCGATAAAGGCGCCGACAGCAAAGACCGGCTGCCCCTCATAGTCATCAAGGACGACAAAGCGGTTGGCGCTGCGGTCAAAGCCGACGGGACGGCGCTGCGGCAGCTGAAAGAGCGCACTGCCAAAGGGGAGGGGAATGAGCTCGCCGGGAGCGGGCTGGCGCCATTCACGCAGGCGCATGCCGGCCATTTCCAGCCCGGGAATCTCGAAAATCTGCCCGGCGGCATCGCTGACGACCAGCCAGGGTTGCGGAGTGCTCGTTAGGGAATGCATAGACCGACTGCCAAAGGAGGTTCACCGCCCATCATCCGCGGCGCCGCAAGGCCGGCGCCTGGTTCCGTCCCATCAAGTGCGGAGCGAAGAGAATCATGCTGCCTGATCTGAGCTCAAAAGCCGGGCTTTGCAGGCCCGTTTCCCCAGGTAATGCTGATGAAACATAGTAAATAATAAAATATTTTCAAAGGGAATTTATGCAGGGCCGGGGGATGTCGCAATTTCATAAGAAGGCTGTGAAAATAATTCGTATATGCGAATATATGCCCGGCCGGGATTTGTTATAGAAGTGAGCGAACGGATGAGGCTGGATAGGGCGGGTGAAACGGGGGTGGTCCGGATTCATCCTGGAATGAACAGATGCATGGAGGAAACAAGGCCATGGCGATCTATGATGTCATCATTGTGGGGGCCGGGCAGGCGGGACTTGGGACCAGTTATTTCCTGACCCAGGCGGGCCATACCCATCTGGTCCTCGAGAAAGGACAGATCGGCGAATCCTGGCGATCCCAGCGCTGGGACTCCTTCAAGTTGAATTCGCCGAATTTTATGAACGGACTGCCCGGAATGTCCTATGCCGGTCCGGAACCGGATGGCTTCTGGCGGCGGGATGATCTGGTCAGCTACTTTGAACACTATGTCAGCTATTTCCATCTGCCGGTGCGAACGTGCACGAGTGTGACCGCGGTCGAGTGCGCTGAAGATCCAGCCTGCTTTATCGTCCACACCCAGAATGAAGGCCGCACCGGGGAGCCGCTGATGTGCCGCTCTGTTGTTGTGGCGTCGGGCATCCTCCAGGCCCCGAAATACGATCCCATCCATTCCCGGGTAGCCGGCAAAGTCACCGAGCTGCATACCTCTCAATACCGTAATGCCGCGCAGCTGCCGCCCGGCGCGGTCGTCGTGGTCGGCAGTGCGCAGTCCGGGTGCCAGATCGCCGAGGACTTGCTCGCGGCCGGCCGGACGGTTTATCTGTGCACCAGCCGGGTGGGGCGCGCTCCCCGCCGCTATCGGGGACGGGATCTGCTGGAGTGGTGGATCGAGATGAAGCTTCTTGACGTGACCTATGCCAGCTTGAAGGATAAATCTCTCAGCCGTTTGGCGCAACCGCAGATTTCGGGCCATGGGCGCTACGGCCATACGATCAGTTTGCAGCATCTGGCGCAGCAGGGGGTCGTGGTGCTGGGACGGTTGATCGATGTGGAGGAGGACGGCTTGATTCTGAGTGATGAGGCGGCGGAGCATGTGCACTATGCCGATGGCTTCTCGCAGCAGGTCAAGGCGGACATCGACGCCTATATCCAGCGCACCGGGCGCGTCCGGCCGCCGCGCGAGGTGGATCCCGCGGATCAGCCCGATCCGCAGGCGGGCTGCATCTCGTCCCTGCGACGCCTCAAATTCCGCGACGCCAGAATCAGCACGATCATCTGGGCTTCGGGCTTTTCAGCGGATTTCAGCTGGCTGCGCTTGCCCGCCCTGGATGCCCGGGGGCTGCCGGTGCATGAAGGCGGCATCTCACCCGTCCATGGTCTCTATTTTGTCGGCTTCCCCTGGCTCCACAGCCGCAAATCGGGCCTCATTTATGGCGTTACCGAGGATGCCCGCTGGATCGCAAAAGCTATCACCCGGCGGCAGGAGCGTTATTCCAGCCACAAGCTCATGCGCAAGACGTCGTGATAGATCCCGTCGATGACCACCTCGTTGTGGAGGATGCCCTCGATGCTGAAGCCCAACTCCTCATTGAGGCGGATGTTGCGGATGTTGGTGTTGACGGTGTGGATATAGATCTTTTTCAACCCCAGGCTGAAGAGGCCGTATTCGATCCAGAGGCGCGTGGCCAGTTTAGCGTAGCCCTTGCCGCGGTATTGCGGATCGCCGATGATTTTGCGCAGTTCTGCCTTTTTGGCGTGGAGATCGTGTTCCAGGTAGGCGACAGCGCCGATGGGGAGGCCGTCCGGCAAGGTGATCACGCCGATGCTGTTGGAGGGATCGTTGGCGAGGTCATCGAACTTGGAGCTGCGCAAACTCAGGCGTGACATGAGGAAATAGCGGCCGGCTTCTTCCGCGAGCCATTCGGCAAAGTAGGGCGGATCGATGGCATGGTCGTATTCGCGGATGATCAGCGCATCGCTGCGGATGGGGAGGCGGGTGTAGTGGGGCTCGCCGTTGCGCGACCAGTGCAGCGTGCTGAATTTTTGCGCGCTTTTCTGGTCGTTCTTCATGATGAGGTCCAGGATGACATTGACGAAGCGCAAACAATCCGCGTCGGAAAAGCCGTAAATGCGGGCTTCCTTGTGGAAATTGCGCGCGAAGGCCTCGATGGTATTGTCCGGGATGGCTATTTTGCCCACAAACCGCTCCGTTATGAGAATCTAAACCGTCGAGGAAATTTAGGAAGCGAAAACGAATATTCAAAAAAGTATCTTTGCAAAAGGCCGTTTGACCCCGATTTTCTTCTTGCCCGCCGTGGGGAAATCTCCTATATTGACCGGTGCCAGCAGGAGGAGTCAAGATGGATCAACAGCGAGAAGCAAACGGCCCCGGCATCCGCGTCGGTCTGGAACGGGCCTTTTCGAAACTGGGACGGGGCTCGCGCGCCCAGGCGCGGGACTGGATCCTGGCGGGGCGGGTCAAGGTGAACGGACGGGTGGAACGCTTCGTCTACGCCTGGGTCGATCTCGAGAAAGACGAGATCACCCTGGATGACCGGCCCCTGGGCGTGCCGGAGCAAAAGCTCTATTATCTCTTTCACAAACCTGCCGGATTTCTCACCGCCCGCACCGATCCCGCCAGCCGCGCCACCGTCTATGACCTCCTGCCGGACTTTGCCACCTGGGTCTTTCCGGCCGGCCGTCTCGACATGGACAGCGAGGGTGCGCTTTTTCTGACCAACGACGGGCCGCTCTCGGGGTGGCTCGTCTCCCCCGAGAGCGGGATCGAAAAATGCTACCGGGTACGCCTCCACCGGCCCTTGCAGGAGGCCGACCGTCTCGCCCTGGAGGCCGGGATCGATCTTAGGGGGTACCGCACCCGGCCGGCGCAGGTCCGGCCGATGCCGGACGAAAAGCCGGGCCCCTGGGCCGAGATCATCATTCATGAGGGCAAAAACCGGCAGGTGCGGCGGATGTTCGCCGCGCGCGGTTACGAGGTCGTGCGGCTGATCCGCGTCCGCATCGGTCCCATCGAACTGGGGGATCTTCCCCCCGGGGCCTGGCGGCCGCTCACAGCAGCGGAGCTGGCGGCCTTGCGCACTCTGCAGCAGCCCGGAGGCAGCCCGGTCTGAAAGAGCCCCGCGCCGCAACTTCTGGCCTGGACGCGGGAATTTGCGCTCTGCAGCAGCCGGGAGGCGGTCCAGCTTAAACACCCGCTGCGCCGCCGTGTCCGTCTGCGCCGGCGTGATGCCCGGTCAGGTCCAGCTGCGGGTACGCATAAAAAAAGCCGGAGGCCAACCAGCCTCCGGTTTTTTGCGTAGCGGCAGAACAGGGGGCTACTTGAGGAACATCATGGTGCGTTTTTCTTCAAAGTTATTGACGCGCATGGTGTAGATATACATGCCGCTGGTCAGGGGCTGGCCATAGTCGTTGCGGCCGTCCCAGACCACCATGTGCGCCCCGGCATTCATCTGGCCGGAGACCAGGGTGCGTACTGCTTCACCACGGACGTTGTAGATCGTCAGAGTGACCTTGCCCGCTTCCTTCAGGCTGAAATTGATGCGGGTTTCCGGATTGAAGGGATTGGGATAGTTCTGCTCGAGGCCGTGCTTGCTTGGGACCTCCACCACGGCGTTGACCGGACCGTGGGCGTTGAGGCGGCCCTTGTAGTCCACGTCGACCAGCTTGTAATAATAGCTGGCGGCAGGTTTGAGCTCGCTCTCATCGGTATAGGTATAGCTGTTCACCGAGGAGGTGGTGCCGGCGCCCTGGATGATCTCCTTGTTGATTCGGGTATAGAGTCCGGCTTCGCTCTCGGAGCGCAGGATATGGAAGCCGAGGTTTTCGGTCTCCGACTGGGTGATCCAGTTGAGGACGACCTTGCCCTGGCTGCTCTTGGCGCTGAAGGAGGAGAGCTCGACCGGAACCAGGATGTGCACCTGGGCGCAGGCGATGTTGTTCGCCAGATCCGGATCGAAGGAGAGGCTGCTGACGGTCACGCAGTTGTCCATGCCACCCAGCTCCAGCGTCGTGCACATGCGCACGCGGTAGTTGACGCTCGCGCCGGCCGCCAGGAGTTCCTCGCGCCAGATCAGGGGATTGGGGCCTTCGTCCTGGGTACGTTCCGCATCGATGAAGGTGAGCCCATCCGGCAGGTTGTCGATCAGGGTGAGGCCGTGGGCGTCATCGGGGCCGTGGTTGGTGACGGTGATGAGGAAGGTCAACGAATCGCCGCGGTAAAAATAGCTGCGGCTGTCGACGATGACCTTGGCGATTTCGAGATCCGACTCGCTGTTCTCGACCACGCCGGCATCCCATCCGGTGTAGCTCTTGCCGCTCTCGACGGTGAATTCGTCGGTGCGGCCGTTGACCGGATAGGCATCCGAATCGCTGGCGTCATCGCCGTTGTTCAGGGTCGTGAAGAAAAACCCGGCCGGCAGCGAAAAGACGACGCGATAGGCGCCGGGGGCCATGTCGGCAAAGTGGTAAAGGCCGTTTTCGTCGGTCGTGGTGGTGTCGACCGCGGTCTCCGCCGCACCCGTGACGAGGCGAACGGTGACGCCCGACATGCCCTGCTCGTCGGCATCCTGCTGGCCGTTCTGATTGAGATCATTCCACACCCGGTCGCCGATGAGGATGTTGCTCTTGACCGGCGGCACGTAGGGGGTCAGGCCCGCATCCAGCGTCAGCTGTGCGGTGTTGGCAGTCACCAGGAATGGCGCGCTCTTGCCGCTCTCGGGGGCCACATCCGAGTCGACCGTCGGATCGCTGCCCGCGTTGAGCAAGGTGAAGAGATATCCGGCCGGCTGGACCACCTGGAGGATATAGGAGCCGGGAGCCACATCCTTGAAGAGGTAGCGGCCGTCGGCATCGGTGGTATCCGCCAGGACCAGGCTTTCATCGAGCCCGCTGAGGAGGTGGATATAGAGGCCGGGCAGGCCCGCTTCGCCCTCGTCCTGTACCCCGTTGTGGTTGACATCATTCCAGATCCGGTCGCCGATGGTGATGTTGCTGCGCACCGGCGGCAGGAACGGTATGAAGCCGGCGTCCATGGTCAGGTAGTCGGTATTGGAGACCACACTGAAGGGTGCGCTCTGGCCGCTGGCGGGGATGATGTCCGAATCCAGCGCCGGATCGCTGCCCTGCTGGATCTGGGTGTAGTTGAAATCGGCCGGCTGCACCACCTGGAGGATATAGGAGCCAGGGGCCATATCCTGGAAGAGGTAGAGCCCATCCGCGTCGGTCTGATCGGTCAGGACCAGGCTGGCGTCCGCGCCGCTCAGCAGGTTGACCGTAATGCCGGGCATGCCCACTTCGCCCTCATCCTGGAGACCGTTGCGATTGCTGTCATTCCACACCCGGTCGCCGATGCGGATATTACTCTTCTGCGGCGGCGTGTAGGGCACCACACCGGCATCCCAGATGGCGTAGGTCCCGCCATTGAGGACAAAAAAGGCCGGCGTTTTGCCGTAGACCTGATCGGCATCGGAATCGAGTGCATCATCCGCGCCCTGATCCGGCTTGCTGAAGGCAAAACCCTCGGGCAGAACGAACTCGACCAGATAGGCGCCGGAGGGCATATCCTTGAATTGGAAGGCGCCCTCGGCACTGGTCAGATCGGACTGGACCAGAGTCTGATCGACACCGCTGAGCAGGTGGACGGTGACGTTGGCCAGTCCCGCCTCATTGTTGTCCTGCAGGCCGTTGTTGTTGCTGTCGATCCAGACGCGGTCGCCGATGCGGATGCCGCTGGGATTCGGGTACTCCTGCTGGATGCGCAGGATCACGCAGCTGGCATTATCGGTGAGATCTTCATCCTTGTTGGGACTGGAGACCCAGGCGCAGTTCTCCACTTCACCGAGGACGCTGGTGGCCTTGACAGTTACGGTGTAGGTGCGGGACTCGCCCGCGGCCAGGCTGGTCTCGATCCAGACCAGAGGGTCGGGACCGGCGTCATAATGACGGTCGGCACTGACCAGCTCAAGAGCAGCCGGCAGCTTGTCGACGACGCGGACATTGATCGCCTCGAACGGGCCCTTGTTGGTGACGGTGATGGTGAAGGTCGCCTCTTCACCCGGCACCAGTTCGAGATCGCCGCCCACAACGCTCTTGGTCACGCTCAGGTTGGAGACGTGCTTCGGGATCATGCCGGCGTCGAGGTTCAGGCGCGCTTCATTCTCCTTGAGATAAAAACTGCCGGTACGGCCGGTGTTGGGATCGGCGTCCGAGTCGGTCTCGCGGTCGCTGCCCACCCGCGGCGCCGTGAAAAAGAAATTCTGCGGCAGCTGGTACTCGATCTTGTAGGTACCTTCCGCCACATCGTTAAAGACGAAGATACCATCGAGATCGGTGGTGGTGCTGCGGATCGCTTCGTCGCTGCTACCATCGAGGAGACGGACCGTGGCGTTGGCGATACCGGTCTCGTCCTGATCCTGCAGGCCGTTCTGGTTGGCATCCAGCCAGATGCGGTCGCCGACCATGCCGCGATGAACAGTGGGCGGCCCGTTGAAGAGCAGGTCATCCGGCCAGAAGATGAACTGATTGCCCTGGCGGACGATATTGGAGGGATGATAGGTGGTGATTACCGCCTGCCACCAGCCGGGTTCGGGATTCTCGATTACGTCGCCGCCGCCCGCAAGGGGCAGATTGGGGCTGGAGGGATCGGTGTTCCAGGCGCCATCCTCGGAGAGGGTGCCGCCGTATTCTACACCGCTCGGACTGATATATTTGATGGCACTGCCGTCCTTCTCGAGGTCGAAATTGAAAAGACGCAGCTGATCGCGCTTGGGCACGTTGAACCAGAAGGTGTTGGTCAATGCGCCTTCGCCGACAAACTGAAAAGCCGTGCGCTGGGCGTAGAGTTTGATTTCATTGCCGTTCGCGGCGATCTTGTCCGAGTTGCCATCTTCAATCCCGATCTTGTAGCCGTTCTCGTCATCGCCTGCGACCGCCACGGTGATCTTGTACATGCCGGCGCCAAAATCACCCGCCCGCAGGTCATGGAATTTGACCCACTGCTGGCTGGTGGTGATATCACCGCCCTCATAAACGTGGCTGGTGATCAGTGTGCCGTCCGGTGCGTAGAGGGAGAAGGTGGTCGCCTCCCAGCCGTTGTTTTTTTCCTCGTCCGAATCGGTGGCGCTCTCCGGATTGTTGCTGAAGGATTCAGGGTCCCACAACTGGAGGTTGATCACAAAGTCGGGATTCACCCCTTTGGGAATCTCCAGCCAAAAGATGTGCGGGGAGTTGCCGTAACCGGGATTGGTCCACCAATCCCCGTCATCAAATTCAGCCGCGGGTCCGTTGGTCTGCATCAACACGTTATCCTTGCTGGGCAACACCACCTGGCCGGCGTGGGCTGCCGGCAGGATTGCCGCTGCGAAGAAGAGCGTGAACACCAGAACCAGAAAACCGAGGCTGATGCGCTGCTGCCAATTGATTTGCTTCATTGTACTCATCTCCTGTCTGTCCATTCAAATCACATCCCATTTTCAGGCTGTACGCCAGAGCCGCCTGACTCGCTCTTTTTGAAAAAGCCCCTTCCCTGTCCTGCACCTCCTTTCGTTATTCCATTTCTCTATGATATCTGTTACACTTGTCATTGTTCTTTGTCATAAAACCGGCTTGCGGGCGGACGTTTCGAGCAATTTAACTCTAATTAATTCAATGGATAAAGTCCTGGTGAATCCGCCGGTTCGCTCTTCTATTGCTCAAAAAGCATGCCAGAAGCGGAGGGGGATGCGGGTAAGGGGGCGGCAGCCGGGCAGGGGGTGCTGAGCAGGGCGCGCAACGCCGGGCGGCCCTGACTGGCGGATGCCCCGCGCCGGATTGGTCCTGCGCGCAGGGCGCGAAGCAGGGGAGGCCGCGACAGAGTGCCGAAAAAAGTGTGGAAAAGAGGGGATGGTTTCAGTACATTATAGGACGAACGAAGCGATGAGGGGACTCCTGAAAACGTCCGGTTCAATACTGCGGGCATTCGCATCGAGGAATTACCGGCTCTACTGGAGCGGCCAGGCCGTCTCACTGCTCGGGACCTGGATGCAGCGCGTCGCGATGGGCTGGCTGGTTTACCGGCTGACCGATTCGGCGTTCATGCTCGGTGTGGTCGAATTCGTCAGCCAGATCCCGGCCTTTTTCCTCGCTCCGGTAGCCGGTGTCTATCTGGACCGCTGGGACCGGCGGCGCATGTTGATCGCGACCCAGGTGCTGCTCATGGCTCAGGCCCTGGTGATGGCCCTGCTGATCTTTTTCGGCTGGATTCACATCATCCACATCCTTGTGCTCAGTGTCCTCTTTGGCCTGATCAATGCCTTCGATCAGGCGGGGCGTCAGGCCTTTGTCAAGGACCTGATCCTGCGGCGCGAGGATATCGGCAATGCCATCGCCCTCAACTCGACGATGTTCAACGCCGGGCGTCTGATCGGCCCCTCCATCGCGGGGATCACCATCGCCCTGGTGGGGGAGGGCTGGTGCTTTCTGATCAACGCGCTCTCCTTCGTCGCCATCATTATCGCCTTGCTCCGTATCCGCACAGCCGCGGCGCCGGCGCCGCCGACCTTGCGTCCCAGCGTGATCTCGAGCATGCGCGAAGGCCTGGCCTATTCCTGGCATGTCTTTCCGATCCGTCTCATTCTGCTGGCCCTGGCGCTCTTCAGTCTGATCGGCCTGCCCTTTACAGTGCTCTTGCCGGTGCTGGCGCGGGATGTATTTCATGGCAACGCCGCTACGCTCGGCTTTATCACCGCCTCCACCGGCATCGGCGCGCTCTATGGCGCCTGGTACCTCGCACGCCGCCGCACCGTGATCGGGCTCGAGCGCGTGATGATCGCAGCGATCCTCAGCGCCGGCGTCGCGCTGGTGCTCGTCGCCCTGGTGCAGCGTCTCTATCCCTCGTTGCTCTTTATCGTCTGCGCTGGTTTCGGCCTGATGGCGGTCTATTCCTCAGGCAATACGATTCTGCAGACCATCGTGGCCGATGACAAGCGCGGCCGGGTGCTGGCGCTCTATACCATGACCTATCAGGGCATGGCGCCGCTGGGCGGCCTGCTCGCGGGACTGATCACCCGCCATATCGGCGCCCCGGCGACGCTGTTCATCAGCGGTTCGTTGCTGCTGGCCAGCGGGCTCTTTTTAATCCGGTATCTCAAACGGATGCGCTTCTCCATCCGGCACCATCGGGCATTCAGCTGAACTGTGGCATTAACGGGAGGAAATCCGGTGTATACGTGCAAGTTTTTGCAAGGAGAGGGGATCTATCTGCGCCCGTATGCAGAAGGCGATCTCGAACTGGTGCAGTTCGGCAAGAACGATCCCCGGGTGCGGGAGAGCCTCTTTCTGGCCCTGCCGCAGACGATGGAGCAGGTCCGGGCCGAGATGGCCAGCTGGAGCACGAGCAAGGAGATCGTCCTGTTCACGATCTGCAGCGCGGCGGAGGGCAAGCCGGTGGGTCAAACCGCCCTGGTACGCATCGACCTGATCAGCCGGGCGGCGGTATTTTATATTGCGATCTATGATGCGGAGGAATGGGCCAAAGGCTATGGGGGGGAGGCGGCCCGGATGATGGTCGCGTATGCTTTCGATCAGCTCAACCTCAACCGCATTCAACTGCATGTGAGCTGCGAAAATACGCATGCCGTTGCGGCCTATAAAAAAGCAGGGTACTCGATTGAGGGCACCCTGCGGCAGGCCATGTATCACCACGACCACTATGTCGATTTTTATGTGATGGGTATTTTACGCCAGGAGTATTACCGGCAGCATGAGCCGCGCCGGGCCGATGCGGAGCTCTAGAGCGCGGCCACCTTTGCCGGCTGGTCGCTCATCGGGAACCTGGCGTACCGGGCGCGCCGGACCGAAGTGGCGCTAGTGCGCGCGTTTGCGGCTGTAGCTGCTGGCGATGATGCCCAGGCCGACCGCGATGAGCAGCAGCGGCCAGTACTCGATCACCTCATGCATGGTGAACCAGTTGATGCCGAGATCGTCGAGGATGGCGACCAGCCCGAAGGTGGAAAGGATGCAGCCGGGCACCAGCACGCCCCATTCCTGCGGCTTGAAGGCATAGAGGGCGAAAAAGCTCAAGCCGAAGGCCAGCAGGAGAATGCTCCAGAGGTTGACACTCCAGAAGGCGTCGACCAGGCCATAGTTTTTCATGAATGAGAAGAGGCCGCACACCAGCAGGAAGCAAGCCCAGAAAACGTTGCCCTTGTCGCCCTTGGCCACCGAGACGATCGACATCGCCGCAAAGAGCAGGAGCGCAACGGGATAGATCTCTTCCCAGCCGAAATGGAACAGGCCCAGCTGTTTGCACAAGAGCCCGCCGCCGATCAGGATGAGGATCAGGCCGAGGAGCAGGTTGGAATCGTATTTGCTTTTCATGAGTTTCCCTTTGCGTGCTTGGTCGTTTTCTTGCCTTTTTTAACGTAAAACCGCGCATATTGTTTCATGGCTGCGGCGCAATTCGCCCCTCATTTCCCGCCTGTTTTTCCTCCGCTGCGCCGGTCATCGGCACAAAACGCACCGGGATCAGCTCCTTGCGGGTGAGATTACCCGCCATGTCGCGCGTGATGAGCACCAGTTCCTGATACTCGGCCCCGAGGGGAAGGATCATGCGGCCGCCGCGCGCAAGTTGTGCGACCAGGGGCTCGGGTATGACTTCGGGCGAGGCTGTGAGCATGATGGCATCGAACGGCGCCATTTCGGGCCAGCCGGCATAGCCGTCGCCGCAGCGAACCTGGACCTTGGTATAGCCGAGCGCGGCCAGTCGTGCCGCCGCTTCCCGGCACAGGGGCTCGACGATCTCGATTGAATAGACCTCGTGTACGAGCAGGCTCAGCACGGCCGCTTGATAGCCTGAGCCGGTGCCGATCTCCAGGACACGGTCGCCGGGGCGGAGATCCAGCATCGCGCTCATATAGGCGACGATATAGGGCTGGGAGATGGTCTGCTCATAGCCGATGGGCAGGGGATGGTCGTCATAGGCCATATGACGTTCGCCGGGGGGGACAAAAAGGTGGCGCGGCACCCGCTCCATAGCCGCCAGCACGGCGGAATCCTGGACGCCCCGGGCGCGGATTTGCTGGTCAACCATTTGCCACCGCTCCGCGTTGCGGGCCTGCATGGCGGCGGTGCTCTCCTTCTGCGCGGCGGCTTTCTCCTGGTGCATGCAATTACTCCCGGAAATCAGTTTCGTGACGACGATCAGGGCCAACATGGTTTTGATCATGGGAAGCCTCCTTGGCCGGCGGCCGGGCGGCGATCATGAGGGCCAGTGCCGCAGCCAGAGCCGTCAGGGCGACCAGCCCGAGGCTGCGGGCAAATCCGAAGAGCGGCACCCAGATGCCGCCGCTGAGCAAGGCGGCCGTGGCGCCCCCGGCCAGATCGGCGCCATTGACCGTCCCCCAGCCACCTCGGCCGCGGCCCTCCTCATACAGGCCGGAAAGGAGGGGAAAAAGGCCGCCGGTTAAGCCGCTGGCGCTGATGAGCCCGAGGTAGAAGAGCGGCTGGAGGGGGTGGCGGGCGAGGAATGCGAAGAAGGGCGTCAGCAGCATGGCGCATAGTGCGATGAGCGCGAGGAGCAAAGCCGCCCGGGTGCTGCGCTGTTCCGGCCCGCTCCGGAGCGAGAGCCATGCCCCTGCCGCCATCCCGGCCATGAAGGCGGCGAGGGCGAGTCCGATGGCGGTGTAAAGGTTACCGAAGAGGCTCTGCAGCGCCATGATGAAGAGCATGTCGAATGCGGTGGCCGCCATGCCCAGGGCGAAGGCCGCCAGCAGCAGGAACGGCAACAGTGTCCGGCCGCGCGTGGTTCGTTTCTCCGCCCGACGCTCCTGGCGCGCACGCCGCCACGCGGCCAGCCCGGCGGCGAGGAGCAGCAGGGACCAGAACAGCAGCATGCCTCTGAAACCCAGCCGCTCGAGGGCGAGGAGAAGGGCATTGCCGCCGCGCACCATTTTCTGCCAGAGCATCAGATCGGTGAAATAGGCGATGGGGTGAAAATCGCGGTTGCGCCAGGCGGGGGCGCCGGCCAGCTGATTCGCGAGGGCGGCGATGCGATCGGCCGGAAGCCATGTGGCGAACATCGGCGGGAAAAAATAGTCCAGATCGAGCTGCTGCGCCCGCAGCCGGCGTTCGAGCAGCAGCGGATCGGCCGTGACAGCAGCTCCTGCCAGGTAAATGGCCTCGCTGCCCGGGATGACGATGACCCTGGAAAAGCTGCGCTGCAGGGCTGCATGGAGGGCGCGGTTGAGGCGGAGCAGCTCGGGGCCGAGATAGTTTTCGCCGCAGGGCACGTTCAGCAGGGCGAGAATCCCCGCCGGCGCCAGGCGCTCCCGGGCGAGGGCGAAGAATTCCTCTGTATAATAGCGGTTGGCGAGGGCCCCGGCGGGCCGGCCGGCGCTGATCACGATGAGGTCATAGCGCTGCGGTTCGCTCTGCAGATCGTGGCGGCCGTCGCTGTAGAGGAGCGTCAGCCGCGGGTTGTGCCAGCGGGCGCGCAAGGAATCGGGCCAGGTGGCGAGAGCGAGCGCAAAGGCCTGGCGGTCGGGTTCGATACAGGTGATCCGGACATCCGGGGGGCGCGCCAGCTCAGGCGCCAGGCCGCCGAGACCGCCGCCGATCAGGAGAATCCGCCGGGGGGCAGGCAGCGGCTGGCTCAGCAGCAGGGCCGCCTGGGCCTGGCTGTCGATGAGGTTGGGCAGGGCCGCCTGCAGGGCGCCGTTGGCAAAGAGGCTGACGGCACCGCTCCACTCGGTGACGGCCAATTCGCCATGCGGTGAGGCGGCTCGTGCGCGCAGGGTCATGCCGGGTGCGAACGAACGCCAGTAGGCGGCCGCGCGCGCCTCCTCCAGCCCGGGAGCGATCAGGAAGAGCGGCAGCAGCAGCACCGCCGGGAGGGCAAGCCAGAGGCGCCGGCGCGAATGCCAGGCGGCCGTGGCGGTCAGCAGCAGTGCCGCGAGTAAAAGTGCCTGCACCGGTGTCGCCCAGCGCACCAGCGCAAAGGTGAAGAGGAGACTCGCGGCGACCGCGCCGGCGGCATCCCAGAGATAGATCTGCGCCGCGGGATTGGCAGCATCCCGGGCGGCGGCACCGGCGAGGAGGGTGAAGGAGAGGCCGAGCGGCAGCACGACCGGAACCAGGATCAGCACCGCGAGTCGCCCCAGATGGCTGATGGTCAGATACTCGGCCGTGGGCACCCCCAACAGGGTGCGGACGCCCGGCAGTACGAGCAGGCCGGCGATGGCGCAGAGGAGGGCGAAGGCTTGCAGGAGGAAAGCGAAGGCGATGGCCTGTTGCGGCGGGCGGGCCAGGAGGCGGTTGCCGAGCCAGCTGCCCAGGCCGGAGCAGGCCATCCACAAGGCAAGAAGGAATCCGACCAGCAATTCGTTGCCCCAAAAGATCGCCATAAAGGCGCGCAGCAGGACGATCTGCGTCAGCATGGCGATGCCCCCAAGCAGCATGGCGGCGGGCTTGATGGGATGCATGGCTTCCTCCTTCAGGAAGAGCTCTCCGCGGGAATTTAGGAAAAATAGCGGGAGAAACCAACAAAATTGAAAAGAGCTTGCTATTTTCATCAACAATCTTAAATTTATAGACACTAGCATTTTCATTTATGGAGGCCTGGATGCGTAAAGGGTTGTTTGGGTTGGTGTTGGGATTGAGTCTGCTGGGGATCCAGTGCTCCGAGCCCACCAAATCAGAGGAAGAAATTCCGGAAGCGCCGGCGATGATCGTCCTCAGTGGACCTTCCTCGGTGAACGCGCCGCCGCAGATCGCACAAAAGGCGGATGAGGTCAATTTTTACTTCAATTCGGTCGCGGATCTGCTGGACGATCTCGCCGCGGCCACCCCGGCGATCAACAGCAATATCTACACCTGGGAGATCGCTCTCGGCAACGGCAGCGTCAAAAAGCAGATCAAGGCGGTGCGCCGGTCGGACAAATCGATCGACTGGACGGCGGTGCTCAACGGCGAAGCCGTCGATGGCACCCTCTACAGTGACCGCAAGCTCTTCACCGGCAAATCCGCAGCGGGCAATACCGCGCAGACCTGGACCTTTTACGAACTGGTCTCGGGTGGCATCACCCACAAGATCGCCTGGAGCAAAGATAGCAAAAACGGCGTGGTTCAGCTGGATGACACCTTTGCCGCGACCGATGCCCTCTGGCACCTGACCAATGCCCGGGATTCTTCGGGGAGTTTTGGCTATACGCTGGCCGGGAAGCTGCAATTCGAAGCTGCCTGGAAGGCCGATGGCTCGGGACTCTATATCGATCATACGCTCTCAGACACCACGTCCTGGGAGTAAGCCGCACAGCAGCCACAGTGCTGCGCCGCAGGCAGGAGAGGGATGAGAATCAAGCAAGACAGCGCCGGGGGGCCGGGGGAGACGCCTGTTTTCCAGCGCGCCCTGGTGGCGCTTGCCTTGTCGCCACACCTGCCGGCCGTCCTGAATCATTCCTGCCACATTCTCAAGCCGCTCGGTGCGGAGGCCGTCTTTCTGCATGTCGGGCCGAATACTGCGGCCGCGCGGCAGCGGCTTGGGGCGGCGATCGCGGCCTCGGCGTTCAGCGGCGGCCCGGAGCCGCGGTTGATCATCCAGCCGGGGCAGCCGGTGGAGGTGATCGCGGCCACCGCGCGCAGCGAGCATGCCGACCTGATCGTCGCCGGCGCCCCGAAAAAAGAGAGTTTGCTGCGCCATTTTCTCGGTTCGGTGGCGGCGCAGCTGGCCGCCGTAACGCCCTGTTCGCTCCTGCTGATGACCGATCCGGCGGTTACGCCGGAGCCGATTTTCCGCGTCCATTGCGCCGTCGAATATGACCGGCCCGCCCATTTTGCCGTGCGCGTGGCCATCACCCTGGCGCGCTATCTCCACAGCCGTGAGTTGGTCCTGACCCACTCCTTCCGCGCCCCGGAGTGGGAGAAGACGCCGCCCCAGGGAGCGATGACGGAGACAAGGCGCTACTACCATCGCCAGGACCTCCGTCTCAAGCGCTTTCTCTCGCGGTTTCCCTCCCAGGGCGTCTCCTGCCGCGCCCAGTGTTTTCAGGAACAAACCGTCAACAGCACCCTTGCTTTCGCCCGCGATGTCAATGCCAACCTGCTGGTTCTTCCCTCATCCCGCCGCCAGAACGGCGTGTGGGACCGCCTCCTTAAAAACAACTTGAACAATCTGTTGCAAGCTCTTCCCGAAGCCATTCTCCTGACGCGCAAACCGCGCTATCGTGTGCACCGTCCCAGTGCTCCACCCGCGGGGGATAAAAAAAAGCCCGTTTCCGTGCTCCGGAAACAGGCTTGATGGATCGTTCCGCTATTTTTTGCGCACCCAGAGGGTGAGAACCCCGGGTCCCCTGCCGGCCGCATCCAGCACGAAAAGCGAGTCGGTGGAGGCGGAGAGGGCGAGGGATTCCGGCGCGTAGAGCGGCGGATCCCCGTCGCTGAGGTGGGCGAGCAAGCGGCCGGCGCGATTGAAGATGGTGATCACCCCACGCTGGGGATGAGGCACATAGACCACATCCGCCGAATCGCTGGCGACGCGGCCCTCGGCTGCATCCGCCGCCGGCAGGTCCTTGACCCGCCCGTAGCGCGCCAGATAGGATTCGATCGCGCCATTCCAGCATTGCACGCTGCCGGTCGTCTGGTCGGTGAGATAGACCTGGCTGCCGTCCTTGAGCACCGCAATATCGCCGCCGGTGTGGTCGATGCCGAAGGGGCTGCCACTGAGTTCGATGCCGAGGGCGGAGAGGAGATGCCAGCGCGTCGAGTTCTCTTCGAGCAGATAAAAGTGCCCTTCGCGGTCGCAGTCGATGCCGCTGGCGGCAAAATCGAGGGCAATAGCCGGCAGCGGGATCCCGTTGTCGATGCGGAAACGGTAGATCATGCGCGGCTCTTCTTCGGTGAGCACGCACACGAGGCTGGGCGGGGCGAAGGCCATCGCGCTGATGATGCCCAGGGGCCGGCTTTTGAGATCGTTGTCCATGCCGTACTGGATCGGCGAGAAGGAGGTGGGCTTGCCGGTGCGGTCGAGAATCGTCAGGGCCGGGGTGCTGAGCGCACCCACCCAGATCTGGCCGCGGCTGTCCGTGGTCAGGGCGCAGGGGGACTCGATGGCCGGACCGAAGCTGCCGCGGGCGAGGAAATTCTGGTATTTGGCCAGTATGGAGAGGGACCAGACATCGCTGTAGCCGAAATTGCGTTTGGGGTGGCCGGCCGATTCTTCATGGTTATCCCAGGCGTGGATGCGGAAGCGGAAATCGAGACCGGCATCCTCGGCCTTGATGGCCTTGTCGGTGATGTACCAGTCCTTGTAATTCTTGAGCTTGCTCATCTGGACTTCATTGGCGTGATTCGGCGGCCAGTCCCGGTCGAAGAGTAGATAAATCCCCTTGCCGGCCGAGCCGGTATTGTCGTCATAGACTCCGGAGGGATCGGTGATCTTGGCGGCAATGCGGAACTTGGAGTGGGCATAGACGCGATCGGGCAGGGTATAGGCTTGCTCGACGATCGGTCCCTGCATATCCCCGGCGTAGAGCTTCCAGGGCTGCGCGGCAAGTGCGACATCGCTGCCCCAGTTCTCCATCAGCACCCGGCTGAACTCGGGATCGGGAAGGTGGTTGGGGAAGAGCAGTTCGTAGGAGAAGAGCGCCATGCCCCTGCAGCCGGCCTCGCGGGCGATACGCAGCTGGGCCGCGAGATGGCGGGCGCTGCCCAGGTAAATGCCCGGATAGACGTGGCGGTTATGGTCGTTGTAGCGGTGCTCAAGCAGCTGGCGGCGAAACAGGGTGTCGTCGCGGGTATAGATCATGGGAAAAATGGCGTCGATGATGCCGCGTGCGAGCCATTCATGACTGTCCTGAAGATAAACACGCCGGCCGGTGGGATAGTTGCCGAGGACCGCGGCGGAGAGGACCAGCGCGGGATTATGGATCTGCATCGCGGCATGCAGCCGGGCGATGAAACGGCTGATCGCCTCGCGCCGCCATTGACTCCAGGCGGTTTCGTCGCGGCCCGGGATGCCGCCGGTTTCGTGGCGGTAGGCTTCGAGGGAAGCCGGATCATAGGAGTAGGCCGGGGCGGGATAGCGGATATAGTCAAGATGCAGACCGTCGATGGCATATGCGGTGTAAAGTTCCGCGCAGATGCCGAGCAGATAGGGCGTGACCTCGGGATGGGTGGGGGAGAGCCACACATATTGCGTATTCAGGGCCTGGCGCTTGCCGAAGCGGTCGACCATGAACCAGTCGGGATGGGTGTTGTAGAGCTGATTGCCGATGCGGGGGGCTTTGTTGCCCATCCAGCCGGGATAGACATTGATCCAGGCGTGGAGCTTGAGACGCCGCGCATGCGCCTGGTCGATAGCCACCTGGAGCGGATCCCAGCCGGGATCGCCGTTGCGCAGTTCCGCGGACCACAGTTCGATTTTGGAGCGGTAAAAGACCGTGCCGTCGCCGCGGACCTGAAAGAGGATGGTATTGAAATGGGCGGCAGCGGCATTTTCCATGATCCGCGCGATGTCGGCGGGGGTACGGTAATCCCAACGCGTCACCCACAAGGCACGCGTTTCCGCCTCCTCCCCAAAGGCGGAGAGGATGGCACAACCGAGAAACAAAAGGATAGATCTGACTGAATGGCCCAACCCGATACGCATGCCTGCTCCCGATCTGGACAAACTGGATGGATCAATGTAAGCATATTGCACTTTTTTTCAAATTATTTTCTTGCACCTTTTGGACCTCGCGCAGCACATGCCCGAGACCGCACCGCGCTGGAAACAGGGTGCCTGAAAAAACACCGCTCCCGGCGTGAATAGAGTATTGCTTTTAAATTTTCTTATTCCCATATTTACTATCTGAATAGCGGAGGCCGTGCCTCTGTTCCCTGGAGACGCCTGAGTGCAAAACCAACGCGGAGGACCAGCATGGGATTTCAGTATTTCACGCGTAAGCCGCTGCAACTGCTTCTGGAGGAGATGAAGGGCGAAAACCGTTTGCGCCGGGTATTAGGGCCGGTGCAGCTGAGTAGTCTGGGGGTGGGAGCGATCATCGGCACGGGCATTTTTGTGCTCACGGGCATCGCCGCGCACGATAAGGCCGGACCTGCGCTGATGCTCTCCTTTGTGATCGCCGGCCTGGCCTGCGTCTTTGCCGCCTTTTGTTATGCGGAATTCGCCTCGATGGTGCCGGTCGCCGGATCGGCCTACACCTATGCTTACGCCACCCTGGGTGAGCTCTTCGCCTGGATCATCGGCTGGGATCTGGTGCTGGAGTATACTGTCGCCTCCGCTGCTGTGGCGCATGGCTGGTCGCACTATTTTCAGGCGCTGCTCGCCTTTTTTGGCCTGAAATTGCCTCCTGCCATCGCCCGAGCACCCTTCGATTATGATCCGGCGCTCGGGCAGTTTTTTTCCAACGGCTCGTTCTTCGATCTGCCCGCCGTGATCATCACCCTCATCATCACCATCATCCTGGTAAAGGGCATCCGCGAAAGCGCCTCCTTCAACGTCGCGATGGTCGTGACCAAGCTGGTCGTGGTGCTCTTTGTCATCGT
>Ga0116170_10000633_pt1 | contig 37019 bp, 36 predicted proteins | sample AD_JPNHW1_MetaG_FD_89797 | JGI IMG/M metagenome (GOLD analysis project Ga0116170, IMG submission 89797) | Active sludge microbial communities of municipal wastewater-treating anaerobic digesters from Japan - AD_JPNHW1_MetaG | ecosystem: Engineered > Bioreactor > Anaerobic > Digestate | place... | reverse complement strand
GTGACGAAGACCATCACTAGTTTTTTGCCCTTTTTATAGTACTCATCAAAGAGGTCAGCTACCTGCTCGCTGGGGAAGTCTTTAGGGACAAATTCGTAGTACTCGCTGACATGGCGATGGACGCTTAAGTACTCCACTAATTGAGCGATTTTTAAATCTTTATGGTAGCCGGGATGCTCGTTTAAATATAAGAGCAAGGTGTTGGGGGAGAAGACTCCCACCACTTGCTTCTTTTCATCCAAGACTGGCACTTGCATGTTGCCGCGCTTAATCATGATTGGAAGTTTATCGATGATTAAATCCTCGGGTGACACGCAGAATAAAACTTCGATTTTTGTCGCGATGTCAAAAGCGGTTTGTGGGTGAGACAATAGAGCGATTTCCTTTTCGAGAAAAGCCACTAAATCGGGAGTGATTTCAATCAGCCGATCAGCATTCATGTCGAGGTCATGGACCATCAAATTGCGGATGACGCGGATGAGATTGAGCTTTCGGCCTCTCTCATAGGTCTGTTTATAAGCGGAGCGCTGCAAGTCGATCGCATAGCGCATGATTAGAGAAGTGTTGCGATCGCGGAGCTTATAATGCCTGACTAAAAGGTTATCTAATTGGTTATATAGTTTGATGAAGAGATCGTTATTATCCATACCGATAGTATACCTTATTTCTTCCTTGGTCCTAGCAGAGATCTAAGCTGGCGCTTGACCTTAAAGATATCGCTGACCATCCCGACTTCAATCGATTGCTTCTTATTGTTTTTATTGACATAGTCAATGCTTAGGAAGGAATGAGAGAAGAAATAATCTCCCACGAGCTTCCTGATGTTCCTCAGCGGAATCTTATAGACTGCCGATAGGCTGTGGACGATCAAGCACTGCTGAATGGGGTCGTAAGCAATGCATTCCCTCTGCTGGCTATTGTTGATTCTGAATTTCTTGATGTACAGAAAGGAATCGACGAAAAAGTAGATGCAGATTCCGATGACGATCGCCGCTAATAGAATCAAAAAGTAAAAAGAGTAATCAGGGGTATAGTTCATCGCGGTATAGATGACTAGCAAGACATTCCCTGCAATCACTAAGCTATATAAAGCAAAGAAAAAAGCCAGCGACCATGGATTCGCGAATTTGCGACTAATCAAAAGAGTTGCTGACTGCTCCATATATAAATTGTAACAAAAAAGAGCGGTTACCTAAATAACGCAAATGGTTTAAACAGAGATGACATATTATTGTTCATCGTCCAAACGACTAAAGATTATCTGAGCGTTACTGCCTGACAAAGTCGCTCTTGGTGGCGCCGCAGATGGGGCAGATGAAATCATCGGGGACGTCTTCCCATCTCGTGCCGGGTTTGATGCCAGCTTCTGGGTATCCATCGGCTTCGTCGTAAACGTATCCACAGATAGTGCAGATATACTTATCCATAATGACCCTCTCTTCTATATAGATTATATTGGTTATGGCAATTTTTCCCAAGCGATATGCGCATGGAATTGACTATAGAGGAGGCTCTTTAACTTTACAAAGTAAAGTGTGCAAGCATCTTATTTTATTTTCTTCGGCTCATCACGCCATCGACAATGACGTATACCTTATCGCAGAATTCAATCAAGCGCTCATCGTGAGTGACCATGATGGTCGCTTTCTTCTGCTCTTTGGTCTGCTTAGCTAATAACTTAATCACTTCAAAAGCGCGGTTAGTGTCCAGAGCCGCGGTCGGCTCATCCGCTAAGATGACCACGGGATCATGATAGAGAGCTTTGGCAATCGCCACTCTCTGCCGTTCGCCACCCGATAGTTGATTGGGATATTTCTTCGCTAGCTTTTTGATATCGAGTCGGCCATAGAGCTCTTCTAATCGCTCTTGATTAATTTTCTTTCTCTTGATGCGATCATGGAGATACATCTGGTCATTGATGGAGAGGAAAGGAATCAAGTTCGCGGCTTGGAGAATAAAGCCAATTTTTTCAAAGCGAACTTTGGAACGCTCCTTGATGGTCAACTTGCTGAACGGTTTCCCGTCGATTAAGACTTGCCCAGTCGTCGGGGTCTGGAGACCGCCGAGAATGGTCAAGAAAGTAGACTTTCCGGAGCCAGAAGGACCGATGACGGCGACGAGCTCGCCCTCCTCCGCGGAAAAGTTGGTCTCTTTTAAAGCGTGGATGACATCATCGCCCTGGATAAAGTCTTTGGTGATATTGATCATTTCAATCAATTTTCGCATATCAGCAATCCTCCTAACCAATCGCTCGGAGTGGATCGATTTTCAAGACCGCTCCTACGGAGAATAGACCGCCGAGAATCGAGAATAAGAAGAAGGCTATGGTGATGCCCACATAGAATAAAGGATTGATGGCAAAGGGGACGAATCCGCCGAGGAAATAACCAGTAATTAAAGTTAAGGCTAATCCTATCAGCACTCCTATCCCGGTGATAATGATGGTTTGAGACACCACGGAATTGCCAATAAAGCGATTGGAGATGCCTTGGGCTTTCATCACCCCAAACATGCTGGTTTTTTGAATGGTTAAGACATAGATGAAGATGCCTAACACGAATGCGACGATGACAATCAAAAAGCCAATCATGATACTGAAGGTCGCCACTTGCGCATTGTAACCAGGCAAATTGCTGATGAATTGCGAGATGGTATAAACTTGCAAGCTATCGCTAGAAAAAACAGCGGAGCCTTTAATCACCACCGCGCTAAAGACATCAAAGGGCACTGAGGAGTAGCGAAGTTGCTTCCAAGTGTTTAAGTTCGCGTATAGAATCGGAGCGGTTTGGTACGTTGCTTTATTAGTGAATCCGACGATAGTCCAGGTGAGAGAGGTTCCCGACACCAATATTTCATCGCCCACCGCATAGCCGAGATCTTTGAGGCTGCTATCCGCGATAATCATGGTATCGAGCAATCCTGAGGAAGGTATTTCTTTTGGAGCGATGAATGAATCATCTTCGATGCCGAAGACATAGATTTCTTTTCTGGTGTCTTTGTTGTGGTCGACGTTCGCATCTTTGATGACGGCAGGGAATAAGCCCAGCTTAGCTTTTTCACCACCATTGACATTAATGGCGTCGTAGTCATTGTTATTCATGAAAGACATCATGATATTGTTATTGGAATCGACAGTCAGGACAATCTCATCGGCTTTCCACTTGTTCACTCCATTCGTATAGGAGGAGGCTAAGCCGTAAGCGAGAGAAGTTAAAAAGTAGACGAGGTAGCTGACTAAGACCACGACCGAAATAATCAAGCCAAATTTGGCTTTTGCGTGTCTGATCTCTTTCCAAGCGAGAAACATAGGGTCACACTTTAATCCTCTCTATTTAACTTCAAGTAATTTTTCGATGTATTTGGCAATTTTTGTCGGTTTTACATTGGGCCCAAACCGCTTGACGACAGCGCCCTGTCGGTCGACGAGGAACTTGGTGAAATTCCATTTGATGCGAGGGGAGAAGAGCCCGCCTTTGATTCTTTTTAGATAGGTATATAGAAGGTTCTCATCTGGGCCATTGACATAGGTTTTCGCAAAGCGATCAAAGGTTGTGAAGTACTTCTCTGCGCAGAATTTTTTAATCTCTTCTTCTGTGCCAGGAGCTTGATGCATGAATTGGTTGCAGGGAAAATCGAGGATTTCAAAACCTCGGTCTTTATATTGATCGTAGATTTTTTGTAAGAGTTCATACTGGGGAGTAAAGATGCACTGGGTGGCTGTATTGACTATTAATAATACTTTGCCCCGATATTTTTCTAAAGCCACTGCTTTGCCTTGGACATCTTCAACGGAAATTTGATAAATGTTCATAAAACACCACCTTTGAAATTAGTATATTGATGATTTAATTTTTTGTCTAAATTAATGCATTTAAAAAGGTGACTAGTTATTAGTCGCCTTATTTCGTGATTATCTTATATTAAAAAACTATGCTATATCGATGGTAGAAAAGACTATTTTCTCTTTGTGAATGCCAGCATATTGCCTAGAGATATAGAAAAACTCAAAGCGTTATACATCTCTACATCGCAGTCAGCGAAGGTGACCACCAATGAAGTGACACCGCTGCAATAAAAAGCAAATTGGACTAGTTGATGGGCAATTCCCTTATGGCGATATTCAGGAAGGATATAGAAGTCTTCGAAGATTCCCATCTTGGAATAATTGAAAGTTGAAAAAATTTCCGAGATAGAGCAGCAGTCCAATCCGAGTAATGTCATAAGGAGCTCGCCGTTATTTTTATTTCAATTCGGTACAAATTAGTCAAAAGCAATACCAAAAAAATAAAACTCTTATTCAAAGATGTTTAGATTAATAATATCATCAATAACATTTTTGGTCTTTTCGTAAGGGATGTCTTCGAATAGTAGACCAGTTGTTATTCTTTCATAGTCCTGTTTATAAATGTCGCGATCATAGATTTCTCTTAATTTAAGTTGGACGCAATTGTTTATTGCGGAAAAGCATTTTCCATTCTTTTTCCTCTCTTGATAAACAGCTTTTACCAATTCATTAAAGGACTCATCGAAATCGATGCAAGGATAGAGTTTGTATAGGTCATACAAGTGCCTTGAATGCTCTTCGATATGATCTCCCATGTAGCAGTCGCATAATATGAAGACTTTATCGATAAAAGTCCGCTCCTTGGTCTGAACATTTATCAAAAATGAAGATAGACCATACTGTTTGATTATCGCATCAAAGCCTTTTTCTTTTAGAAATTTATATATGTAGGAGCTGGCGGGTAATTGCGACGTTGGATATGCCCTAGTTAGGTGGGTAAATTCGATTAGAACAAAAGGTTTAGTAAAATTTAAGAATGCCTCATTGCAGTCTATACAAAATCGATTGTATTTTTTCCATTTTTCAAAGGAAGTGTATCCATTTTCATCTTCTCCGTCTACCGGAGTTCTTAAACAAAAATGATATTTTTCACAAACACCGATAATTGCACGGTTAAAATTCTCATTTGTTATTTCTAATCTTTTTTTGGCCATTGATTTGCTCTGGATTAATGGCTAGATCGGCATCTTCACTAAATCTTTTGGTAATCTCACAGCATTTAGACAAAGAGGTGCCACCTTTAAAGATGAGCCCACCTATCTCTTCGTTAAGTTCTCTTAAAAATAAAGTTACGTAATAATCTTTCAATATGATGCTAGGATCAATCTTGAAATGTTCGCTTGTCTGTCTGATTGCATCACTAAATATCTCTTTATTTTCATGCAATTTCATGTGAGCATATCTCGCTTAAAACCATTCTTTTGGCGGTTTTTCCAGGAAAATTTTTTGCTAGTTTTGCAATTTCAGCAAACAAATTGTTTTCCTTAACATAGCTTTGGATCTTTGATTTTCTCTCGATAACTTGTTTATCGTTAAGCGAATTAAGCAGTTCTAAAACTTCATAAGCCATGTAATTATCTTCATTGATTTCGCAGCGGGATTTTCTCAAAATAAAAACCCGTTCATTAACCACTTTTCGACGTATTCTGGTGGTCTCGTTATTGGTGACAATTTCAATTATATTAGGAACTTGGGTAGTAATTCCAAATTTATTCAGCAAGGTAACCCCAGTTTTTATTCCAAAAATTTTATCGTTACAAGAAATATATTGCTTTTCAATTGCCTCATAGGCAGTAATGGTTGACAGTCCGAATGAGGTTTTTTTAGGAACAAAATAAACCCCTTGTGAGTACTTTCGAACCTTGTTTTCAGCTATAAGCTCGTTTAATAGCCGATAGATATAGGCCTTGGAAAAGTTTCCTACCAAATCCAAAATTTCGCTAGCAAAAAATGGATTATCAAAATCATAGGTATCTAATATGATACTAAAAAGTCCGTTCTTCTCCATCGTTTTAGTCCTTCACAACTAGAGTATACTATTTTCTACATTTTTTGTAAATATTAATAAACATTTCTATAGATTGTTTAAAAAAATACACTTTTGTTTTACAAAGCGCAGTTAAAATTGAACGCGCATATTACTAATATAGAAAATTACTTTGATAGGAAAAATATATGTGTCAGCGATTGACTTTACGCGTAGTCATTATAGGAATAAGACTCCGAGCGGCACCATAAATCGATGATAATCAGATAGTTATGCTGCTTTTGTAATCATATTTATTTAGACACTATTTTCTTTGCATATAGCTATATTCTCTCTAGTGATCTTATAGAGCTCTTCCGCAGCAAAGTGCAGCTTGGTGACGGATTGTTTTTGATCTAAGGGATAGAGGTAGTAAGTATCGTTGTTTGTCGAGAGGCTCACACAGTGACCTCTTCCGAAATAATTGTATTCGATATGAACACCAAAGTTTTCTAAGGGCTTTTTCACTATTTCAAAATCGGGAGCAAATTCTCCAGTGAGCTTAAAGCCTTCGCTAGTGTGAATTAATTTTCCTTTTCCCAAGCGATAGTAACCGGTTGAATTGGGCAAAGAGTCAATCATCACTTCTTGTTCGTAATGATATTTCCCTGATTTTATCTCTTCGTTGACTTGCGCTCTCTCCCAATCAAACCAAGCGGGAATATGGCTGAATGTCTGGGTGTCGCTCTCTAGCTGCCCAAGCTCATCCATATGCCACTTCGCGTGGCAGTTCTCGCAGAATAAATCCGCGCCTTTAGAATTCATGTGGTGCTCAGAGCCGCACACTGGGCATTTGTATAAAGGAAGATGCAGGCCTTCCGCACGGAATTCTTCATTGATGCGGACATTATTATCTTTTTGCCACTGATAATCGTCATAGACGAAAGCTTTCTGAATGCGCTCATTAATCTCTTCAACTGAGAGGAATTCAAGATCGCGGCGAGTGATGATTTGATTCATAGTTGACTCAGTGCGATTCTTTCTTGGCTTGAGGTTCCACACCGGCTGAGCGAGATGATGCCCATGGTTGGTGAGTACCACCACTGGGACATTGAACATCTTGGCCATCTTGCCTAAAGAATCAGGCAGAGGTGAAGTGGTCCCGACCAAAGAATAGCGGGCTTCGGGATAGATGGTGACGATGCCTTTTCGGTTTCTCAAGATATGCTTGATGTTATAGACGAGAGAGGGATCATTGGTGAACTTGCGCTTGCCGATGCAGCCGCAGGATCTCAAGAGGCCTTCGCGGTTAATGAAGCCGTCGATGGCCACGATACTGCAACCGACGCGTGGGAAAGTCGACATAGTCGCGACTTTAAAATCAAAGAAGGAATTGTGATTGCATAGCATGAAAAAAGGTGGTCTGACACCTTTCATATTAATCCTGGTAATCTTGCTCTTTCGCTTTAAAAATTCGGGCAAGCAAAGGAGGAGCATTAAGGGCTTTAATAGGTTGCTTGGCTTGCGGGTCTTCCGCTTAAAGTCGAAGCGCGGCATCGCTTTCACTTCGTCGTAGCTCTTGTATACGATGTCCGATATTTTCATTATTTCATTCTCCGTTGGATTGCCATTTATTATACGCCTCACCTACAAAAATACAATCTCGCCAATTTGTCACGCAAAAAAATGCGATGAATTGCCAAAAGAATCGATAAAGGAATATTTATTAAATATTAATAAATTAAATATCGCAAGCAAAAAGACCCCTTTTCGAAAGGGGCGTCGTCATTGTTCGCTGAGGGGTCTGACTTTGGCTTTTTTCAGTATCAAGACTAAGGCAATTGCCATCGCCGAGCTGAAAGCCGCTTGGAGGAGGTCAAATGGGCTTGATGCCCAGAGCATCGCCCAGCCTCCAAAGAGGTAATAGGCTAACGCATAGGTAGGGACAATCGCTAAAGAGCCAATGGGAATCGCGAAATAGGACCATTTGCCTTTGAAGACTTTGAAAAGCATGCCAGCAATGATCGCTTCAAAGAGCTTGGCAAAGATCGTGAAAGGGACATAATAGGCTGCTCCGACATATAGATCGCCGAGAACAGCTCCGATGACACCGGCGAGTGCTCCGACATAGGGATCGATGAAGCAGGCAGCGAAAAGGATTACCGAATCGCCCAAGTTCACGTATCCGGTGCTGGCAGGGATATTAATATGGATGAAGGCAGTTGCAACAAAGGTCAGGGCCGCCATCAGGCCAGTCAAGGCCATTTTTCTAACAGTGATTTTCACAAAATCTCCCCGATTTGGTTTTCATGATACAACGGATCACAGCGCTTGTGAAGAATTTGGCGGCTGTTTCTTAAGAGAAGCGATTTTATATTCGAAAAAAGGGCAGTTCAACGAGCAGCGATGTCAGTTTTGACACATAATAAAACGGAAATTTTATTGGTAACAACCGCTCTGTTTTGGCTGATTTTGAAGGAATCCTTAAACAATCATCGATTTTTCCTCAATATAATTGACTTTAGTAAAATCCCCTATAGAATGTTATCTAGGACAGCTCAAACTTATTGTTCAGAAGGAGTATTTTTATGCCAGAAAAGAAAAAAATGTCGCCAGTCTTAAAAGTTGTGATTGCCTATGTCGCAATTATCTTTGCTTCTTTCCTATTTGCCCTTTCCACGTATATGTTCTTGGTGCCTGCTAAACTCATTCCTGGCGGCGTGACGGGAATCGCTTCAATGATTCAAGTCATCACTGGCTTTCCGGCGCAATACTCCATATTAATCATCAACGTTCCAATCTTGATTTGCGCTCTTATCTTCCTCGAGAAGAAGGTCGCCATTCGAAGCATCTTTGCCATCTTGTGCATCAGCGGATGGATGCAGCTATTCTCTTTGCTGAACATGTATCGCTATGTCAATGATACACAACCGCTTATTTCCGCTATTATATCTGGTGTTTTGACCGGTGTTGCAGTCGGCATATTAATCAATGTCAATAGCAGCTCAGGCGGAACTGAATTGACTGGAATCATGATTCAAAAAAAGCTAAAAGATGTCAAGGTTTCATATATCATTTTCGTTATTAACTTTGTGAGTGTCACGGTTAACGCCATCGTGTTCTTGTGCAAAAACACTGTCACATTGGAGCAAGTATTCGTCTTGTTCGTCTGTTCAATCATCCAAAACTTTATCAACTCCAAGAGCGTCGATTTAATCCTCAATGGCTTAAGCTCGGCGGTCAAATTTGAAATCGTCACCAAAAAGGCAGAGGAAGTCACCCGCGCCCTTCTCCGTGAGAAAAAGTATTCCATCACCACTCTCGAAAGCAAGGGAGGGTATTTCGAAGAGAACAGCAAGACCCTTGTCTGCGTCGTGTCCAAACTGCAGATTTCAAATTTCAAGAAAGTCGTTCGCGAAAGCGATCCTTCCGCCTTTATGTTTTCCATTGAGACCAAAGAAGTCTTGGGCCGTAACTTCAAGAAAAAGAGATAGAAATTCTTCTGAATATATTTAAAGTGAAAGATATTTTATATCTTTTTCTTTTTATCTTTGCTTGCTTTGACCAATTGGTATGTCACCAATCCGCCAATCGAGGCAGCTCCCAATCCTAAGTATAAATATGGAGAATAGAAGACATTAATAAAATCGCCGAGTGATTCGCCGCTTTTGATAATTTGTGCGCATCGCCCAACTAAATCTTTTTCAGTCACAAAATATGGATTGGCCTCTGTTCCCCAGAGATCATATTTGTTGGCATCGTCAGCGGGCAGATTACGATTGCTCTCCGAATAGGTCAAGATATGCCCTTGTTCATCCACGTAGCCAAAATAGTGAATGACAAAGATTTTTTCCACCATCTCGAGGTCGCCCATCTGCCGCTTGGTATTAAAGAGGATGATGTCGCCAGAATTTAAATCATCTTCTTTCGCTCTTTCGGCTAAAACATAGTCATTAACTTGAATCACTGGATCCATGGAGGCGCTTTTGACGCGATAGTAACCGACGCCAAAGATTTTGATCATTCCATTAGGGACAATAAGCGTCAATAAAAGGACAAAGATAAAAAAGGAGGCGACTAAAGCATAGATCGAGCCAAGTATTATTTTGACAACGTTCTTCTTTTTTGCTTCCATCTTCTTACTTTTGTCTCGCCTTGATTACTTTCATGCGGACGAATTCTTCCCGCTCCCGCTCCTCGAGCACTTCCGAGATATACTTAATGTTTTCAATCAGATTAGGAATGACGATGTTCTCCAGAGCATTAGCCCGCTTTTGGGCTTTTCTGATGCCGTTAGCAAGGCTGTAGACGGCATTGTCAATTTCCGCTAGTTTGACCGTCAAATCTCGGGCTTTTAAAAACATTTGATAGGCGTAATCAAATTTGGAATTAGTTGATTTCAGCCCATAGGAAAGGCTGATTTTTTTGGGGGTATGAGTGACGACCGGAATGTCGACTCCCATCACGTTTCTAAATGATAGATGAACGCCATTGTCGATAGGAATCGCTTTGGTGATCTCGTTGACGATTCCAAGAGTGATGTTTGTCTCTTGCAGAGCGAGATAAGCTTTGGAGTAGACAGAGTAAATCTGGTCTCTTATCTCATTGACTTTAGGCATCAGCAAAAGCATCTCACGAACAAGAATATTTTTTTTGCGCTCCATCAAAGATTGCCCGGTGGTCGCTAAACTAAGCGATTTTTTAATCGCCATCAAATTGCTTTTTGTGGGAATTGCTTTGCTGTTCATTATTTTCCTTTCGCAATGATCTTGTTAACCAGAGTCGAGGCTTTTAAATTGAAGCGCTGAAAAGCGCGATCAGGATTATAGTATTTTTCGATTAGTTGATCGCTGACATTAGTCAATTCATTCTTCGGCAAGATGCTCAGTAAATCCCAGCCTAAATCGAGGGAAAAAGGAACATCCCGGTTTTGGTCTCTTTGATTTAAGAAATTCTGCTCAAAGAGGTTGCCAAACAAGATGAAAACTTGATCATTTTCATTGAGTTCATCCTCGCCGATGACCGAGGCTAGAGAGCGAATGTCTTGGACTTTCGCATAGCTCGCAAATAACTGGTTAGCTAGAGATTGGTGATCTTCTCTCGTGTATTTAGCCCCAATGCCATCTTTCATCAATCTCGAAAGAGATGGAAGAATGCTGATTGGGGGAAAGATGCCTTTTTGATACAACTCTCGATCGAGGACTATTTGTCCTTCCGTAATATAGCCAGTCAAATCCGGCACTGGGTGAGTAATATCGTCGTTAGGCATAGTTAGAATCGGAATTTGAGTGACAGAGCCCTTCTTGCCGATGGCCATTCCCGCTCTTTCATAAAGGCTGGATAGATCGCTATACAAATAGCCAGGGTAGCCTTTGCGGGCAGGGATTTCTCCCATCGAAGAAGAGAATTCGCGAAGCGCTTCGCAATAAGCGGTCATATCGGTCAAGACAACGAGGACGTTGTAATCTAATTCATAAGCGAGATATTCCGCGGCAGTTAAAGCGGCTCTAGGAGTGAGCAATCTCTCGATGATGGGATCGTTAGCTAAATTGGTGAACATCACCACTCGGTCCATCACTCGAGCATCAGAGAAAGTTTGCTGAAAGTAATGAGCGACATCATGTTTGACGCCCATCGCTGCGAAGACGATGCAGAACTTCTCATCGCTGTCGCTCGTGCCAGTGATTTTGGCTTGGCGGACAATTTGCACCGCTAGTTCGTTATGCGGGAGGCCAGTGCCAGTAAATATCGGCAGTTTCTGACCGCGAATTAAAGTTGTTAAAACGTCGATAGAAGAGATGCCGGTTTGAATATAATTGCGAGGATAGACGCGCATCACAGGGTTGAGAGGCTCGCCATTGACATCCCTTTTAAGGCTCGCAAAAACAGGTGAAAGGCCATCGATGGGTCGACCTGCTCCATCAAAGATGCGCCCGAGCATCTCTTTGGAAAGAGCGAGCTCTAGGGGTTTGCCAAGAAATTCAGCTCTGACTTCATCGAGGCTGATCTCGTGGGTTCCTTCGAAGACTTGAATAGCGACTTTGTCACCATCAATCGCGATGACGCGCCCGTTGCGAACTTGACCATTTTTAAGCCGGAGTTCCACTACTTCTTCATAGCCGACACCGCTGACACCTTCCAAAAAGACTAGCGGGCCATTGATTGCTGATAAGCCAATATATTGTATTGCCATAGTGCCTCCTTATTCGACTTTGCTGATCGCTGAAACAATGCGTTCCTTCAATCGGTCAAAACTTTTGATTTCATCATTCTTAATTTGATATTTCATCTTGGTTACCTCCTCGAAAAGACCGGTCTTCAAGACTAGGGACAAGGGCTTGCCTTGAGAAATCGCTTTATCGGTCTCATCATAGAGGAGTAAGATGGCTTCAATCATCGCTTGCTGTTTGCGGAGCGGGACATAGGTATCTTCTTCATGGAAAGCGCTCTGCTGCAAGAATCCTTGGCGGATCACGCGGCCGATTTCTAGAACCAATTTTTGATCGTCGGGCAAGACATCATTGCCGATCAAGCGGACGATTTCCATCAGCTTGTCCTCTTGCGCTAAGAGAGTTCTAATTCTCGTGCGATCTTTCATGAAGCGAGGTCCATAATGCTTGTTATACCACGGAGTTAAGTCATTTAAATATTCGCTGTAACTCAAATGCCAGTTGACTGATGGATAATGGCGCTGATAGGCCAAGTTTTTATCGAGAGCCCAGAAGCAGCGGACGAATCGCTTGGTGTTCTGAGTGACAGGCTCAGAGAAATCAGCACCTTGTGGGCTGACTGCTCCAATAATTGACACTGATCCTCTAGTGCCATTTTGATTAATCACCATCCCCGCTCGCTCATAGAATTGGGCAATGCGAGAGGGAAGATAGGCGGGAAAGCCTTCTTCGGCAGGCATCTCTTCGAGGCGGCCGCTGATTTCGCGGAGGGCTTCCGCCCATCGAGAAGTCGAATCAGCCATCATCGCAACGTTATAACCCATGTCGCGATAGTACTCAGCGATGGTAATGCCAGTATAAATGCTTGCTTCGCGAGCAGCGACCGGCATATTGGAAGTATTAGCGATGAGGACGGTTCTTTCCATCAATGATTTATGGGTATGGGGATCAATTAGGCTCTGGAATTCTTCCAAGACTTGCGTCATCTCGTTACCGCGTTCGCCGCAGCCAACATAGACGATAATATCAGCATCGCACCATTTGGCTAACTGATGCTGCATCATGGTTTTTCCTGCTCCAAAACCGCCGGGAATCACCGCAGCGCCGCCTTTTGCGAGTGGAAATAGAGTGTCGATGACTCTCTGGCCCGTTATTAGAGGAATATCGAGAAGCAGATGTTCTTGGGTGGGGCGAGGTATTTTTATCGGCCATTCTTGGACGAGATTAATCGGATGGATATTTCCTTCTGCATCTTTAACTTTTGCGATGTTGGTTTTAATTGTGTATTTGCCATCCGCTCGGCATTCGATGATCTCACCGGAAAGATTTGAAGGAATCATCACTTTGTTAGTGATAGCGCTCGTTTCAGGCACGAGAGCGATAATCTGTCCCGGAGAGACGACATCGCCTTCCTTAGCGAGCATTTGGACATGCCATAACCTCTCTTCGTCAAGAGGAGCGACTTGGCTGCCAGGAGCGATAAAGATGCCTTCCTTCTGGCTGATCGTTTTAAGAGGGCGCTGAATCCCATCGAAAATATTGTTCAGTATCCCAGGTCCCAGGACGAGAGAAACAAGAGTTTTGGTCCCGATGACTTCATCGCCTTTTTTGAGCCCTGATGTCGATTCATAAACTTGAATAATCGTCTCTTTCTTGGAAATAGAGATGACTTCTCCCATCAGCTTTTTGGGACCGACATAGACTTTTTCAAGCATTGAAAAAGCTTCCGTGTCGCGAACTTTTATGACCGGACCATTGACTGCATAGATTAGATTTTTCATTGCTTGATTACTCCTTATTCACTCGGCCACTCAGCGTGGTCGTAAAACCAACTTTGGGCTTCCTTAATTTTCTTTTTTAACGATTCGTCAATCATCGTCCTCTGATCTTTTGATTTGATGATAAATCCCCCGATGAGGCCGGGAGAAAGTTCGATATTGACGCCTTTTAATTCACTGTGAATTACTGTATCTTCAGGAGAAACTAGCAGGCTGGAACAATCGCTTAGATCATAGAGTGAAAGCTTATTTAAAAGCCACGGGCGATATCGCTCGCTCTGAACAAATTTAGTTATTTCCTCTTCCAACTTTAAAAACAATTGCTCGAGAAGCTTCTGTTTTTTGCGCATCAAAGAGAGGCGCTTTTGATATTGCAAAGCAGAAATCTTTAAATTGTATTCTCTTCCGAGAGTCTGCTTTTCGTTCTCGACGAGGCTCTCCTGCTCTTCGCTCAGCTCTTTGTTGATTGAGACTTGAGCTTTGCCTTTCAGATCATCGATATCCTTTTGCAGCTTCTCGACGATTTTTTCGACTTCTTCATCGATAGTCTTTTTAAAGAAATAATAAAGATCATCTCTATTTTGATATTCCATCTTGATCTCCCCTCAGATTAACTCCGACAGCTTTCGATACATAAGCATCGATTTTTTCGCCAATTTTGGCATTTCCGTGGCGATCGGGAATCTCCACGATCAAACTATGGGTATCGCGAAGCTTTAATTCCGAGATGACATCCGGGGCTAAATCGATCAATTTAGTCGTCACCAAAACAACGGAAATGCTCGGATTAATGAGAACTTGTTCGAGTTTCTTCAAGAAAGTATCTCGATCGCGAACAACCTCTCCTTCGATGCCGACTAATCTCATTCCCACTAATGTGTCGGTGCTGTCACTGAAACAGTAAAACTTCTCCATATTTCGCCTTTAAGCAATGACAGGAATATTGTTGAGGATCAAAATCGAAATCAGCAAACCATAGATAGCCACACCTTCACCTAAGGCGACGAAGATGAGCGCTTTGCCTAAGTTTTTGGGGTTTTCCGAAATTGCTCCAATAGCCGCAGGAGCTGCAGCAGCGACGGCTATGCCAGCTCCGAGAGCAGAGCAACCAGTAGCAATAGCTGCGCCGATATAGCCAAAGGCAGCGGCTTGCTTATAGATTTCGCCTGTGATAGTCGAATCGCTTGGAATTTCCGCGCCTAATACTCCTGGAGCCACCAAAACGGTTCCAATAATCAAGGCAAAGAAAAGGCTGACATGCAAGATGATGCGCTTTTTTGCTTTGCCGGCGGTAACTTTGCCTCTAAATACTTTTACCAACGGTAAGCAGATCAGAACTAGACCGACCAAGACCGAGCCAAGAACAATCCATTCATTCATATAAATACCTCCTAAATTAGTGGATCAAATATAATTCCATCGCCCTCAAAATAGCGAGAGAACATCTCATAGAATTCAAGCCTCAAAACTTGAATGCCGACGATCAAACCCTCGAGCCCCATCACGAAGAGATTGCCGAGAATCATCACGACTATCGAACCTGTGCCCGATGTCATCTGCATCAAAGTGGCGACCACGAGCATCATGCCAGCGTGGGATAAAACAAAGCCACCGACGCGGAGAAAGGATAGGGTGTTTGTGACATAGGAGAGGATGACTTCAAAGAGCTCGAAGAATCCCTCGATTAAAAAGCCTCCCACTCCATCAGGGAACATCTTTTGATGATGCATTTTCCGGTCGATAGGCTCCTTTAAAAAGATGAGGATGACCGGCAGGACAATCAAGAAGATAATCGTGTAGACATTAAAGACGCCGGGAATATTGAAAAACATCTGCATGACAATGCCGCTTAGCACAAAACCATAGAGGATTAAACCGCTCAAACCATTCGATGAGAATAGCGCATCGGCAAATTTTCTCGCCTTGAATTTAGCAATTAAATTGATGGCGATTGTCGATAGAATGATAATCGAGCCAATGCCGACCGTAGCGAGCAGCAAATTCATCGTCATCGTGTTGTCCATCGGATGAATCGGATGGAGATTAAGCTTCACTAATCCGCTCAGCCAAGTATAGAAGGGTTCCAGGAAGGTGGAATTGCCAAACGTCTCGCCATAAACGACACCAAAAAGCGCGCTTGAAATGCCAATTCTAGTCAGGATAGGACCGAGGCGATTTTTAGAGACTCGCGACATAATTATGCCAATTAAGCACAAGAGCAATCCCTGCCCTAAATCGCCGAACATGATGCCGAAGAGCAGCGAGTAAGTAATCGCCACCATCAAGGTTGGATCGACATCGTGATAGGATGGGGTGCCATACATATCGACAAAGAATTGGAATGGGCGGGTAAACCAATTATTTCTCAACTTGGTAGGAGGCTGGAAACGCTTATCCGCTTCCGCGTCTTCAATCTGAATTTCCACAGAAGGCATCTCAGCGAACAATTTCTGGAAATTTTTAACTTGCTTCTGCTCAATAAACCCTGTCAGAGTCAATCTTTCTCCTAAACATACCATATGATTTCGAGCGCGATGAATATCGCTCAAATAGAGCAATTGCCCATAGACTTGGTCGACTTTTTCCTTGGCTTCTTCAACGCCGTGAAAGATATCCTTTTTCAGCAGCCTGATGTTTCTCTCTAAACGGCCGATTTCATCATCGAGATTGGCGATGGCGACTTCGGGAGTCCCCTGCACAAAATCTGGGATGTGAATGCGCTCAAAAAACATCGAAGTAAAGATGTTATCAATTTCGGTTTTGTATTGCTCAGTGGTCATATATAAGCACCAAACCACTCCATCCCTTTCAGCGAAAGGAAGGAAGATGAAAGGCTTCTGATCATAGAAGCGCAGCCTATCAGCAGTGTCGCGCGGAAGCTTTCCAAAACGCAAGATTAAAAATCTCAATTTGAACAAGTCTTCAAAAGGAGTCTTCATGCTGATGATGTTGCGGACTTGGAAGAGGGCTTCTTGATAGGTTTTAATCTGCTCTTCGCTCTTCTTGATCTCCGCGTATTTATCAGTGAATCCCTGATGAGTGGATTCGACCAACTGGCCAATTTCCTCGATCTTGCAAGGCGCGCAAGCAATCTTCTTTTTGGGGAATTTGTAATCGATTAATTTTTCGATCTCGTGAAGCTCCGCGATGAGGGGTTCGCAAGGGTTATCGCTCTCGTATAGTTTTGCTCCGTGGACGGAGGAGACAATCTTGTTGGGATCGACCGCGTGAAAGCCGTCAAAGGTGACAAAATTGCCGAGGACCTCATCAAGATGTTCTTCGGTTGTCGTCAAATTGACTAATTTTAATTTGCTGATCATTTTTTCACCTCCTAAAACACGAGCATTGAGCGAATCTCTCGCTCGTCAAGTTCATAGTGTATGCCCTCGATAATGTGGGCTAAATTTTCCACTTCTAATTCTCCAAAAAACATATAGGCCATAAAGACGGTCGGGGCAGCATTAGAATAGTACATGAACTTCTGAGCGGTATTAAATCGCATGTGATCGGTGTAGTATTCGAGATAGACTTGATCCTTATCCCCGAGATATACTCCCAGGCCTGACTCAATGATCGTTTTGAAGATGTCATCCGCACTCTTGACAGCGATAATCTCGTCGAGTTTCTTTTCGATAATTCTAGTCGAGGGAATCAAAATCGATTTGATATCTTGATCTTCAACTCCATAGAACTTCTTCAGGCGATAGACCTTGATCATGTTCTCCATCTCAATTCTTGATTTGAAGGCATTTTCGAGGTTCTTTCTCAGCTTTCCGCGGTAGTTGGCGGCGATTTGCTTAAAAGTATAGTTGTAGTAATCGTTTTCGAAAATCGATTCGAATTCGTAGTAGCGCAGGTCTTCATTTTTGGTTTTAGCGTAAGATTTGAGCATCTTGTAGTATCGGGTGTCAGCCAATACTTTTAGCAAGCCATCCATATCGGTAGCTTTCGTCAAGCTGACAAAATCGATTTTGGAATAATGATCGAAATAATAGGGAATATGAGCGACGACATCGTAAGTCTCGCGAGAGATGAAACTCTTGATCATCTCCAAGATAATCTCGTGCTCCATATGCACGAAGTTCAGCAGGTAGAATCCTCGATCTTTCAAAGTCAGAAATTTAACCAATTTCACTAGCTGATCAAATTTTTGCCTCTTGATCAAACCTTCGAGCCTCGCTCGATTGAGGCTGCTTTCGGGAACATTGCTCAAAATATCGCGATAGGCGTCTTTGCTCTTTAAAAAGAGGGCGACATCCCAAATCGTCTTTTTATTCAACAGTTCCTGATAATCTTGGGCTGTGAGATCATTCGCGTGAAGTGTTTTTATTTTAGCTATCAATGCATTGCTGACGAACGGCATAAATAAAAACCTCGATTATCTCAAACAAAAGTCGATTAATTGTTCAATCCACTGCCTTTTGTGATCGCCATAAAATAAGACAGTATTCTTGCCTTTTTCTTTTGCCTCAGAGCGAATCTTAGCAGAGCGATCTTTATAATCAGCCTTGATATTCGCTCTTATTGATTCAATTTTAACTTTGGTTGAATTTTTATATTCTCTGGCAAGATTTTCGCGCATCTCTTTGATGTATTGCGAGAGCTCTTGCTTCTCTTTTTCCAGGGCGTTTATTTTATTTTGGCCATCGCGATCAAGCGCGATAATTTTATTCACAATTTCATCCATAAAAGATGACCACCTCCCACCCTAATTAATTCTATTGTTTTTTTATGATTTGGCCTTTTTCGTAGACCTGGCATAAGTATGAATTAAAAGCCGTCAATAGTCAACGAATGCACGTTTAATTAACGTGGGTTTTTGACATCCGGCGCAAAAGAGCGAATCAACTGCTTAATACAAATGGTAATTTTAATATGTGGCTAGCCGTGACAAATTTTTAAGCGAGCACCTTTGTCAACTTCACAAAAAGCCTGTGATAGAATGGGGTTAGTCACAAGACACTTATAAAATGAGGAACAAATTATGAAAAAAATTCTTATCATCGGCGGTGTGGCGGGTGGCGCGACAGCAGCAGCGAGAGCTCGAAGGCTCAGCGATGAAGATCAGATCATCATCTTTGAAAAAGACGAGCACGTCTCTTTCGCGAACTGCGGTCTCCCCTATTACATTGGGGGTGTAATTGCTAATCGCGAGCGATTGCTGGTTGAAACACCAGAGACATTTAAAAAGAATCACAATATTGACGTCCGCACTTTTTCGGAAGTCATCGCCATCGATGTCAAAAAGAAAAACATCACCGTCAGAGAAGTAAAGACAGGCCATACATATGAAGAGACCTACGATAAATTGCTTCTTTCGACGGGAGCGATGCCGATTTGGCTGCCCATTCCCGGAATCGAAAAAGCCAAAAATGTTTTCTCATTGAGAAATTTGAATGATACTGACAAGATATATAGCTTTATTAACCAAGAAAAAGTGAAATCCGCTCTCGTGATAGGCGGCAGCTTTATTGGCATTGAGCTGGCAGAGAATCTCGTTGGGCGAGGGATTAAAGTGACAATTGTCGACCTCGCCGATCAAGTTCTCCCTCCTCTCGATTTTGAGATGGCTAAAATGGCGCAGAGCGAACTCGAGGCTAATGGTGTCCAAGTCTATCTCCAAGACACAGCAACTGAAATTAAAGATAGTGGTAAGACAATCATTTTAAAAAGTGGCCTTGTCTTAGAAACAGATCTAATAATTATGGCGGTCGGTGTTCGCCCAGAATCTCATCTTGCCATTTCTGGCGGATTGAAAGTTGGTCCAAAGGGGCACATCTTAACGAATGATTATCTCCAAACCATCGATGCAACAACTGGTGACGCCATTCCTGATGTCTACGCGGTCGGAGATGCGATTGAAGTCAAAGATTTCATCGATGGCAGTCCTACGGCGATACCACTAGCATGGCCAGCCAATCGCCAAGCTCGCTTAGTCGCTGATCACATGAATGGCTGGGATGTCAAATATGATGGCAGCCTGGGCACTTCAATTGTCAAAGTTTTCGGTCTCGCTGTTGCGAGCACTGGCAACAATCAAAAAACCCTCGAAAAGAAAAAAATTGAATACCGTGCGGTGATGGTCACCCGCTCTAATCACGCCGGCTATTATCCCGGTGCTAGCGACATCGTCATCAAGCTATTATTCAGCCCTGAAACTGGCAAGATTCTCGGCGCGCAAGTCATCGGCAAAGAGGGTGTTGACAAGCGCATCGATGTCATTGCCACTGCAATTAAAGGTGGCTTGACCATCTTTGATTTACCAGATATTCAATTAGCTTATGCACCGCCTTTTGGCTCCGCAAAGGATCCCATCAATATTGCAGGCTACGTCGGAAGCAATATGATGCAGAAAGAATTTGGGGTCGTCAATCAAGGGCAATTAGATGAGTTTCGCCAAAACAAATCTTTGATTGTCGATTGCCGAACGCCATTAGAATATAACATTGGGCACATCGAAGGAGCCGTTAATATTCCCTATGTTGGAATACGCGATAATCTCGATAAGTTGCCCAAAGAAAAAGATGCTCCCATTCTCGTCTACTGCAATGTGGGGCAGACGGCTTATCTCTTTATAAGAGTGCTTGTCAACCACGGCTACACCAATGTTCACAATCTCCTCGGCGGATATAAGGTCTATAAAGCTCTCCATCAAAATAGTCGCCAAGAAGAGCTGCATAATCCGGAAAATCGCGTCATCGCCGCCAAAGAGCAATCCAATAGCACAGAATATCGCGAAGAGGATGTCAAAGTATTCATCGATGCCTGCGGTCTTCAATGCCCAGGACCAATCATGCAGACCTATCGCGCTATCGAAAAAATGAAAGACGGCGAAATCGTCAAAGTTGTTGCCACTGACAGCGGCTATTTCAGCGATGTCGAAAAATGGTGTGTGACCACTGGCAATACCCTTCTAAAAAAAGAGGCGACCAAAGAAGGTTATGTCGCAATCATTCGCAAAGGCTCAGTAAAGGCTTCACCAAAAGCTGTGGAAAATGAGAATACCACCATCGTCTTATTCAGCGGTGACATGGACAAAGCCATGGCCTCGATGATCATTGCTCAAGGCAGCCGATCAATGGGCAAAAATGTCACCATCTTCTGCACCTTCTGGGGTCTCAATTTGCTGCGCAAAGACCGGAAGGTCAAGGTCAAGAAATCATTCATTGAAAGAATGTTTGGCGCCATGATGCCAAGAGGTCCAAAAAAGATGCCAATTTCCAAGATGAACTTCGGCGGAATGGGCGCGAAGATGATGAAATCGGTAATGAAGAAGAAAAATGTCGACTCCTTGCCTGATTTAATCGCTCAAGCTAAGGCAGCAGGAGTGAAGTTTATCGCCTGTACGATGAGCATGGACGTGATGGGCATCCATAAAGAAGAGCTAATTGACGGCATCGAATATGCTGGAGTTGCCACTTATTTAGCAGAATCCGAAAAAGCCGGCGTCACTCTCTTTATCTAAATTGAATCGCGTCTATAATAAAAGCCCATAATGGGCTTTTTTAATTTTTAATAATCTTTCATAAATTGTCGGAGGCGTGGACTTGCTTGATCGCTGAAGGCTTCATCGGGAGTACCTGTGAACTCAGCGACCCCTTGATCGATGAAGACGATCTTGTTGGCGACATGGCGAGCAAAGCTCATCTCGTGGGTGACGACCACCATCGTCATCCCTTCGCTTGCTAAACGCTTGATGACATTCAAAACTTCATCAACCATTTCTGGGTCGAGAGCGCTGGTTGGCTCATCGAAAAGTAAAACTTTAGGATTCATGCATAAGGCTCGGGCAATGGCAACTCGCTGCTTCTGCCCACCGCTTAATTGCCTTGGCTTAAATCTCAACTTATCACCCATCCCCACTTTCGTCAGATTAGCAATAGCGATCTCTGTCGCTTCCTTCTTGCTTAGCTTTTTGACTTTTATTGGGGCCAAAGTGCAATTATCAAGGACATTAAGATGATTGAAGAGATTGAATTGTTGGAAGACCATTCCCGTCTTTGCTCTGAGAGCATCGACATTGACTTTGCTGCCTAAGATATTCTCCCCATCGATGTAGATCGCTCCACTGGTAGGATTCTCTAGAAGGTTGATGCATCGCAATAGGGTGGATTTGCCACCACCGGAAGAGCCGATGATGCAGACGACATCACCTTTATTAACCGTCAAGTTGATATCGCGAAGAACTGAGGCATCGCCGAATGATTTTGATAGGTGCTCAATGCGAATTAATGGCTCCATATTATGCGCTCCTTGGCTTAGCGGATTTGACGACAAATGGTGCGTCAATGCGCTTTTCAATGCGCTTGAGAATCTGGCTGAAAGCGATTGTCAAAACTAAATAGACTACCGCAATAATGAGATATGATTCGATGAACATATAGGTGGCACTTGAAGCAATCTTAGCCGCCATAAATAGCTCAGAGACAGTAATCACATTGAGAACGGAAGAGTCCTTAATATTGATGATGAATTCGTTCCCGATAGTTGGGATTGAATTCTTAAGCGCTTGCGGGAATACGACATTAAACATGGTTTGCGTTTGCGTCATGCCCAGACTGCGGGCGGCTTCGAGTTGCCCGACATCGATGGCATTCACGCCTGAGCGTACAATCTCCGCCATATAAGCTGTCGTATTAATAGAGATAACGAAGAGTCCGCAAGACAAATAGGTCCATGGAATTCCAATCATCTTGCCACCGAAGTAGATGATGAGAGCTTGAACCATCATCGGTGTGCCTCGGAAGAGCTCGATGTAGCACATGGCTAAGAAAGAGACGGTTTTTTTCCAAAACCTCTTGAACTTTCCATCCTTGGGAGTGGCTTTTAGATTGCGAATCAGCGATAGCAAAAGGCCTAGGAAAAGGCCGACGCCTGTTCCCACCACGGCTAATAGAAGAGTAACTCCGACACCCTGAAGGAAAAGAAGCCCATAATGCTGGAGCAAATAAAATATTTTTTCAAAGCTATTCATAAGGATAACTCTTAGTCAATAGCCGAGCGGGCAATAGCCCCATCCATCATCGATTGCCTTTCTGCGGATGAGAGAGCTAGTAGCGCTTCATTGATGCTGGTTTGCAGTTCTGAATTACCTTCAGCAACAGCGACAGCCACGCTGAGGGCATTCTCATCGATGCCAGTGAAGCCAATGGTGAATTGGACGATGGCGAGAGACGGGTTAGCGTTGACGATAGCGCGGGCCACGGGATATTCAGCGATTAAAGCATCAGAATCGCCAGCGAGAACGGACAAAGCCGCTGTGTTAAATGTCTCAGAACCAGTTTGATGCACGACGCCATCGATTTGATCGATAATCGTGTCTTGAATAGTTCCTAATTGCGAAATTACTTTGTAGCCGCTTAAATCTTGAATTGAAGTAGCACTAGCTAAAGGGCTGCTGGCTTGGACGACAGCCACGATGTCGCTGGTGTAATAAGCGGAAGTAAAGTCAACAGATTGATCGCGCTCTTCGGTATAGCTCATACCGGCAATAATAGCATTGATGTCGCCGGTTTGAATCGCGGGGAGGAGCGCTCCCCACGCTAATTTTTTGATGACGACCTGGACACCGAGCTGGTCGGCGATGAACTTAGCGACCTGGATGTCGTAGCCGTCGGCATATTGTCCAGATAGTCCATCGATTGGAAGTGTCTCGCTCGTGCTCGCAGTCGCAGTCCAGTTAAAGGGTGCATAATCGCATTCGAGCCCGACAATAAGCTTGGAATTGTCGAAGTTAACGGTTGAGCAACCTGTGGTTAGAAATACCACTGAAAGGAGAGCGAGCAGACTTTTTTTGAACCTCATTTTCATTTTCCTCCTTGGGGTTTAAAAAAGATTGCATCGCTGTCGACGCAATCCCTCAAAAATGAAATGAGTAAGATTAACATCGATAGCGCCTCTACCCCGCCTCTGGGGTAGGAGTCCATCGGGGTATTCCCCCATGGCCCAATCACTCGCGATGCCTCGCGGACGTTTCGGCGACCTTGCCTTTCGCTGCTTTCACGGAATGCCTTCTCCGGTAGCTACTTTTCTTAGTCGCGCCTCTATCAATCTATGCGTGTATAATAGCACACTTTTGCGCGATTAAAAGAAATATTTTCAAAATGTTATTTTTAGGTGTTTTCACTAATAAAAAAGCGGCAAAAGTATGCCGTTATGTAATCGAAGATATTATTGGCGCAGGGCACAATGCTTAATTATTTCTTGAGCAGATTCTCAAGGGCCTCTTTGTTGTTGTCGATGATCATTTTGACCTTTTGACATTGCTTAAGGCCTGAGCAAGAGCCACATGAAACTAATTGCTTTTCAATAGCGCATTTTCTGATCTCGCATAAGGTTGAGCAAAAATAGGTTTTAACTCCACTACCTCTGCAGCCGGTGCAGTTGATCATCTCTGGAGCTATTTCAACGTTGTTTAACTTGCCCCATTTTTCCGCCACTTCTTTTCGCAGATTATCATCATTATTGATGGTAGCAATTCTCGCTTGGCATTTATTGCAGTCAAGCCCGCAGTACGCGATATCTTTTTTCATATTATTCTCCCTAATTATTTTAGCTTATAGGAATTATAAGTGCTCGATATTTTGTGATAGGCCGATATAAGATGAAATATCACATTCTTCATTTCTGCTCAAGAATTAGAGTTTTTCAAAAGAAAATAATGACTATTCTTCTTTTGTTTTAGTGCCTAACCATTCTCAAAAAAAATCGAAGCAAGGAGCAAGAACAGCGGGTTCCACAAGGTAAATCAAGTGAAATATTTTATTGGGTGGTTTCTGTCACAAAAATCTTTTTGCAATAAATAGCGGTATGCTTATTTGATTTTTTGAAAGGAAAACTGTAAAAAGCAGCCCAAAGCGATATAACAAAAATGAAAATATTTTAGACTTAACTTTGTTATTTTTAAAGTTTAAGAATGTTTTTTCTTATTTTTATGCTTTTTAATCATTTTTTCAAATAAATAAAAAAACGCTTTTTGTCAGAAAGTGTTGCTTCTATAATGACCATATGTATCGAGGAAAAAGCAATGGACAAGGAAGAAATTAAAGCATTAGTAAAAAAAGAAAACATATCTTATATTCGCTTGCAATTCACGGATATGCTTGGAAACATTAAGGCGGTCGAAATTCCAAATGCTAAGCTTGATGATGCCCTAGAAAACAAAGTAATGTTTGATGGTTCATCAATCGAAGGTTTTGTCAGAATCAAAGAAGCGGATATGTATCTCTATCCCGATTTAGATACCTTTCTCGCTCTCCCTTTTGAAGACGATAAGTATGGCAATGTAGCGAGAATCATTTGCGATGTCTATACGCCTGATGGAAAACCTTTTAAAGGGGACCCGCGCTACATACTTAAACAAGAGATTAAAAGAATGCAAAAATCAGGCATTTTCGAATTCGATGTTGGCTTTGAACCTGAATTCTACCTCTTCAGATTAGATGAAAGCGGCGAACCATCGTTAAAGATATCAGACAAGGCATCCTATTTTGATCTCATGCCATTTGATGGCTGCGAAGTTACCAGAAGAGATATCGCTTTGACGCTAGAAAGAATGGGCTTTATCGTTCAGACATCGCATCACGAAGTAGGGCCGGGACAAAACGAGATTACTTTCAAGTATGACGACGTTTTAACTTCATGCGATCGAGTTCAAACTTTTAAGCAAGTCGTTCAAGTCGTCGCCCGAAAGCATGGCTATCTCGCCACATTTATGCCCAAACCAATTGAGGGGCAAGCGGGAAGCGGAATGCATACAAATTGTTCGCTGTTTTCAAAAGAAGGCCAGAATTTGTTTTACGACCCTGATGATAAAATGCAGTTATCCTTATTGTGCAAGAAATGGATAAGCGGTATTTTGAGACATTGCCAGGAATTGGCTCTTCTCACCAATCCAAGCGTCAATTCCTACAAGCGATTAGTCAGCGGGTTTGAAGCTCCGATATATGCTTGCTGGAGCGATGCTAACCGAAGCGCCTTAATTCGAATTCCTGCCGCGAGAGAACAAGCGACTAGAACCGAGTTGAGAAATGTTGATTGCTTTGCAAATCCATATCTTGCCTTAGCGGGCATCCTTGAGTGCGGGCTCCAAGGAATTGAAACTATAAATGAAAAAGACATCATCCCACCCGTATATGACAATATCTTTTCCTTGGCGGAAGAGGAAATTGCCTCGAGGGGCATCGAGCATCTTCCTGAAACACTTCACGAAGCTATTCTCATCTTCAAGAAGTCCGTCATTCTAAAAAATGTCCTCGGAGAGCATACATACGAGAAATATATAATTGCCAAAGAGTTGGAGTGGAAGAACTATCATATGTCAATCTCCTCCTACGAAATTAAACATGATTTAGGAAGGTAAAGGACTATGTGTGGAATCGTTGGATGTATCGGAAATATCGATACAAGAAAATACTTATTAGAAGGACTCAAGTCATTAGATTATCGAGGCTATGATTCAGCTGGTATCGCCTATGTTTTAGATAAATCAATTCGATTGACTAGAACAGTCGGCAGTGTCGAGCGCCTCATGGGAAAAGTCCCAGATTTCAGCAAAGCTGATATGGGCATCGGTCACACGCGCTGGGCTACTCACGGAGTGCCTTGTTTAAAGAACTGCCACCCAATCCAATCGATGGATGGGCATATCACTCTTATTCATAACGGAGTTATAGAGAACTTTTTAGAAGTTAAGAGTGAGTTGATTAAGCAAGGGTACAAATTCCATAGCGATACGGATAGTGAAGTCATAGCTTCGTATATTGAGCGCTGCCTTTCAACTGGCCACGATATGCTCATGTCAATGAAGCTCGCGATGAAGAAATTACAGGGTTCATTTGCTCTGGCAATTATCTATGATAAAGATCTGACAAACTTGTATTTTATGAAGAGATCATCGCCATTGATGATTGGAGTTGGCAAAGATTTCAATCTTATCGCTAGCGATGCCGTCCCGATGATTAAGTACACTAATAAAGTAGTCGATGTCAGCGATAATCAAATGGGCGTTTTATCCGCCACAGATGTGAAGTTGTTCGATTCTGATCTCAACCCAGTTTCAATAAAGTATTCGCATAAGAACCCCGAGCTGCTATCAACTGATTTGCATGGTTATCCTCATTACATGCTAAAAGAAATTGAAGAGATTGAAATGGTAGTCCGGCGATTGATGATGCTATATTACCAAGATGGATCTTTCATTCTTCCTAAAGGATTGCTTCGAGAAATTAAACGAAGCGATTTCATTGTCTTTATCGGCTGTGGAACTAGTTACCATGCCTCCTTGGTGGGATCGCGTTTTTTCCACAGCATCGGAAAAGATTCAGCGGTTTTCATCGCATCTGAGTGGGCATATTATCCGATCATTCCTGGAAAGAAACCATTTGTTATCATGCTCTCTCAATCTGGAGAAACAGCGGATATGATTCACTGCATGAACATCGTTCAAGAGCACGGATTAAAGTCTTTAATCATCACAAATACCAAGGGGTCCACTCTCGAGAGAGCGGCAGATTATTCCATGCTTCTCGAAGCGGGCCTTGAAGTCTCAGTTGCTTCTACAAAAGCCTATGTTGCCATGGTCACAGCACTGGTATTTCTAACAAATGCTTACACTAACCGACACAAGATTATCGGCGACCTAAGTGATTGCTCGAGAATTATCGGAGAGATCAAGCAGACTTTAAAGCCGCAAATTCAAGAGTTAGCAAAGAAGCTTAAGGGTTCTCACGATATCTACTTCCTAGGAAGAGGGTTTGACTACGATTTCGCCCTGGAGGCTTCTCTGAAACTAAAAGAGATTAGCTATATTCACTCAGAAGCCATTGCCGGAGGAGAGCTTAAGCATGGACCTATTGCGTTAATTGAAAAGGGTACACCTGTTATAGTCTTCATTACCGATGAAGTAACGGAAGCATCGATGAGAAACAACATTCAAGAAGTGAAAGCTCGAGGAGCAGATGTATATGTTGTCTCCACAAAAAAACTTTCAAAAGAGGGAGATTTCATTGTTGTGGGAGATTACAAGCGTTATCTTAGCAGCGTAGCTATCTCTTCAATTGCTTTCTATTTTGCATATTACGTAAGCACTGCCAAAGGCATTAATGTTGATAAGCCGAGAAACTTAGCTAAGTCAGTCACAGTCGAATAAATATTTCTTCCGTCAGCGGAAATTCCGCACAGTAAAATCATTGCATAACTGCTCCAATTAATCATGTGCTTTTTTTCATTTGCTTGGATTAAAACATTGCTACCTAAATATGCTTTAGTCGCTTTTGCCTTTGGGATAATTTAAATAAAAAATCCCTCCAATGAAACCATTTCTGGCCCAGTATTTTGGGGGAGTTTCAATGTATCCAGTTTTTATCGCGTTTCATAAATTTACTGCTCAAATAATATATATAGTACAGCAATATCAATTGGAACCATTCTGTCATTATTATCGTAATACTCAGTCCCCAAGATTAAATTCTTACTGAAGAAGTTTGGGCAAAAGAACTGTCACCGCCAGCTGCTAATTTAGTAACTGAATCGCTAAAATACGAGGTAATATCAGTTGAAACATTCCTATAGCCTGATGCGCCATAGCCGAGTTCACCATACCAATTAGCGCCCCAGGAATACACCTTTCCATTTGAGAAAGAAGAGGTTGATTCGCTTGTCGAACTTGAGATATTTGCAGGCGAAACGCACGACGAAACCATGAATAACACTATACTTTTTGACGTTAACTCTAATAGACATGTTTTGCACACGCCACCTTAAACAATTTGCAGTATTGTGGAAGATTCACAAGAAGATATGAATCTATGTCAAAGTAAAAAGCCATAATACGTAAATCATGGCTTTTTTTATCATTGCATTCTATTTGAATCGGATAAAGGCACTATGACGCCCGTTTCTTCGCTTTCTTGATTAATAGATACCCAACGGTTATCAAAGCAGCAATCGCAGAAACCAAAATAATTATTTTGATTGATCCGCTGTCAGAAGTGAGCGGTTCCCTGTTCACAAAAGCTCCTTCAGGCTTGTAATAATGGGTATCGGTTGAGCTGACAACGAAATTATTCCATTCTTTTGAACTGCCATATTTCTGGTATAAGAATACATATCTATTCCGCGCTGCAACAATTTCTGCATCCATCGTGCTGGAATTCACAAAATAATTTTTTCCATCAGCAGTCAAAGTGCCATAAGCCGTTTCAAGTGTTGTCCAAGGAACGTTGCTGCCGTCTAAATCGGCACAATATGGAGAAGTGGCTTCAAGGAAATATGCTCCATATGATTTGGCATCCTCGGCGGCTGTGAGCGTGAAATTAGTCGTCAGCGGTTCAATTGAAACAGCTTCATCAGTGCTTATTTTTACCTTTTCGTGGTCTGAAGCTCGGAGATAAACATCCTTTACGCTTATTAAGCCCCAGCTAGTGGTCGTGTTGTCGACCATTTCCACATAGTATTCGTTGGTCTCGCTATACAAGGCACTGAGGTTCGTCCAGTGGCCAGCAAATTCGCCTCCAGTTTTCGTGCTAAAGTAGTCGCTTCTAACGAGTCGCTTCAATTCGATATTTGTCCCGACTGCCTTAATGGAGACAAACAGCTGCTTTTCTAGCGATATATTGCCTTCCCAATCCCAGGTGAGATATTCGTTTGCGCCGTTGATTTTGAAGGCCGGGGAGCGCACGGCGCCAAGGCAGTAATCGCTGGTATCTCCGTCAGTTCTATTAGTTCTTGCTCTACCATAAGACCATCCAAAAATGTTATTTGGGTCTTCCCAGTTGTCAACGTTTGCCGATAGAGTGTTAGAAATAGCGTTAGTGGCTGCACCGACGCCATAGATTACGGGTTTGATATCCTGGGCTAAATATTCTCCGCTTGGGGGGTTGCCGCCTATTGTGGGAGCGGCGGGATAATAGGTTATCATGCTATCCATCGACAAAACGCTCCAATTCTGAGAAGCCGCTTCCGTCAATAAGATGTACAGCTGTTGTCCTATTTGTACGCTCAAGTCGTAATAATAAGGAAACATGTATGCTTCGGCGTCATCGGTTCCAGATAAAGTTGTGTTTCCAAAGTGGCGATTTCCAAATCTGGCAACTTCCACGTGAGTATCCGCGCGGTGGACTGACATATAAGCGACCGAGGTGTTTTTGCCACCGCCCATTTTGAAGCTAATCCAGCCACTGCCACCAAGCAAAAATGTCGAGGATTTTAAATGGCCCATGCGCTCTTGATTCAAATTTTGATTATCCTCGCTATAAGGATAAGCATAAACTCCTAAATGATAATTGCCATCTCGGTTATAGGGATGATCCGAACTTGATCCATAATAAGCGGTTGGCACGACTCTTTCGGGATTGAAAGATACTAAATTAGATTCTGATTTCCAAATGCCAATTCTTGTCCAGCCAGACAGATCGCCATTCTCAAATCCTCCATTAGGAATTTGATTGGGAATATAGGTCGCTTCAACAGGTTTGGCTGAATCTTTAACAAGCGGAAGGGTTACTGAAATAATTAGTGTGAGTGACGCAAGGATAAGTGAAGCAATTAGTCTTTTTTTCATAATTGACCCTCCTGTAAACAAGTGACACTGGTAAATCAAAACACTTTATCTTTATATATTTTATCATTTCAATATCTTGACAAATAGTAAATCGTCATTACTGCCACAAAAGAAACACTTTGCAAATATTGCAATCAATTAGATGATCCTAACGAGGTAGCAGTTGGCAAATAATATGTAGTAATGCAATCTTTACTTGAAGTTATAACAGTTAATTGGTCAATTATAACTAACAAAAAAACCTGAGTTTTCAAGGCCCTACCTTTTTGCTGGTTAAGAAGTAATTCCCTCTATTCCCTTTGTTTTCAAGAGTATTAGCCATGTTAAAGTAAAAAAGGTGGACTTTCATTGTTAATAGTCTTAAAACGCACATTTTTGACCATCGATAAAGCTCTTTTTGGAACAATAAAGCGATTAAGTTAGATGTTAATACAATTGCAGCCCCTTAAGGCTTGTAATCGCGCGACAAATAGAAAGTAATAGGGCCGCATTTTTCGTGTTAGAAAGCCACTTTTCCACTACAAAAAGTTTAAATATGCATAAAAGAGCTTGAAAATAATAAAAAAGTGCTGAGATTTGTGTATCAGCACTGATTGTTTCAGATAGTGCCCCCTGCCAGAGTCGAACTAATCAATTAGTTTAATTGCAATAGCTAGGGCACCATATTTTTGAATTTGCTCTTGAGAATAATAAAGCAGCATATCATCTGGATTGGCGGTTTCATTTTCTCCATAACCAATATCCATCTTGTTGCAGTGTTTGTATAGTTCGTGAAAATCGCTATATGCATCTACTTTCATCACTACTGCTTCAATAGTCTCCTTCGTATCTTTGTTAGTGAAAATAATGGCGTCACCACTCTTGATGCTGTTTCTTTTTTCGTCATTCAATCTCATTTCTACCGTTTTTAAGCCATTCTTAATAGATTGGAACGGATTGTTCCACAAGCTCATCTCATGTTTAATTTTTTTCTTCTCCTGTGCTTTAGCAATGGTTGTATATTTTCGAACAAACCCAGTTTTTGCGTTTGTGTATCCATCTCTATTATGCTCATATTGATGCCACAAAGTGAGCTTTAACTTTTCATATTCTTTCGCAGCATTTGGATGAGCGATTAAGTAATCTCTAAAATAAATTTCTTCGTTGTCGCCAGCATATCTTAAATGTAGATGAAAAACTTCATCCGCAAAGCCGGGTTTGCTATAGCCTTTATTAAACGACATTCTTTCAGCGGATTCTGACATTTTAATGTAACCACTATCGATAATTGCTGAGGCGACTTTATCCATATTTATCTTTTCTTCAATCTCAATTAAAATATCCACGATTGGTTTCGCCCAAATGTTTGGTATCGCAGTGCTTCCAATATGGCTGATTCGTTTTATCGGAAAAGCATCAAGATTTGCTTCAAGAAACTTTTTTTCTTTGGAAAATTGCTTTTTCCATTTTGCGCTGGGTTTAACTAAAGCGATGGGAAAACAATTCCCATAATTCTTCTAATGTCAATTCATTAAGTTCTTTGGGCATAGTTATTTTTCTTCATAATTTTTTATATCTTTGATTTTTGTTTGTTGGTTTATCAGGATATTCTAGAGCTACAAAACCATTTTTAACTGCGGGTACCAAATAATTATTTCTAAAATTACTTCTGTCGCTTAATTGTAATAGCTTTTGCATTTGCTTCGAAGTGTACCATGTGTCTTTTTTAAGAACTTTTAATAACTTGCTGGCATATTTACTTGAATCTTCAAATTTTAAAGTAGCGTTTTTTAAAAGTTCATCGATGCTAAAGTCAATCATTTTTAACATGAATGTAATAAATGCTGTTGAATCACCACTTTTGTTGGATTGAGAGATGGCTTCGTAATATTCATTTTGGTATTTTTTGATTAGGGACTCGACTGTAACGTATTCAAAAATGGGCTTCCATTTGCTCAAGATAACATTTTGCCATAGTCTAGCCATTCTTCCGTTGCCATCACTGAAAGGATGAATAAAAACAAATTCATAGTGAAAAACAGATGAAAGAATCAAAGTGTTGATTGCATTAAAGTTTTCTTTAGCCCAATCAAACAAATTAGACATTAATTCCATGACCATGTTTCCTGGAGGGGCAATGAAAATGACATTGCCATTGCCATCAATTACTCCTTCGCCATCAGTCCTATATTTTCCGGGTGTTTCAACTAGTTTTTCCGTCATGATAAAATGAATCGATCTCATGTCGTTCTCGGAAAATGGATTTTTATCAAATGCGGCTTCATATGCTTTGATAGCATTTTTAATTTCCAAAATATCTTTTTGTGGCCCAACTACTTCATGGCCATTGATAACATCAGTTACTTGCTCAAATGATAGAGAATTAGCCTCTATGGAACAGCTCGACTGAATTGATCTTACTCTGTTTTGTTTTCTGAGTGTCGGAAGTTTGGGAAGATTCTGAAAGGAATTTATACTTCCAAGTTTCTCCATAATCGAAGATATGCGAGTCAATATTTGATTCGTGATGACGAATGGTGGCGTATATTTATCCATGTTTTAATATTATCATTATCGAGACTAATAATCAATATTATCCTGTAGGGTTTCTTGCAGGGTTTCTTGCAGGAAAATATAAAGCTTGATAAGTGCCATATTTAGCCAAATTGCCATTCATGTAATTATGGTCTAGAAATGATAGGAAAATAAATAGTACTCGTATGTGCTACAATCATGAAACGTGCTTCGGTTGGCAGTTGGTTCAAGCAAGAAACCCAGCAAAAGCGGAAAAATCTTATAGTAAAATTTAATATTGGCTTTACCGATACCATCGATTTCATAAAGTTCCATCAACTTGAATTGACCAGCATCATTTTTCTTAGTTATTTCAAGCTTTAATTCGATAGTAATTTTCATTAAAAACCCTCCTTTATCGTACCATTTTTGGTCCAATAAACGGGGGGAGTTTCATTTTTCTGGTGCCCCCTGCCAGAGTCGGACTAGCGTCTGAGCATTACCATTGCTCCGTTCTACCGTTGAACTAAGGGGGCGTCGCCAAGTATTATACAATAATAAGTTTTGGCTTAACAAGACTATTTGTTGTGTTTTTTATTTTCCATTAATCAGATGCGCGCTTGCGCATTAATTTTGCTCTGTTTTTCTTCGCTGATGAAGGGAGTGGCGGCTTCTTTCATTTTGAGTGAAATGTTATGGACGCGCTCGTTGAGATCAGTGATGCTGTCTCTTCTATCCAAGGTGAAATTTGGCCACTGGGGTTCACCGATGGAAATGGTAACACATGGGTAACCATGTCTCTTCCATAATTTGCAGATTCCACGCGCAGGGCGATAGGAAATTGCTAATGGGATAACTGGGACTTGGTTATCGTAAGCGATGGAGAATGTACCATTTTTGAATGGGCGAATGCCCTCTTCGTAGTACCACATGGAGGCTTCGGGATAGACATGGAGCCATCTCTTGTCGATAAATAAGCGCTTGATGTCATGATCGAACTTTCTCATTCCTTCATACATGTGAGGAATCGGAATCGAGCCGGTGACGCGCATTAATTTGCCTAGTTTGGAATTGTGATTGTTGATCCAAGCGAGATAATAGCTGCGCTTGGGGAACATCGCGGTTCTCACGCATAAGTAATCCCAATCAAAAACGTGATTGCAGGTGGTTATAAAACCATTTTTAATTTCGCCCGCGTGGTTACCGCGGAGATTTTTACGACCCTTGACTTTTAATCCGTAGCGAATTGAACAAAGCGGTATAGCGAGAGTCCAAAACAAAAAATTCAGCATGTTTTGCCAGAAGCGAAACCACTTAGAAGAATTATAGAAAGGATATTCGCCATCTAGGGGAACATCTCTCACTTGTTCGGGGTCAATCATATGACCATCAATTTTATCAGGGTAGACAAATTTGAGCCCGGTTGTGTAGCGCACCATAAGTTGTATTATATCTTTTTAGTTTAAAAGTGACATTATTTTCTTTAGTTTGAACAAGAAAATGAAATCGATAAGAGATAGACTATATCGCTCTATTTATATCAATTCGCCCATCAAATCATAGACAAAAGCTTCGGCGATTTTGACTTTCACCTTATCTCCTAGATTGAGAGTTTTATTAGCTTTGACGTAGATTTTTCCATCCACATCATCGGGAGCATTCCAATAGCTGCGAAATAGATAATCATCTTTTGATTTTCCGACGATTAAGCCTTCCATAATCTCGCCGATATGTCCTTTATTCTTGCGATAGGAAATGCTCTGCTGAATGCGCATGATTTCGTCTAATCGCTTCTTCTTGGTTTTCTCATCGATTTGATGAGGAAAGTGATAAGAAGTGGTTCCTTCTTCCCTAGAATAGGTGAAAGCTCCTAGATGGTCGAATTCCATTGCTTCAATATACTCTTTTAGATGATTAAAATCTTCTTCTGTCTCTCCGGGGAATCCCACCATCACGGTGGTCCTTATCACTGCGTGAGGCACTCTTTTTCTGATCTTTTCAAATAGCGAGACTAGATAGGCTTTATCTCCTCTTCGATTCATTGCTCGAAGGATTCTATCCTCGCTATGTTGGATGGGGATATCGAAATAAGGAGTGAGCTTTGGCTCGCTAGTGATTAAGTCAATCAACTCGTCGGTGATTTCATCAGGATATAGATAGAGCAAGCGAATATAGTCGAGCTCTTTAATCTCAAGCAGTCCTTTTAATAGGTCGACAATATTCTCTTTGCTCGGTAAATCAATGCCATATTTCGTAGTGTCTTGTTCCAAGACCACCACTTCTTTGATGCCTTGATTAGCTAGTTGCTTTGCTTCGCGAATAATCTCTTCATATGGGCGGGAGACAAATCCTCCGCGAATGAGAGGGATCGCGCAGTAAGAGCAGCGATTGTCGCAGCCCTCGCCGATTTTGAGATAAGCGGAGACGGGACCAGTGGAGACGATGCGATAGCAATCGCACAATCCACCTTTTTCTTTTTGATCAGGATCAATCGTCTCTAATAGTTCATTAAAGTGGCGATATTGAGAAATAGGGATGAATAAATCCACTTCAGGAATCTCTTTTTTCAATTGCTCGTGGTAGCGCTCCACTAGGCAGCCAGTGACCACCACTTTTTTCGTGGGCGAGAGAGTTTCAAAAATCGTCTCAATTGATTCTTTCTTGCTGGCTTCGATAAAGCCGCAAGTGTTGATGAAGACAATATCGGCTTCATCAATGTTGGAAGTGATGATGTACTTATCGTGATCGAGCAAACCTAAAATATTCTCGCTGTCGACGAGATTTTTTGCGCATCCTAAAGAGATGATTCCGACTTTTTTCATATTAGTGGTAGCGCACAAAGTAAACCACTTTGTACACTGCGAGAGCGACAGTGAACAGGAAGAAGATAATCCCTGCCCATTCATCGAGATCTAAGGAGATGATACTGCCGAATAGATAGGTGAACTTCGCTGAATAAATGAGCAAGAAGAAGATGGCGACCATCTCGAAGATATTAGCCAACGTGCGCTTCTTGAGCATGCGCATCACAAAAGCGATCGTCAAAGCGATGATGGCGCAGATAATACCAATAAAAGCAATGATGTCGTACATAGAGATATTTTCCTACTATTCGGTCCGCAAGGCAATGACGGGATCTTTATGCGCTGCTGCACGGGAAGGAATTAATCCCGAAATCAGCGTCAGGACAATCGATATCAAAATGATGATTAAGGCATAGTTCCAAGGCAGGATGACTAAGGCGCCCAAACTCACCATGCTGTTGATGACAATATTGATGATGATACAAAGCATATAAGTAATGAAAACACCGAATAATCCTGATGCCAACCCTTCGATAAAGGTCTCGGCATTAAAGAGGTTGCTGACATCGTTTTTCCGCCCGCCAAGGGAGCGGATGACACCGATCTCTTTGACGCGTTCCAAAACAGAGACATAAGTGATAATGCCTATCATCACTGTCGAGACCACCAGCGATAGAGAAGTAAAGCAGACCAATGCGATGGTAATGATATTGATCATCGTGTTGATGAGGCTAATGATCATCTCTAGACTGTCCGAATAAGTGACTTCTTTTCTTTGGCTAGCTTGGATAATCTTCTCCTGTGGGGTGCCTGTTCTCAAGGTGATAGTCTTATTGCTATTCCATTGGTCGAGATAATCGGTCACGAGATATTTCTTTTCAAAATTATGAGGATAGACTTTTATTCCAGCGGCTAGAGATTTTCCCCCCACTGAGCGAACGGCAGTGTCAAATTGATTCTCGATGCTATAAGAGCCACCTAGCAGTTTGCTAAAAGCGCCTCCTAAAGGACTTGATCCACCAGAAGACATTCCTTCCATGTTGATGACAGTAATCGCCGAGGAGATGTTTTCTCCCATCGGGGAATGAAGGACTTCAATTTGCTGAGTGTCCTCGTTGTAATGCTTATAGTTGAATTCATAGCCATAAGGAGCTGACAATGTATAGGATGACTTCCAGGCCGCCTTCTCTTCATCGGTCAAGGCGACACCACCGATGGATTCTGGCACTTGCGAATAGGTTTGATCGTAGGAATTGCTCAATACGGTGTTTATGCCCGCTTCTTGGGCATCTTCGAGAATCATCTGCTCAAATGCTGGTGAGACGACAAAACCGGTCTCAAGGCAGCCATATTGAACATTCTTCTTAGCGCTTAAGATGCCGGAGATTTTAATCGTTTGACCT
>Ga0116170_10000632_pt1 | contig 37044 bp, 56 predicted proteins | sample AD_JPNHW1_MetaG_FD_89797 | JGI IMG/M metagenome (GOLD analysis project Ga0116170, IMG submission 89797) | Active sludge microbial communities of municipal wastewater-treating anaerobic digesters from Japan - AD_JPNHW1_MetaG | ecosystem: Engineered > Bioreactor > Anaerobic > Digestate | place... | reverse complement strand
CCGCCCATATCGACGGCTACCGGGACTCCGTGGAGTCCGGGCGTGCCGTGCCGTCCCGGGGCTACCCTGCCCGTCATGGGGACCCGCACCGCCGCCACCGTCGTCCTGTCCGCCGCTCTCACCCTCGCCGCATGCGGGGGAGCCACCAGTGCCGGGCCGGCCGCGACTACGGAGGCGCCCGTCTCCGTGTCCGGGGCCCTCACCATCACCTCCCACCTCGGGTATGCCGGCGACTCCGACACGGCCGGGAACCCCTGCACGGGCATGGGTGGGATGCGGGACATCGGGCGTGGGACGCCCGTCCGGGTCGCGACCGACGCGGGGGCGACGCTCGCCCTGGGTGCTCTCGGGGAGGGTGTGACGACGGATGAGCTCGGGTGCCGGTTCCCGTTCACCGTCCCCGGGGTGACGTTGGGGGAGGGGGCGTTCTTCCAGGTGGAGGTCGGGGGGCGGGGTGTGGTGCGGGTGGAGCGCGCGGACGTCCTCGGCGGCACCATCGCCCTCACCCTCTGACCGTCGGCCTGTAGCGCCTCCCGTCTCACGTCGCGTGGCCCGCCTACGATGGGTGCGGGGTCGGGTGATGCCGTCGAGCACGCCCGGAGGTCACCGTGTCCACTGCCGTTCTCGGTCAGGCCGTCCTCGGGCAACTCGTCCTCGGGAACACGACGACGTCGGGGCCGTCGGGGCTGCCCGCGTGGGCGCCGTCCCTCGCGCAGGTCGGCGCGCGGATCCCGACCCGCACCCGCGAGGTCGGCGTAGACAACGGCTACAGCGGTTCGTTCACGACGGAGACGTACCCGACGGCGGCGCAGGTCACGATCCTCCTCACCGACACCTGCGACCTCCTCGCCGCGAAAGTCGGCACCCCGATCATGCCCGCCGCCTACGCTGCACTCCGGGTCGCCGCCACCCTCCGCACCGCCTGGGCCTGCGAGATCGCGTACCCGGAGCGGGACGCCGACGTCACCGTCTACGAGGGCCTCCTCGTCGAGGCCGACGCGGCACTGGAGGCGGCGGCGGACGCGAACCGGGCCGCGGGCGGCGGCACCGACCTCGACTCCGCCGGCGAGGTCGTGACCCTCGTGTCGTTCGGGTTCCCGGACCCGCCGCCCTACGCGGACTGGCAGTACCTGTGAGCTCGGGGCCGGGCGGGTCGACGCACGGTCGCCCGCCCGGCCCCGCCCCATCGACACGCGAGGAGCACCCGTGACCGACGACCGCACCGACGACCGCACGGACGACCGGGACGTGAGCGCCACTGAGACGCCGCACGCGCCCGCTGGAGCGCCCGGGGCCGGGTTCGCGGAGGACGACGCCGCGGACGGCGCGAGCCCCGCCGTACAGGCCCTCCTCGCCCGCGCCCGCGAGGAGTACGGCCGGTTCACCGCCCTCACACAGATCACGGTCGGCGGGTCCCTCGCGTTCGTCGCGGGCAGCCCCGTCCCCACCCACCACCCGTCCGTCCCCGGGTGGCTCGCGGACGGCGTCATCGACGACGCCACCCCCGGCGAACCCATCCACCCTGAGGTGCTCTGAGCCGTGGCGAACATCGGCGGGCGCGGGTTCGGGGACGTCGTCCTCGACCAGCAGGTGTTGGACGCCCTCATCCACTCCCCGGCGGGCCCCGTGGCGCGGCTCCTGGTGAAGGTGGGGGAGCAGACGACGCAGGAGGCGAAGCGCCGCGCCCCCGTCGGTGACCGGTCGTCGAAGACGCCGGGCGGGCACCCGTCGGGGTGGCTCCGCTCGAACATCGGGTGGGCGGTCGGGCGGGACGGCGGGGACCTCGTCGTCGACATCGTCTCCGACGCCATCACCTCGCAGGCCAACCCCTTCCCGGGGGAGCCGTACAGCGTGTTCGTAGAGGAGCCGTCGCTGCGCCCCCGTGGCCTCCCGGAGAAGTTCCGCAAGGGCGAGGGCCCGTACCTGCGGCCCGCGTTCCTCGACGTCATCAAGCGCGTGATCGGGTGATGCCCCGTGACTGACATCGTCGTCACCGACCTAGAGGCCGCCGTGAAGGTGTGGCTGAACGGGCACACGGCCCTGTGCGGGAAGGGGAAGCCCGTCGACAACGGGTTCCTCCTCGGCGACGTCCGCTCCCCAGCGCAAGGGGTCATCGGGTCCGTCGCCCTCGGCGCGGGCAGCGTGGGTGAGCTCGCGGACGCCCGTCGTGTCGTCCTCACCCTGCGGGCGGTGGGCAGGCAGGGGCCGGAGGGGAAGGGACCCCGTCAGGCCGTCATGGACGCGGCGAACGCGACCGCGCGGGTGTTCTTCGGCCTGGATGCGCCGGTGCGGGTGACGCTCCCCGGGGGTGGGGTGGTGGTCCTGCGGTACGTGGACGCGGAGACGGCGCAGGGGCCGACGCCGGCGGGGGACCTGGGTGGGGAGATCGCGTACACCCTGGATGCTCTCGTGGTCGCGCAGGAGGGCTAGAGCGGCGGACCCCACGACGGGTGCCGCTGCCCGGTCCAGACGACGTCGACTGTTGGCGTGTGGATGGCGTTCCCGCGAGTCCCTCCGTACAGAAGCACGATGGGCCGGGGAGCGGTCTGGATGAAATCGCGGATCACGTCGAGGTCGATCTCGACGGGGCCGTATGACTCCCGCACCGCGCGCTCCTCTCGTGGGTCCGGCCCCCGTCGTCGCAGGGGGCGACTCGGGGGGCCGGGTGGCCGCTTCCCCACGGCCACCGCTGACGCTACGGGGCAGGCGGGACGGCGGGCTCTAGGTCGCTCTCGGCGACGCGCTCCTCGTCGTACACGTCGGCGCTGCACGACTTCGGGAAGCGGCAGCACCGCGGGTCATACTCGCCGGTCGATGCGCCGGGCCATTGGGCGACGCAGGCCGCGAGACGGCGCGGCGGGGCGGCGCTCACGGATGGGCCTCGTGGGTGGCGTCGGGGCATGGGGCGATGAGGACGCCCTGCCCGCCCCTGTGCCCTGTCCGCCACCCGCACGCCGGGCACTTCGGGCCGAGGAGGACGGTGAGGGCCGCATCATCCAGGGCGGCGGCGGTCACGGCTTCCACTCCTCGCGGTAGCCGGGGTGCGAGGCGTAGACGGCGGCGAGGTGGCGCAGGGTCGTCGTGAACGCCAACCGCTCGCCCTCGTTCTGCCGGATCTCGGTGCCCGTCATGCGGGTCTGGTAGGCGCCGAACGCCTCGGAAGCCGCATCCGCGATCGCCCGCTTGGCTGCCACCTCGGCGAGGATGCGCGCCGGGTCCGCGGCGACGAACGCCCAGTAGCCGTCGGCCCACAACGCCCACGGTTTCGGCGCCTTCGGTGCGTCCTGGACCTCTCGCGCCACGGCCTCGTCTTCGTCGAGGCGTGCGCGGAGGAACGTGACGAGGTCGGGCCGCGCGGCGCGCTCCTCGGCTTCGATGACGTCGGGCCGCTCATCCAGCCCACCGAACCCCGTCACGCCCACCACCCGGCAACCCCGTTAGTGAGCACCAGGGCCACCATGCCGAAGAGGCTCGCGAACGCCCACGGCAGGCCGGCCAGTGCAGAGGTCGCGGGGTCCGGGCTGCGACGCAGGCGGACACCGTAGGCGACGAACGCTAGGACGAACACCCACGTGAGAGTCGCGGCGACCGTAAGACGGTCCATGGCCTTGCTCCTGTTCGCTGGCTGGCGATCCCCCCACGGTACCCGCGGCCCCGGACAGCACCCAGGACATCCACCCTCGGGACCCGCCGCGGCCCTACGATGGATGCGGGGTCGGGTCCGATAGCGGACCCGCCGCGGCGCACCCTGTAGCAGGGACAGTGACCGCGGCCAGCCTGGAAGGCGACCCCACGCAATGCCGCAGATCACCGTCCCGAAGGACTCCATCCAGTTCGGCCCCGGCTACCTCTACCGGGCCCCCCTCGGATCGCTCCTCCCCGGGCAGACCGCCGCCGCGACCGTCACGAACAAGGCCCTCGCGACGAACGTCGTCACCCTCACCACGTCGGCCGCGCATGGCCTCGTCACCGGCGACCCCGTCGTCGTGTCCATCGGCGACGCCACGTTCGACGGGAACTTCATCCTCACGGGCGCCCCGACGACGACGACCCTGACCTACGCGAAGACCGCCGCGAACGTCACCTCGGCCGCCGCGACGGGCACCGTGCAGCGGGAGGCCGGCGGCACCGTCGCCGGCAGCGTGTTCACCGACGCGTGGCCCGCGGCGTGGATCCCGTGGGGCGTCACCCGCGAAGGCTCCACGTTCAGCTACCAGCTTTCGACGTCGGAGGTGACGGTCGCCGAGTACCTGAACGCCCTCGCGATCGTCGAGGACTCCGTCGCGATCGGCGTCGACTTCGACGTCGCGCAGGTCACCGCGAAGAACTTCGCCGCCGCCCTCAACAACCTCGCGGGCACCCGCACCGTCTCCGGGACGGGCGCGACCCTCCTCACGAAGGTGTCGCCGCCGGCCGTCGGGCAGTCCGTCCGGACGATGCTCGGCTGGGAGTCGAACGACGGCACCGAGAGGGCGTTCTTCTACCAGTGCCTCCAGGCCGGCAACCTCCAGGTCCAGCGCCGCAAGGGCTCGAACAACGCGTCCCTCCCGGTGTCGTACCGGGTGGAGCAGCCCGCCACCGGCGACGCGTTCAACCAGGTGTTCGCGGGCACGACCCGCGTCGGCTCCTGATGGCGCACCTGGGGGAGTTCGGCCGCGAGCTCGCCGCCCTCGACGTCGGGGAGGGCGGCGACCCGCAGCCGGACACGTTCAGTTTCCACGGGCACGAGTTCACGGTTCCGCCGCTCATGTCGGCGCTCCCGCGACTGCGGTTCGCTCACGCGAACCTCACGGTCACGGAGGTCGCCGCCCGGGTCGACGCCCTGGAGCGGGACGCCGTCACGGACGAGGAGTTGGCGGAGGCGGAGCGGCTGAACCTGGAGGGTGGCCGCGCCTACGACGTCGCGACTCTCGCCTACGTCGAGGCCGTCCTGTCCGGTGAGGGTTCGATGCCGGAGCAGTGGGCCCGCTTCCAGGCCGTGGCGGCGGAGGTCGGCGCGGACCGGGGCGAGCTCGTGGGGGTGGCGCACGCCGTGTACGCGTCGGTGTCGGGGCGCCCTCGCGTGCGGTCGAGCGTCTCGCCGAGTGGGCCGTCCACCAGTGGGGTTGGATCGACGGCCGGCTCCGACTCGACCGCTGGCCCGGCGACGGGCGGCGAACCGACGGCACCGGCGGCGGGGTGGTCGCCGGCGGAGGCACAGCGGGCGGCCCTCGCGGAGATGATGACGCCGGTGGCGCACGCCGTCTCTGGCGGCTGACCCCCGCGGCGTTCTTCAACGTCGTCCACGCCCTCGCGGTGGAGGGCCGGTCGTGGGAGGAGCGGGCGGAGTTGGCGGCGGACCTCGCGTCCCCCGTCGCCCCCGCTCTCCCCGACGTGCCCGAGGGGGAGGCGGTTGTCGTGCCCGACGAGATCCCCGCATGGATGCAAGGGCTCATCCCGTGACCCGACTGACCCGACTGGCCGGCCTGTCCGGAGTGAAGGTGGTGTGCCGTGGCTGACGGTGTCGGCGGCGGGAAGCCGCTCCTGGAGGCCCGTGTCCGGCTCCGCGCCGACGGGTCCGCCCTCGGCGCGGAGGCTGTCCAGGAGACGCAGAAGGCGACGCAGCAGGCCGCGGACGTCGCGAAGACGAACCTCACGAAGGGGTACCGGGAGGGCGCGAAGGGCGGCGCCCGCGAGGGTGCCCGTGCCGCCGCCGTCGAGGTGCAGAAGACGACCGCGGCCAGCGCCGAGGCGGGCGGGAAGGTCTACGGGAAGCGGTTCGGTGCGCGTGCCGGGGCGGCGATCCAGGACGAGTTCAAGTCGCAGGCGTCCGGGCTGGGGAAGACCCTCGTCGCGGCGTTCGCGCTGGAGAAGGGCATCGGGCTCCTCAAGGATTCCGTCGCCGTCGCCTCCGACCTGAATGAGATCGGGTCCGCTCTCGGGGTGACGTTCGGCCCGCAGGGCGCCGCGCAGGTGACGCAGTGGTCGCAGACGACCGCGAAAGACTTCGGCCTCGCGACCCTCGCGGCGCAGCAGGCGAACAGCCAGTTCGGCATCTTCGCCAAGAGTGCGGGCCTGTCGGGGGACAAGGCCGTCGAGTTCTCCACCACCCTCACGGGTCTCGCCGGCGACCTCACGTCGTTCTACAACCCGGCAGGGGGGACCGCGCAGTCCATCGAGGCGATCGGTGCGGCGCTGCGGGGGGAGACGGAGCCGATTCGGGCGTTCGGTGTCCTCCTCGACGACGCCACCCTCCGGCAGGAGGCGTTGCGCCTCGGGCTCGTGAAGACGACGAAGGATGCCCTCACCCCGCAGCAGCGGGTGATGGCCGCCTACTCGCAGATCCTCAAGCAGACGTCGAACACCCAAGGCGACTTCGCCCGCACCTCGGACAGTCTCGCGAACTCGCAGCGGACCCTCGGTAACGAGTTCCAGGACCTCAAGGCGACTCTCGGTCAGGGCCTCGCCCCCGTCGTGTCCGACACGACGAAGGGCCTCCGGGACCTCTTCACCGCCGTCAACAAGATCCCCGCGGACGGGGTCGCGGGGAAACTCAAGCCCCTCCTCTTCGGCGGCGTCGGCCAGTTCACGATCGGCTACAACCTCCTCCGCGACGGCATCACGAAGGTGTCCGGGGCGTTCGAGGACACCGTCCCCCCCGCCACGCACGCGGCGGCGGCAATCAAGACGGTGTCGACGTCGATGGGGGAGAACTCCGGCGCCGCCGAACGCAACGGCGAGTCCACCGCGAAGCTCTACACCCTGTATGACGGGTCGGCGGAGAAGGCCGCGGAGTTCGCGAAGCAGCAGAAGCGGCTCAACGACGCCCTCACCGACAACCCGTTCCTCGACACCCGGGACGCCGCCCGCGCCTACCAGGAGGCGTTGCAGGGGGCGAAGGAAGCCGCGCAGGAGAACGGCAAGGGCCTCGACATCACGACAGAGAAGGGCCGCGCGAACCAGGAGGCCCTCGACGGTCTCGCGTCGTCCGCGCTGTCCTACCTCGACTCGATCAACAAGCAGAAGGGGCCGGGCGCCGAGTTCCAGTCCGCATTGAAGGGGCAGCGGGCGGACCTCATCCGTGCCGGGATCCGGTTCGGGCTGACGAAGGAACAGGCCCGGCAGTACGCGGACCGCATCCTGCGGATCCCGAAGAGTGCCGTCACGAAGGTCAACCTCGCAGGCGTCGGCTCCGTGAACTACTCCCTCGACGCACTCCTCACCCGGGTCAACAGCCTCGACGGCCGGCGGATCCAGGTGTACGCGTCGGCGGGGAACGTCCGGGAGGACCGGCGCCCGGGACGGTCCACGGGTGGGCCGGTGCCGGGGCGCCCGTCGGAGGTCGACTCCCTGCCGTACATGCTCGCGCCGGGGGAGTACGTCGTCCGCGCCCGCGAGGCGTCGAAGGCGGGGAACCGGGCCCTCCTGGATGCAATGAACGACGGCCGGCCCGTCAACGCCGCAGCCGCGTCGGGCAGGGGCGTGTCCGGTGGGGTGGGCAGTGTGGACCACGAGGCGATCGCGTCGGCGGTCACCCGCGGGGTGGTGGCGGCGATGACGGCGATGGGGCCGGGCCGGGTCGTCCTCGACGACGCCGTCGTGGGGCGTCTCCTGCGGTCCGGTGGCGGTCTCGCCGGTATCGACACTGGAGGCTGGTAGTGGCAGCGATCATGCGGGTTGTGACCGGGGTCGGGGGGGCGACGGTCCTCGACCTGAACGCCACCCCGGGCGGTGGGGTGATGGCGGCCCGTGGCGGGCAGACGTGGGCGCAGACCACGCTCACGGACGACCAGATGTCGGACTCGACGTCCGCGTCCTGGTGGACGCCGCTGGTGAATCCGTCGGAGGTCGCGGACCGGCGGATCACGGTCCCGTTGAAGGTGCAGGGCACCAGCCAGAACGACGTCGCCGCCCGGGTCTCCGCGCTCCAGCAGGCCGTCGACACACCGTGGACGTTGGAGGTCCGCCGGCACGGCGCCACCCAGTCGGGGTGGCTGCGGTGCCGTCCCGCGAACCTCCAGGTCACGGCGACGATCAACGCAGTCGGGTCGTCGTTCTTCGCGGACGCCCTCCTCACCGCGCAGACGGAGCCCTACGCGCTCGGCGCGGTCGTCGACACGGGCGACCTCACGTTCACCCAGGACACGTCGGTCGCGTCGGCCCTGTACGCGGACGTCAACGGGGTCCCCGGGGATGCCCTCGCCCCCACCCTCATCCGGTGGAACCTCGCGACCCCCGTCGGGGCCGGGCTCACCACGCACGGCTCCTGGTGGGCGGTCCGTAGGCAGTCCCCGGCCCGACCCACCCCGTCGAACCTGACAGGCCTCGTCCAGCAGGGGGAGGCATCCACCGGAACCACCCTGTCCTCCGGGAACGTCACGACGTCCGTTGTGACCGGGGACTCCGCGCTTGCTGGGAGCTCGGGCCGCCGGTTCACGTTCGGGGCGGGGGCGTCGGTCAATGACACGGGGGAGGCCCGGTACACGTTCACCCAGTCCGGCCCCGACGGGGTCGGACGGTACCGGGTCCTTGGCCGGTTCCGTCGCGGTGGTGGCGGCGCCGGCATCCAGCACACGATCACGCCCGCGTTCGGGGCGTACGCCCCGCAGACGGTCACGTGGCCGGCGGGTGGTGTCGACACCCGTGTCCTCGACCTCGGTCTCGTCCAACTCCCTGTCGGGCAGCCCGTGCAGGTCGCCGCGCCCCTGTCGGCGCCGCGTGGCGGGTCGCTCGTCGGGTGCCGGGTCGTCGTGTCGAAGAACGGTGCGGCCGGGGCGGGAACGTTCGACATCGACTGGCTCGCCCTGGTCCCTGCCGACGAGGACGCGGGCATGTGGAGGACGGTGCAGGACACGGCCTGCTGGGTGTTCGCAGACGGGTACGCGCTGGAGCCTGGGTTCTCCACGACGGACCCCCTGTCGGGGGTGTCGCCGACCCTGCTGGGGATGGAGCGGTTCATGGGCTCCTACTGGACGGCCGGGATGCCGCGTCTCGCGCCGGGATCGAACCGGATCTACTGCGTGCAGGGGGTGACGGGGGCCGTGGTGTGGCCGAAGACGTCGAGTGTGGTGGCGCGGGTCGCGTACTGGCCCCGCTACCGCTGGCTGCCGTAGGAGACGCGCGTGCCGAACGCCCTCGACGTCCTCCTCGTGCATGTCGCCGACCCGCGGGCGGGGGGCCGGACGAAGACGTGGCCGTGCCCCCGCGACCTGCGGTTCACGACGACGGCGCCCGGCGGGTTCGACACCCTGTCCGCACCCTCGCCTGGCCTGACCCGGACACGGCCCCCACGGACGTCCTCCGCGCCGGGTCCACGGTCACGGTCACCGACCGGACGTCCGGGGACACCGTCTGGTACGGGGAGGTCGACGACCCCGGCAGTAAGGTGCGGCCCGGTGCGCGCGCATACCGGGTGACGGCGACCGGGCCCCGCCGCATCCTGGAGCGGGTCACGAAGGCGTACGCCCTGTGCGACCGGGACCTCGCGAACTGGACGTCCGACCGGACCTACAACCAGTCGGAGCCGACCCTGGGCGACGGGACAGGGTTCACCGCGCATGCCGGGGACTGGCCCACCGACGCCCCCGACGGGTACATCGAGTCCTTGCAGCCCGACGGGTCGAAACTCGCGGCGTCCGCACTGATGACGCTGCGGTACCGGAAACTCCAGGACTCCGCGGACGCCCTCGCGACCGAGCAACGCGCCGTGTGGATCTTCTGGAGTCACATCTCCGACAGCGCCCACCCGACGATCCTGAACGAACTTGTCGTCCGGAACATGTCGGGCGGGGCGGCGCAGACGGTGAACACGGTCGCGCAGGCGGCGGCACAGTTGGACGAGGCTGCCGCGTTCGGAACGGGGGCGTGGACGACGGACGCGAAACGGATGGTCCTGCGGTGGCGGTACACGGGTGCGGCGATCACCCGCCCGGACGACGCGTGGACCCGGTTCGCGAACGTCGCCGTCTACTTCCAGGCCCTCGACAAAGACGGGGGACTGCTGGACCCGAACACGTCCGTGAACTCCCTCCATGTCGGGGGCATCATGCACGACATGCTCGGCCGGCACCTCCTCGGTCTTGTCGAGACGGGCGCGACGGTCTTCTACCCGAACGGCACGAAGATCGACCAGGCCGAGTGGTGGGGTGGGGCGTCTGCCCGGGAGATCGCGGACTTCTGCCAGTCGGCGCAGCCCGACTACTGGTGGGCGGTGTGGGAGCCCGGGCCGTCGGGGCTGCCCAGGTTCGAGTACCGGCCGTGGGTGACGTCCGGGAACGGGGTCACCACCAACGCGTTCCGCTACCTCCTGCACCGTGCGAACTCCCGGGTCGAGTTCGCGGGCGGCGCCGACGACGTCTACAACACGGCCCTCGTCGTGTACGAGAAGGCGAACGGGTCCGTCGCGTCCGTCGTCGTGTCCGGGGCCGTCGCGGACCTCACGGCCCTCGGCGTGGACCGGCAGACCACCATCGACCTGACGGGCCGGGGGCCCCTCACGGCGTCGTCCGCGTCGAACCTCGGCCTCGCGGAGCTCGCGAAACTCGACGCGGAGCGGGCGTCGGGGACGGCGACGGTGACGGGCCCCGTCATGGACCGGATCACGGGGTGCATGGTGGACCCGTGGGCGGTCCTGCCGGGCTGGTTGGCGAAGACGGCGGAGCCGCCGGAGCAGTCCTATCCGGGGAACGACCTGACGCGCCGGGACTCCGTGTCGCAGTTCCGGGTGACCAGCGTGACGTTCGATGCGGCGTCGAACACGGCGGAACTCGCCCTCGATGGGGGGTCGCGGTCGGTGTTCCGGCGTCGGCGGTCCCCGGCGGCGCCGCTGCCGTCGAAACCCCGGTACGGGGACGGGCCGGTCGGGATGGGCAAGAAGCCGATCAAACGGAAGTAACCCCCCCGGACGCCTGTCCAGACAGCCCTGTCCGGCAGGCCGGGCACCGTTGGGTGCGTGGAGGACTCGTGGTTGTTCACGCCGTGGTGGCTGCCCGCTGACGTGTGGGCTGCCGGCACGTTCGGGACGTTCGGGCTCCTCCCGATCGCCTGCCAGGTCGCGTCCGCTGTCATCGGCCGCCGCGCCCGCGCCGACGCCGCAACCCGGCGCCTCGCCCGGCACTCGTCCCGCAGGCCCGGCCTCGTGTGGGTGCCCGGCACGTCCGGGACGTCACACCAAACCACCCGGATGGACCACGCCCGCCTCCGCGCCACCGTCCGGGTCGTCCGCCATCATGGGGGAGGGGTCGGGACGAGTCACGTCGTCCCGTAGAAAGGCCACGCCGGATGGCACCCGCCCCGCACCGCTGGTCCGTGACCGCATGCTGATGCGGTACGTCCTCGACGTCATCGCGGCCCTCGGCGGTGGCGGGCTCGTCGCCTACCTCCTGACCCTCCGCCAACGCCGCACCCTGCTGTCCGCGCAGGCCGCGGACATCCAGGCCCAGGCGTTCGCGAAGATCCTCGACTCCGCCGGGGAAGGCCTCAAGACGCAGACCGCGCTCGTCCCCGACCTCATGGCCCGCATCGTCGGCCTGGAGAAGGACCGGGAGAACGACCGCCGCGCCATGACCGAGATGCGGGACCGGCAGGACGTCACCTCTGACCGGCTCGCCGCCACCCAAGAGCAACTGTCCGCGGCGGTCGCGGAGTCCCGGACCCTGCACGCCTACCTTGATGCACTCCTCGACTGGTGGGCGGAGCACCGCCTGTGGGACGAGCAGGTCATGGCCGCCCTGCATGGCCTCGGTGGGCATGTGGACCCGCCGACACCGATCCCGGACCGGCGGCGCATGCCCGCGCAGTTCGTCCCGGCATCCGTCCCGGCCGGGCACCACGAGTCCTAACCCCCCCCCGACTAGAAGGGCCCATCTACCCATGACCACCACCGCCCCCACCACCCCCCTCGGTCAGCTCGCGGACGCCGCCCGGTGGCGTGACGTCGCGGACCGCGCGGCCCGGCAGGCCGTCCAGGTGCTCCTCCCGCTCCTCCTCCTCGGCGCCACCACCGGGGCCGTGGACGTGAAGTCGGCGGCGGCGGCGGGTGTCGCCGCGGTCGTCGCGTTCGCGGTGGTCGTCCTGCGTGCCCTGACGGGGCTGCGGGCCGCCGCGGACGCCCCCGCGGGGGCGCAGGTCGTCGACCGGGTCGTGTCCGCTGCCGCTGCGGCGGTGCTGGCGTTCGTGACCGCTGACGGGTTCGACCTCCTCACCGCCGACGGTGGGGCGATCGGTACGGCTGCGGGCCTGTCGGCGGTGACGGCGGTCGCGCAGTGGTTCCTCCAGCGGCCCGCGGCTGTCGTCCCCGGCGAGGTCGTCGCGGTCGACGGCCGGGCGGTCTGACCCCGTGCCGTCCATCACCGGGCAGGTGGCTCTCGGGTGGGGTGACCCGGGGGCCGCCGGCACGGCAGCCGCCGCCGAGTTCCGCGCGAAGCACATCCGGACCCTCCGGGTCCGGGGCATCGCCGTCCCCCTCAACGCCGACCCGAACATCCAGTACCTGTTCCGGGTCCTCATCGTCTTCCTCGACGGCCTCGGCGCCGACCTGGACGCCCACGCCGACGACTGGGGGTACGCGAACCGTGACATCCGCGGCTACCCCGGCCGGAAGAGCTACCACGCGTGGGGTCTCGCGTTCGATGCGGACGCCCTGGAGAACCCGCTGGGTCTGCGCCGCACCACGTTCCCTGTCGCGAAGACGAGGGCGGTCGCGAAGCGTCTCGGGATGAAGTGGGGCTACGACTACGCGGACCGGCCGGACCCGATGCACTTCGAGTTCACGGGCTCCAGGGCGGACGCGGCCCGGATCGTGAAGGGCCTGCGGACCCGGAAGGCCCTCACGGGTCTCGGGGCGGTCGTCGGGGTGCCGTCGGTGTTCCTCGCCGCGAACGGCCTCGTCTCACCCGACCCCGCGCCGGCCCCGAAACCGGTCCCGTCGTCGAGCTCGCGGACCGTGACGCCGTCGCCGACGAAGGTCACGCCGTCGAGCCCGTCCGCGTCGGTCACGTCGCCGACGTCGCCGTCTGCGGTGCCGACGCAGCGGGTCACCGTCACCCGGACCGCGACCCGCACCGTCACGACGACCCGCCGTGTCGTCGTCACCGCCACCCGCACGGTCCGGCCCGCCCCCTGGCGGTACGTCATCGTCCGCGACGGCGACACGCTGTACCGGATCGCCGCCGCCGCGGGGACGACCGTGGGGGAGGTGCGCCGGTTGAACCCGTTCGTCGACCCGCTGCGGCTCCGGCCCGGCGCCCTCGTCCGCGTCCGCTAGACGTCGTCGTCGAGGACGTGCCGGGCGACGACCGCGCCCGGCTCCGCCTTCCGCCGCAGCCGCCGCCGGCCCCGGTCGTACAGGCGGGTCGTCCTCGGGTCCGCGTGCCCTAGCGCGTCCTGGATCCGGTCGCCGGGGACGCCGTGGTCGAAAGAGATGGTCGCGAACGACGCCCGCAGCATGTGCGGGTGCAGGTGCAGCGACGACGGGAGGCCGGCGGCGCGGCCGACGCGCTCCAGCATCCACCGCAGGCCCGGGTACGTGAGGCGACGCTCCCCGGGACCGTCGAGAAACAGGGGCCCCTCGGTGCGTGCGGCCACGTACCGGGTGACGATGTGCGCCGCGGAGGGCGGGAGGATCACCCGGTCGTCGTGGCCGCCCTTCCTGCGCACGTTCAGGCACTTGTGCCCGTGGTCGTCCACGAGGTCCGTGACGTCCGCGGCGAGGGCCTCCGCGGCGCGGATCCCCGTCAGGGCCAGGGTGACGGTGACGGCGTGCGCGGTCGGGGAGTGGTCCCGGGCGGCCCGGAGAACGGCCCGCGTCTGCTCCTCGTCGAGGCTGACGGTCGCCGCGTAGTCGCGGCCCACCTTCGGCCGGCGGACGTGCTGCGCAGGGGAGTGGTCGAGGATGCCCTCCTCGACGAGGTACCCGTACAGGGACGCGACGGACGCGAGCTTGCGGGCGACGGTCTTCGGGGCGGCCCCTCGCCCGCCGTGGCCGCCGGTGGCGCGGAGGTCGCCGGCGTAGGTCTCCAGGTGGGGGCGGACGGCGCGGAGCGGGTCGATGCCCCGGTCGGTGCACCAGGTGGTCCACTGCCGGGCGTCGGTCCGGTACGCGCGTTCCGTCTCCGCGGACTCCGTGTAGGCGGCGAGCCACGCCGCGACGTAGACGCTCCACGGGTCGACGTCGGGGAGGACCTCGACGTCCGTCCCGGTGGCGGTCGATAGGTCAGACACCGACGACCTCCGGGTACCCATCGTGGACGGCGCCGTCGAGCTCGCGGCCCGCGGCTTTCTTCCCGACGCGCTTCCCGGTGGCGTCGTGGGCGCCCCACTGCTTGAACAGGTAGGGGACTCCCGCGTCGGCGCACTCGTCGCGCAGCGCGAGCGGCCACGACGGGTCCATCGGCCGGGCACCGGGACCGGACTCTCCGCCGACGACGAGCCAGTCCAGGGCGCGTCCGCCGCACGTGTCGTACTCGCCGTCAACGCCTCGCAGGTAGCGGGCCACGCTGAGCGGCCCGAGGAGCGGCTCCGCGGACACCCAGCGGACGGCAGCGGGCGTCGAGAGGAGTGCGGGGACGCGGATGTCCGCCCACCGCTGGTCCTCCGCGGAGACACCGACCCACACGTTCGGCAGCGGCCAGGGGAGGGCGCGCGCGACCCGCGACGGGTCAGCGAAGACGGGCCCCAGCGCGAGGTACGCCTCCCGCGCGTCCGCCGCGGTCCGGTCGGAGAGGCCCCGCTCACCCATCGCCAGGAGGTACGCCTCGTCGGCGACACGGGCGCGGAACGCCCCGGACGACAGCAGGGACCGCATCCGGCCGTGCCGCTTCGTGAGCACCTGGAACGTGTGCCGCGGGGCGAGGGCCATCGTCGCCCACACCCGGACGATGACGTCGTCGGTGACGTCCTCGTGGAACAGGTCCGACATCGAGTTCACGAACACCTTCGCGGGCCGCCGCCACGTCAGGGGCGCCGTGAACCGGTCGGGGTGGGCGGTGACGAGGGCGAACGACCCGCGCCCGTTGAACCGCTCGTGCATCGTCTCCGCATAGCAGTGGTCGCAGCCGGCGGACACCTTCGTGCACCCGGTCACCGGGTTCCACGTGCGGTCCGTCCATTCGATGGTCGTCGTGTCGCTCATCCCAAACCCCTTGCCGTGGCGTCGATAACGGGTCTTACCTGCGTGCTTTCGCACGGTACGGAAGGGGCCGGACACGCCCCCTGGACGCGGCGGGGCCCCTGCCGCGCGGGAAGTCGGCAGGGGCCCCTCGTGCACCCGGGAAGGTGCCTTACAGGAGGACGACCAGGCCGGGCGGCAACCCGGGGTCTGGCGTCACCGTCACGTCGAGGACTGCCGCGAGCCGCGTCCGGGCGATCATCGGGCCGAAGTGGACGCATGCGGCGTGGAGTTCGTGGAGGGTGTCGGGGTGGGCGGTGAGGGTGCCGGCGGCGTCGCGGGTCTCGCAGGCGAGGATCAGGACGTCCGCATGGGTGGGGTTGACCACTAGCCAGGTCTGCCGGGCGTCTTGCAGGGTGTCGGGTGTTCGCATGGGTTGGTTCCTCCCCTGTTCGGAGGATGCCATGGCCCGGGTTGCGTGGAAAGGGTGATTTACCCTGCGTGTCCGGGGTGACCCTGCGTGGCGCCCCGCAGGATCAGGCGCCCGTGACGCCCCGGAGGAACTTGTCCGGCCCGCCCGGGAGCCGCGACCGGAACGCCATCCGCTCCACCAGCGCTGCCCGCTCCGCAGCCTCCGACCCCAGCACGATCCGCACCACGCCGTCCCGGACGAGCTCGTCCAACTCGACGGGAACACCGAGCATCGACGGCGGGAGCGTCGCCGTGGCGTCGCTGCGCCACTGCTCCGCTGTCGCCGGGGACACGGCGACCCGGCGCGGCCACGGCCCGCGCCGCATGAGGTCCCCGAACTCCGCCACGGTCAACTCCTCGCCGGCCGCTGGGCCGGGCGTGAGGCGGTCCCGCTCACGGATGGCTTCCAATGCGCGTCGGAGGTTCCCGAGGAGGTCCGGTACCGCCGTCGGCTGCGCCGCCACGTGGGCGACGTTCACGATGCCGGGGATGCGGTCGGCGTCGTCGGTCATGGCTGGCTCCTCGTCGCTGGCTGGCGTTGCTTCCACGGTAGACGCCCGCCCGGTCAGTCCGGTTCGACGTCCGGGTGTGCCCGTTCCTCGACGTCGGCGACCCGCAGGACTGTCGGGTACCGCTCCGTCCCCACGTGCACGTCGACCAGGGCGAGAGCCCGGTCCGTGGACCATGCGGTGCACACCCCGGGGAGCCGCTCCCGGGCCCCGCCGGGGCGGGTGACGGTGACGGTGACGGGGCGGTGGTCGAGGGCGGGGAGGGTCACCCAGTGGGTGCCGGGTGGGACGGGCGCGGCGTTGAGGAACATCGGGTGCGGCACGGGCGGGAGGCTACGCGGACATCTCGAACGCGAGGTCCGGCAGGGTCCGAGGCGACCGGTCATGCACGGCGCCCGCCATCGCGGCGACGTCGAGACCTGCCCACGGCAGGAACGATGCGAGGCTCCGGGCGGTCAGTGGCGGGTCCCGGAGGGTGTCGTCGTAGGAGACGACGAGGAGTGGGCACGTGGCCCGTAGTGCGGCGACGGCGGGGTCCCGGTCCCGCTCCAGCGACGTCCGCAGGGCGCGGGTCTCCCGGACACTCACCCGGGACCGTGACAGGGCGGATAGGAACTTGCGCATGGACTCGGCCTGCCACCGCGGGTCACGGTCCAACCAGATCGCCTGCCACCCCGGACCGGGCAGGTGCCCACTCCCGAGCGGGTCCAGGATCTTCACGACACGTCCGGGGGCCGCCGCCGCGTGCGCTCCCGCCGCGCCGGGGTGCTCCCCGGAGTGTGGGTCGGCGCCGTCAGCGAACGGCAGTCCCCCGGCGCGGAGCATGTGCATGAGCATCGTGGAGCCGCACCGGCCGAAGCCCGACACCATCACCCGCCGATCCGTCATGCCCGTCATCCTCTCCCGCGTGTCAGACGTGCCGGCGGAGGCACTCGACGACCACGGCCACCCCAGCCCCGGCGACACCGGAGGCGACGAGGGTGACCGGGGACCCCGTGACCCCCCACCCGGCGAGGGCCGCGAACGGCCCTGCGGTGAGGACGGCGATGTCGGCGGCGATGTCCCGGCCGCGGCGGGTGAGGGTGTACGTGGCGGCCTCGGTGACGTCCGGGCCGGGCACGGTCGGTGCGGGTGGGGCGGTGGTGGGTGCGGTCATGGCTGCCTCCGTGGCTGGTCGGGGCGGGCGGGTCAGGTGCGGTCGGTGTCGCAGACGTGGCGGGTGTCGTCGCAGGTTGGGCAGCGGCGGGCCGGGCGGCGGGTGGTGCACGTCGGGCAGCACCCGTCCGACTCACACGGCATCGCGAGCCTCGCGGCGGTGCGCCGTCGCCTTCATGCGGTTCATCACCGGGTACAGGTCGGGGAACGCGAACGTCGCGTCGATGACCTCGCGGACGATGTCGCTGTCCTTCGGTATCGGCGTCCGGCGTGACCGGCCGGGCTCCCGAAGAGTCACGTGCGTCTCGCCCGCCATCGCGCCGCGGACGTAGCCCATGACGGCGGCCTCCCGGACGAGGCGACGCTCCCGGGGGTTCATCGCCGCGTAGGTGACCTCGACGTCGCGGGCGCGCTCCCGTCGGCGCTGCTCAAAGTAGGCCGCCATCTTGGACGGGATCGGAGAGTCCTCGGTCACAGTGCTCGCTCCCCTGCGGTCTCGTCGTCGTCCACGCCGGCGCGTCCCCGGTTCACGAGGTCCCGCAGCGACCGGGACCGCGACGCCCCCACCTCCAGGGCCCGCGCGATCTCCGGCGCGGAGAACTCGTGGCGCGGGTCCGACGCACGGACCCGCGCCGCGTACACGAGGGCGGCGGCCTCCAAGTCCGCGTCCGACCGGCGGCCCTTCCCGACAGGTGGTGGTGTGGACCGCCGCTGCGGGGCCGGGGCCGCCACCGGAGCCGCCACCGCGGCCGGGGCCGGGGCGGGCGCCGCGAGCTCGACAGGCGCCTCGACGGGCGCGGGGTCCCCCGCGTACCGGGCGAGGGCCGCGCCGGGCTCCCCGATGCCCTCCCACACCGCCCACCGCCACACCCGGAACGTGACCCGCGGGTACAGGAGCCACCGCAGCGGCGAGAACCGTGCCGCCCGCGGGTCGATGAGCCCCGTGGCGCGGAGTTCGGCGCGGCGGAGGTCCCGGGACCACATCCCCCACAGCCACGGCGACAGCGCGGAGAACGCCGCATAGACGGCGCCCGCGGTCGGGTTCGTCGCGGACCAGTGGGTCCAGTTCAGCCACCCGACGACCCCCGCGACGGCGTAGGACGCGAGGCGGCGGCCGGCGGCGGCGTCACCGGCCATTGCTGCCCGGTGCGCGGCGGACGCGAGGACGAGGGCGACGGACTCGACGGTCGCGGCGAACGCGACGGCGACGGCGACGGTGTCGGTGATCCGGTCAAGGGCCCAGGCGGCTTGGCCGTAGGCGGCGAATCCGTTGAGGAGGAGGAGGGGGGTGACGTTGACGGCGCGGTCCGCGAGGCGCCGCCACGCGGCGGCGTTGGACCATCGGCGGGCGGTCACTGGTCCTCGCCGATCCCAGCGGCGTCCCGGATCCGGGCCCGGTCCTCCGCGGTCACCGGTCCGGCCGTGGCCTCGCGGATGAGGTCGCGGAGCCGCTGCTCCTCCTCGACCTTCCGCTCCACTTCCGGGGACGGCTGGCGCGGGTTCACCCGGTCCGTCGTGTCCTGGTAGCCGAGGCCGAGGAGGATGTCCCCGACCTCGTCGAGGGTCGTCGGCCGCTGCTCCGCGAGGGCCGCGAAGACCTCGGGGGCCTCCGTGAACGCGGAGAACGCGTCGTCGAAGACCTCTGCGCGGATCGCCCGGATGGAGTGGTAGCGGATCCCGAACTCCCACGCCCCGCCGTTCACCATGATCTCGGGGTTGCGCTGCACGAGATGCTCGGACCACCACGCCTCGTGCGTGACCACGAATGTCCGCGTCGCGTCCTTCTCCTGCTGCCCCATCAGACTCCCGTCCTCTCGTAGAGGGCCGCGGTCGCGACCCACTGCCCATGCCCCTGCGACACCAACTGGCCCGCAGCCTCCAGGCGCCGACGCGCCGCGTGGAACGTCGAGGACGGCATCCCCGCCGCCGTCAACACCTCACCCGTCGACATCGCCCGACCCGGGCCCCCGAACGCCGCAGCGATCGCCGCCTCCGCCTCCGTGAGCCCCACGACCGGAACCGTGCCAGCCCCACCGGACGGCACCGACGCGGCCTCACCGCGGAGGACGTCCACCGTCAACGGCCCACCCGGACGACCGAGACCAACCGCGGCGGCGATCCGGTCCGCGAGGCCCACCGCGTCGTCATCAGGGATCCGCAACGTCCGGGCGAGGACCTGGCCGGCGCCCTGCGACGAGATGACCGTCGCGCCCTTCACGTCCAGGGGGATCGACGACAGGTCGATGTCGGAGTCGCCGAGGGACAGGCGGCGGGTCGTGGGGCCGCACCAGAACGACACGACCGTCCCCGCCTGCAACTGCTCCCGCATGCCTGTCCCCGCGGACCCGAACGCCCGGTCGGCGTTCCCGACCTGCGTCACCCACACGACGATGAGGAGCGCGGACCCGCCCTTGCGGGCCATCGCGTCAACGTGCCCCATGATCTCCCGGTCGCCGGTGAGGTCGACGGCCTCCTCGATGACGACGAGGTCGATGGGCCACTCCGGGGACGGGTTCACGACCTTCAACCGGGCCTCCCCCATCGCCTTCACCTTCGGGTCGAGGACGTTCCTGCGTATGTGCCGGATCACGGTCCGGGCGTCCGCGAGGGGGTCGTCGCCGTCGGCGGTCCCCGCGTAAGTCTCCGCGTGATCCACCCACTCCGGGAGGCTGGAGCCGCCCTTCATGTCGATGAGGTGCAGCCGCGCCACCCCCGTACTCATGACGGACGCGATGAACGATGAGAGGGCCGACGACTTCCCCCGCCGCGTCGCACCCACGAACCAGAAGTGCAGGGCCCCCTCCCCGGGGACGAACACCTGCACCTCGACCGGCGCACCCGTCCGCGCGGCGACCGCGAGAGTGAGGCGGCCCGACGCGAGGTCGAGGGCGTGCCCGGGGCGCCACAGGTGGACCTCCCGGAGGCGGGCCTGCGCCGCCGCGTCATCCACGGCGGCGTCGTGGGCGAGTTCGTCGAGCCACCACGCGTCGAGGACCTCGACGTCCACGCGGGACTCGTCCCGCAGGTCCCGGCACGCGACCCCCGACTCGTGGGTCCGCCAGAGGGCGGCGATCCCCGCGCGGGCCTGGTGCGCTGCCGCACGGGTCTGCCGGGCGTCCCGGAACGACACGTGGAGGGTCCGCCCGCACCGCCGGCCGTCCGGGGTGAACACGGGCGACGCATGGTCCGCGACGACCGACCCGGGGAGCAGGGGCGCGTCTCCGCCGGCGACGAGGGTCCGCCACGTCGCGACGTCCCGGTCCGGGGCGGCCTCGACGGGCGGGGCGGGGTGCATGTGGATGTCCCAGGCGACGGCGGCGACCGTGACGAGGGACAGGGGAAGCGCCCCCCACCACGGGCCACCGAAGACCGCCCACGGGACAGCCCCGACGCCCGTCACGAGACGGGGCCACCGGATCCACGCCCGGACCGTCAGACGGGCCGCCACGAACGCGGCGACGGGCGGGCCGACCGTGGCGACGAGGACGACCGCCAGCCACCACGGGACGGCGGAGAGGGCGCGACGCCAGGCGGGGCGGCGGGTGGCCCGCTTGAGTGCCTCGCGCTCCCGCTCGGCCTCCTCGGCACGCGCCCGGAGTTCCGCCTTGGACGGTCCGAACAGACCCACCGCCACCCCTCCTCTCTCGTCAGTCGACCGGCCGGCCGGACGTCACTGCGCCCGGAGCGTCTGCACCTGGAGGCCGCCCGCGTCCGACGGGGCACCCGACGCGGCCTCCACGAGCGGGGAGAGCTCGTCCCGCTCCCGGTTCGCCGCGACCCGCGCGCCCTCCGCCGCGGACGTCAGGAGCGCCCACGCCTGCTCCACCTTCGACGCGACGTCGTCCTCCCACGCCGCCTGGAGCGACGGCGGGAACCCCGGGATCGACTCCGCGGACCCGATGTGGGCGCGGATCCGCTCCGTGATGGTGTGCGCGAACTGCTCGACGACGTCCTCGACGGCGTCCGCGAGGTCGAGGCCGGCCGCGATGTGCGCGGGGACGTCCTCGGTGACGGTGTGGGGCGGGGCGATCGGCTGGGCGGTCACTGGTTCCTCCGTGGGGTTCGGGTCGGGCGTCCCGGACGGGCCGCCCGGGACAGTCGGGTCGGTGGTCGGGTCGGGCTGGTTGGGCGTCCCGGGCGGCGACGGAGCTCCGTTCGCGCCGCCGCCCGGGACGGGCTCGTGGACCGGGTCCGGGGCGGTCACGGACGGGTCGGTCGGGGTGTGGGGTCCGGCCGGGTGAGGGGGCGTCTCTTCCGGCCGGACCCCCGGGACGCTGGGGGGCGTCCCGTCCCCCGGGGTGGGGCGACCCGCGGGGGGTACGTGTCGGGGGCGGACGAACTTGACCGTCCAGTTCCGGACGACCGTCTTCGTGACCGTCTTCGTGGTCGTCCGGTCGGGCCGTCCGAGACGGGCTGGACGGGACGATCGTGGATCCCCCGAAGGCTCCACTGTGGTCCCCGGACGGGACGGAGACGTGTCGATCAGTGCCGTTCCGGACGGGCGACCGGACGGGCGTCCCGGACGGGTCGGACGGGGCGACCGGACGCCCGACTGAGACGGGCCGGACGGCGCCAGAGACGGGGCGAACAGGGGCGTCGAGGCGTCCCGTCCGAACCGGTCCCGGACACCCGTCACGAGCCCGACCGCGGCACCCCCGACCGTCTCAAACAGGGACCGCCCCGTCGCCTTCCGGACGACCCGGTCGGTGACGATCGCGGCGAGGCCAGCGAAGAACAGAAGCGAGATCGGGTCCACGTCAGGACTCCCCTCCCCCGGCAGCGCGTTCGGATGGAGACGGCATGGAGTTCTCCATGCGGCCGGTCTCGGGCCCGGATCGTTGCGAGGGCACGCGGGTGCGCGTATACGCGCGCGGGTGCGCGGTTGCTGCCTCCGCCTTTGGCGTCGACCGATTGGAGAATCCATCGGTGGAGTTCTCGGCGAGCCACTCCCAGCATGCGGCGAGCTCGGAGGAAGTCATCCGCTCGACGTAGGAACCGGAATGAGGCATCGGTCCAGCCCACCCATACTTGGCGCGGCCACGGGCTGCGCGGCTGTAGGTGGCGGCACACGTCCGGCACAACCACCGCCAGTAGACGCTGGTCCACCTGACCCGCGACACCGACTGATCCGGCCGCGCGCATGACCTCCGCTCGCAGAGGTGGCCGGCCTGCATCCCCTCGGAGGGACTTCCGCTGGCAAGGATGAGGGCGATGATGTGCACCGCCCGGGTCTCCCCGCGGCGGGTGTTGAGCCTGCCGTACCCTCGGGCCGTGATCTGACCACGCCAGACAAGGCAGGGCGTGGAGGGGTGAGTCGGCTCGCCGGGACGGCCGGACTGAGGCAGCGGGGCGGCCTCCTCAAAGAATGGCCACGTCGTGTGCGCCATGCGGGTGCCGCGACCGTTGCTCACCAGGAGTTCGGATAGCGATTCGGGCGTCCAGTCGATCACGCCGGAATCTCCTCTCTCTCGCGAAGGGTCCTCAGCGGAAGGGTTCGGGTGGCGAGCCACAGGTCCCCGGAGCCGGGGGCCTGCCGCTCCATGCGGCGATACTCCGCGCGGGCCTTGTCGACCTCGCGCTCGAACTCCTCCAGGGCGCGACTGACGGGTCGCTGGCCGCGCTTCGGCATCCCGGTCACCGGACGCCCCTGCCGGATCCGGTCCGGGCCCGGGTCTCCCCGCGGCCCGGACCAGTCCCCGACCCCAATCGGCTCATGTGGGTCATCGGGCCCACCCCGTCACCTGCGCGGACAGGTCGGACAGGAACGCGAGGCCGTCCGCGGCGGTCGCCCCGATCCCCCCGACCGCGAACCCCGCGAGGAGCGGCGCAAGGAACCCCGCGGCGATCGCGATCTCGTCCGCGGGAAGGTCCACGATCCGGTCCGGGAGGATCGCCAGGAACGCGTACCCGACGGTCACGACGAACGCGATCCCGCCCACGATCGGGACGGCCGGGTGGAGACCCGCGAACCACGGGATGAGGTGGCGTCCGATGAACGTCCCCAGGGCGGCCCCGCCCGCGCCGATCGCGGCGAGGACGCCGAACGCGCCGGCGAGCCACTGCTTGTCCTTCGCGAGCCACCGGATCTTGAAGCGGGCGGCGGCCCACGGGATGCCCCACGCGAGGACCGTGAGGGTCAGGAGGAGACCCCAGGCGGCGACGTTCACGCGGCACCCCCGTGGTTGTGCCACGTCCCCCACCGGTCCCGGTACTGGATGACCGTCTGGTCGGCCTTCACCTTGAGGCGCTTCGCAAGCTCGACGTGGAGGGCGGCGACGGCGTGGGGGTTGTCCGGGTCGGCGTGGTGCTCGACCTCCGACCCGGGGATCTTGTAGGGGGTGCCCGTGGTGACGAGCCGGAAGCGGGCCACGGTCAGCAACCCCCGTCCGGGTCCTCGCCGGTGACGTCGGCCTCGATGCGGGCACAGATCCGGGCGATGGCGGCCTCGGCGCCCCCGTAGAGGAGGGCCGCGATGAGGGCGACCGTGAGGACGGACAGGCCGCCTCGGTAGGGGTCGGAGCCGGTCGCGGCGCGGATGAGCCCGCCGAGGATCGCGAGGGCGAACAGCCACGTCGCGGCGGCCACGATCCCGTCGAGGACCCGGATGCCGGGGTGGACCTCGATGGCGGTCTCGATGGCGGCGGCGTGGTCGGCCTCGTCCGGGACGGGCACGGGTGCGGGCCGGGTGAGGGCGGTCGTGTGCCGGACGGACGCGGGGGCGTCGGGGTCGGCGCCGTTCCGGGCGGGCGTGAGGTCGGTGGTCATCGCGGGGGTCCTCAGACGGTGACGGGCTGGGAGGCCGGGGTGGGCTGGGTGAGGCCGTCGATCGCGGCCCACGTCGTGCGGACCGCGGCGCGGATCCGGACCTTGGGGAGCGTCCCGTCGGCCATGAGCCGCCGGACGGAGTCCTCGGAGAGGCCGAGGGCGGTCGACGCCTCGGCGACGGTCGCGAGGACTGCGCGGGGGTCACGGGCCATCGGGTCCTCCTGCGTGCGCTAGCGGGTGCTGTCGGGCGCTAGCGTATGCCAGCGTAAGCCAACAATAGGCATACAGTCTGCAAGGGGTCAACCCCGGGGAGTGCGCGTGTCACCCGGACGGGTGCCGCGCGGGGACGCGGGTCGGGCATCATGACCGCGTGCCACCGTCCCCCTCCGCATGCCACCGCCCGTGACCGCCACGTACCGGCGGCTCGCGGACGAGCTCGTCGCCCGGATCCGCGCGGGGGAGTTCCCTCCCGGGTCGCGGCTTCCGTCGGCGCGGCAGTTGCAGGCCGCCGGGTGGGGCCTGTCGTCGGTGCAGCGGGCGATGCAGGCCCTTGCGGAGGAGGGTTGGACGCGGCCGGTGTCGGGGTCGGGGACGTATGTCGCGGACCCGGTGCCGCCGGCGCCTGTCCCGGGCCTGTCCCTGGAGGAGCGGGTCGCGGACCTGGAGGCGTGGCGGCGGAAGGTCGAGGGCGGCGGGTAGGCGCCCGGGGCGTCGTGAGCATGACGAGAGGCCCGCACCCCGGGAAGGGGATGCGGGCCTCTCGCGTGCGGAACGGGTCAGGCGGGGATGACCCTGCGTCGCTGCACATGCATGCGCACGCCCGGACGCAGGTCCGGGTAGGCCGAACGGGGGATATTGCGACCAGACTCGCAGGAAGTCGGCGGAAATGCTGGACATCCTGCGAGACTCCTCGTAAGAATCGTCAACACAAGCGCAGCCCCCAACCAGCCAGCAGAAACGGAGGGACCACCGTGACCGGACTCACCGCCCTCGCGGCCCAGTCCCGAGACCAGTCCGCCGGCGCATCCAGCGCCCCGGTCCGCCACTACCGCCTCCCGGAGGTCGCCGACCTCCTCGGCTGCTCCCTCTCCGGCGTGTACGAGCTCATCGCCCGCGGCGACCTCAAGGCCGTGGACATGCCGGGCCGCGGGACGTCCCGTCGGGGATCGAAGCGGGTCCGGGAGGACGACCTCGTCGCCTTCCAGGAGCGGCTCCGCACGGAGTCGGCCCGCCGCACCGCCTAACGGCAGCGGCCCGGCACCGACTAGCGGTCCCGGGCCACCACCCAGCTCATCCGATCCCCGGAACGCCAGCCAGCACCACGGGGAGAGGGCCTTCAAGGAAAAGGATGACATGACCAGCCAGACAGACACCACGACGACGGGCTACCGGTCCGTCCGGGGCAGCGCTACCGCCCTCGACGCACTCGCGTCCGTCCTCGGCGACACGTTCGCGACCGTCCGCGTGGAGCGGGTCCTCGTCACCGAGGACCGCGTCCACATCACGGCCCCGATGACGCAGGCCCGGCCCTTGGCCCGCGCCCTGTTCGGTGCCCGTGACGGGTACGTCCACCCGGGGAACCTCGTCACGGAGTGGCAGGGGCAGGTCGACACCCGCGACGGGGTCCTGTTCGTGCACATCCACGGGAAGCGCGACGACGAGGCGGCGATCCGCCGTTGGGCCGAGGGCGTGAAGGTCGCCCGCGCCGTCCTCGCCGCGCAGGCAGTCCCGGCGCAGTTCGTCGCGGACGTCCTCCGGGGCGGCGTCGACTCGATCGCCCCCGCCCCGGCCGTCACGCTGCGCGCCGTCGAACTCGCGGAGAAGGCAGAGTCGGGCACGTACCGGCACGTCCGGGAGCGCTGCACCCGCCTCGTCGAGGCCCGCACCGTGAACGCGGCAGCGGTCGCCCGCGCCGACGTCCGCTCCTACCTGCGGGGCATGGACGAACTCGGGTTCTACGGGCCCGACGACTGCGAGGCCGCGGACGCCGCGTTCCTCGTCGTGTTCGGGGTGTCCCGGTGATCACCTACGCCGCGTACCTCCTCCTCGCCGTCGTCGCCGTCGTCACCTTCGCCCCCGCCTGGCTCACCCGCGCCGCCAACCGCGGACGCCGCGCAGCCCGGTACACGTTCCACGAGCTCGCCGCCGACACCCGCCGCTGGGCGTGGGAACTCACCCCGGGTGGCGCACTGGAGGCCCTCGACCGGAAGCAGGACCGCCGGCACCGGGCGCCCACGCAGGCGATCGACCTCGGGGCGGTCCGGGACGCGCACGCCGCCTGCACCGACCGGACGGAGGCCGCAGCGTGACCCGCACCGAGGCCGCGAAGACGGCCCTTGAGCGCCGCACCCGCCGCCCCACCGGCAAGCCCCCGTGGCCGATCCTGCTCCTCGCCGGGGCAGAGAAGTCGGGGAAGTCCTACAGCGCCGCGCAGGCGTCCGGGTCCGACCTCGTCGGCCGCACCTTGTGGATCGGCGTCGGTGAGGACGACCCCGACGAGTACGGCAACATCCCCGGCGCCGACTTCGAGATCGTCGAGCACAACGGCACCTACCGGGACATCCTCGCCGCCGTCGACTGGGCCGCCGAGCAGACCGCCCGGGACGGGCGGCCCGCGCTCCTCGTCCTCGACTCTGCGTCCCGACTGTGGGACCTGATCTGCGACATGGCGCAGGACGACGCGAATGACCGCGCCGCGAAGAAGGCCCGCAAGGAGAACCGGCCCGTGTCGGGCGACGACGCGGAGATCGCGATGTTGGAGTGGAACGTCGCGGCCTCCCGGTGGGCGTCCGTGATCGACGCGCTCCGCCGCCACCAGGGGCCGTCGATCGTGACCGCCCGGCTTGAGGAGGTCACGGTCCTCGGCCCCGGCGGGAAGCCGACGAGCGAGAAGCGCATGAAGGTGAAGGCGCACAAGTCCCTCCCCTACGACGTCGGCGGCATCGTGGAGATGCCCGAGCGGGGGAAGGCGTACCTCACGGGCGTCCGAACGACCCGCATGGAGATGCCCGAGCGGCGCATCTACCCCGGGTTCTCCGTCGACAAGCTGTGGCGGGACCTGGGCCTCGCGGATGTCGAAGTGGGTCCGCGGACGCACGCGATGGTCGACCGGACGCAGGAGCCGGCGGCGGGGAGCCCGCAGGACGAGCGGACGGCGCAGGCGTTCCGTGCCGCGCAGGCCGCAGCGAACGCCGCGGACGTCGACACCCTCGCTGGGATCGGCCTCAAGGCGACCCGCCTGGACCTGATGGACGTCCCGGTCGCGCGGGCCCTCACTGCGCAGTGGGCGGCGGTGACGCCCGGGGTGACCCCGGCGGTCGTCCTCCGCGAGTGGATCGCCGCGTGCGAGGCGCACATCGGGCGGTCCGGTGACTCGGTCGCCGGGACCGCCGCAGCAGACGACACGCCCCCGGCCGACCAGCCCGCCACGGACGGCGCTACCCGACAGGAGGTGCCGGCGTGAGCCGCACAGTCACCACCCAGACCGAACTCGACGCCGCTCTCGCAGTCGGCGCGGAACGCATCGTCATCAGCTCCCCGGCCGGGGTGTGGCTGCGACTGTCCAACTCGGGCAGCAGCCACGTCGAGGCGTGGGACAGCAGCCACGTCGTGGCGTGGGGCAGCAGCCACGTCGTGGCGTGGGGCAGCAGCCACGTCGAGGCGTGGGACAGCAGCCACGTCGTGGCGTGGGGCAGCAGCCACGTCGTGGCGTGGGACAGCAGCCACGTCGTGGCGTGGGACAGCAGCCACGTCGAGGCGCGGGGCAGCAGCCACGTCGAGGCGTGGGACAGCAGCCACGTCGAGGCGCGGGGCAGCAGCCACGTCGAGGCGTGGGACAGCAGCCACGTCGAGGCGCGGGACAGCAGCCACGTCGAGGCCGCCGCCTACGTCGCCGTCCACCTCCACTCCCAGCGGGTCACCCTCACCGGCGGCGTCGTCATCGACATGACCGCCGTCGACCTCAACGACACCGACACGTGGCTCGCGATGAAGGGCGTCAAGGTCACCGACGGGAAGACCACCCTCTACAAGGCCGTCGACACCGACCTGAACGCGGGCCAGCAGCACACCCTCACCGCATACCCGATCGGCGAGACCGTCACCGCCCCCGACTGGCGCGACAACCGGGACTGCGGGCACGGCCTCCACTTTGGGGTCACCCCGTCCCACGCTGGCCGCTACTTCAACGGACAGGGGCAGCCTCGCTACCTCGCGGTGGAAGTCGACGCCGAGTCGGTGGTCCCCCTCGGGGACAAGGCGAAGGCGCCCACCTGCCGGGTTCTGTACGAGGTTGACATTCGGGGCCGACGGGTCGAGACGGCGCAGGTGTCGGCGTGAACGGCCCGCAGACCCCGAACGCCGGGACCACCCCGACCCTCGACGACGTCGACCTCGCCGACGCCCCCCAGTCCCCGGAGGAGTGGGCGGCCCTCGACGTCACCGACGACGCCATCCTCACCCGCCTCCTCCGGTGGGCGACCGCGATCCAGCGGCGCCGCGACCGGGTCCAGGCGCTCGTCCAGCCGGAGATCGACCGCCTGGAGGTGTGGGCGGCGGAGCAGGATGCGCCGCTGCGGGAGCGCCTCGCCCTGGTGGAGGAGGCCGCGAAGCGGTACGCCCTCGACCGGCGGGCCGCGACCGGCGACAAGGTGAAGTCCATCGCCACCCCCTACGGGAAGGCGGCGACGTCCACGGCCGGCGGCGGGTGGGAGATCGCCGACGCCGACGCCCTCATCAAGTGGGCGCAGACGGCGCGGCCGGATCTCGTGCGGGTCCCGGCGCCGGAGTTCCTCCTCGCGGACGCGAAGCGGGTCCTCGCGGCGGTCGACAAGGCCGCCGGCGGGGACGTGTTCGACCCGGCGACGGGGGACCTCGTGCCGGGGTTGAAGACGGTGCCGCAGGAGGTCCGGGCGAAGGTCACCCTCACGGACGGTGCGGCATGACCGCCGTCCGTAAGGCCGGGGACTTCCCGGACGTGGACCGCCTCGTCATCACCGACGATGACGGCGACAGGTTCATCGTCGACCGCTACCCGTCTGGCGGCGTCATCGTCGCGGCGGCGCGTGCCGACGGCGACGATGCGCGGGCGATCCCGGTGCGCGTCGCCCCGGCCGACCTCGCCGCGCTCGTCGCGTTCCTCACCGGGGGCCAGTCGTGACCCCGCAGGAGGAGGCGACGGCGGCCCGGGTCCGGGCGAACGCCCTCCGGGTCCGGTACCTCGCCCACGACCCGGCCGTGACGTTCGCGGAGTGGCAGGCGGCATGCGCGGTCGCGCGGGCCCTGGAGGCGGCGGCCCGGCCGGGCCTCGCCCTCATCCCCGGCGGCGCCCGATGAGCGCCCCCATCCCGCACAACTGCGGCGAGACCGGGTGCGGCTACTGCGACTCGCTCCGAGGCGAGTGCTGCGAGCACTGCACCGGCTGGCCCGGACGGTACCGGGCGTCGACCGGCACGGCGACGCCCCTCGGGGACATCGCCGACGGGGGGAAGTCGTGACCCCCGACAGTCTCCCCGCCTACATCGCGGCGAAGATCCGGGCCTCTGACGACGGGTGCTGGCGCTGGACAGCGGCGACGGTCCGCGGCGGATACGGGCTCGTCATGGTCCACAGGAAGGGCCGGATGGCTCACCGCGTGGTGTGGGAGTTCCTTGTCGGCCCGATCCGTGACGGCATGGTTCTCGACCACCTCTGCCGCGTGACCGCTTGCGTGAACCCCTCCCACCTCCGGGAGGTGACGCAGCGGATCAACGTCCTCTCATCTCCGGAGTCACTTCCTGCACTGAACGCACGGAAGACGGCATGCGACAGCGGGCACGAGTTCACCCCGGAGAACACGTACCGCTACGGAAACGGCCGCTACTGCAAGACCTGCCGACGAGAGGCCACGCGCCGCTACCAGTCGCGGCGCCGATCGGCGTAGCCGTCCCGGGGTCCGGGCGTGAGCGGGGGCTCCCCGCCCGGACCCCACCACCCACCAACCACAGACCTGCACCACCCGCGAGGGGGCACCCGCCATGACCGCCACACCCGACCGCCCGGACACCACCGGCGACGACCCGAACACCGCCCCGGCCACCACGCCGGCGAGCCCCGCCACCATCGAACTCCCCTGCCCCGTCCACCAGGGCACCATCCACGCCCCCGTTCACGGGGTCGTCATCAACTACGCGACGATCCCCGTCACCATCCAGTGGCGGTGCGGGACCTGCCACGCCACCGTCACGTGGACGGTCCGGGACCTCGACAAGGTCGCCGAGGTCGCCGCGCACGGCCCCGAACTGGTGAAGGTCACCATCCAGGACCGGGCGTGGGCGCACCAGTGGAACCAGTACCTCCGCCTCGACGTCGCCCCCGCAGGCAGCGACCGGGGTGCCGCGTGAACCGCGTCGCATGGCTCGGGATCGACCCGGGCGTCACCCACACCGGCCTCGCGCTCCGCGCCGGCAGCGACCTCCACGCGTTCGACGTCGTCACCCGCGAGGTCGACGAGTCGATCGCCGCGGGCCGCCTCGGGCTCCGCGTCGGCCCCGCCTACATCCGGTCCGTCATCCACGCCGCGGACGCCCTGTATGCCGACGCGATGACCGCCGGGTGGACGGTCCGTGTCGCCGTCGAGTGGCTGAACGCGCCCGGCGGGCACGCGAAGGGCGGGCACGTCGCCCCCCGGGACCTCGTCGCCGTCGCCATCGTCACCGGCGCCGTCGTCTCCGCGTACCCCGACGCGACCCTCGTCCCCCCGGCCCGCGCCGGGCAGCGGCCCCTCTCCACGTACCCAGAGGCCCTCGTCACGGACCGGGAGCGGGCGCGTGGGGTGAACCGGCCCGCGGGGGACTCCGCTGCGGTGTCGCACGCCCGGGAGGCGTGGGACGTCGCGGGGATGGCCCCGCAGATCGCCCGCCTCGCCGCCGCCGTCCAGCGCGCGGGAGGTGCCCGATGACCGCGACCCGCACCCGCTACGTGAAGCGCTGGAAGCTCGACCGGTCCCGTGGCATCGACCGCGGCCTCCTCGACGCCGCCCCCATCCGGGACAACCTGACCGCCCTCAACGCCGAGGGGTTCGCCCTGAAGTTCCTCGCCCGGACCGCGGGCGTCGACTTCGAGACGGTCCGCCTCATCGTCACCGGCCGGACCACGATGGTGCGCCGCGCCCACGCCGGCCGCCTCCAGGGCCTCAACCGGACCGCCCTGTACGCGGCTGCGGAACCCCTGGACATGGTCCCGATGGTCGGCGCCCTCCGCCGCCTCGACGCCCTCGCCTGCTTCGGCTGGGGACAGCGTGACCTCGCCGCGGAAGGGCTGAAGCCGTTCCGGGACCGCCGCGCCACGGGGGCGCGGATGAGGGCATGGCGGTACCGGGAGGTGTGCGCCGTCTACGACCGCCTCTGGAACGTCCCCGGCCCGTCCGGGCACTCCCGCGCCCTCGCGGCCCGCCACGGCTGGGCGCCGCCCCTTGCGTGGGACGACGACACCATCGACGACCCCGCAGCGCGGCCCGTCGGGACCGTCGGCGCCCGGCAGACCGCCCGGGAACGCCTCATCGAGGACCTCACCGAGTTGGCCGAGAACGGCGGCACCATCGCGTCCGTCGCCGCCCGCCTCGGGAAGGACCGCCGCACCCTCGAACGCGCCCTCCAGCGCGCCGGCCGGACCGACCTGTGGTTGCGGCTCCGGCAGAACGCCGCCGGGGTCCGCATCGGCGACGAGGGGGTGTCTGCGTGACCGCGCAGCCCGTCGAGCTCACCGGCCAGGGAGCCCTCGACCTCGGCCCGGTGGAGCGGGTCCTCCCCGTCGACCCCGTCATCGACGCCGTCACCGTCGGCCTCGACGCCGGGGAGTCGCCCCACGCGATCGCGAAGGGCCTCGGCCTCAAGTTGGAGTCGGTGCGGAAGCACCTGACGCGGCATGGGCGCCGGGACCTCCTCGACGCCCTGTCAGCCGTCACCCCCGGCGCCCCGCCGCCCGCGGGGAACCCGGGTGCCCGCACCCGCACCGTCCCCGCGCAGCGCGGGGACGGCCGGCGGCCCGCGCACCTCGACGTGGACGGGCGGACGCCCTGCCAGGACGCCCCGGACGACTGGTTCGACACGGAGCGGGAGGCGTCCGCGGTGTTCGGGTGCCGCGTCCACTGCCCGGTCCGGGTGCAGTGCGCGCGTCTCGCCCTCGCCCGCCGTGAGGAGTGGGGCGTGTGGGGTGGGCTCACCCCGGGGGACCGGCGCCGCATCCTCGCCGAGAGGGCCGACCGGTGATCGCCCGCGACCTCCCCGTCACCCGGGCATGCCAGGAGCCGCACACCGTCCGGCAGGCGTCGTGCTCCGGCTGCGGGTGCCTCTGTCACGGCGTCCGCGCGAACGCCACCCGCCTCCGCGAGCTCGTCGCCGCAGCCCGCGCCGAACGCCGCACCCGCGGCACCTGCCCCACCGACTGCGGCCACCCGTCGCACCGTCCCGTGACCGGCTGGTGAGCCACCATGACCCCCATGACCCCGCAGGACACCACGCAAGACAACGCAGGAAACGCAGGAGCAGGCGCTACGATGGGACGGCAAAGAAGTAAGGCCCGGTGCGCTAACACCGGGCCCGGCACCACCCCTCGTCAACTCTGCGGGCATTCGAGGAGATCGCCGTTGAGCACTATTGTCCACGATGGACCGGATTCGGGAAACACCATCCCCTCCGAGTCGCCATCCGCCCGGAAGCGTGGCCGTCGCCGGCCCCGCCGGACGGAGAGAATCCTCGGGGTCGACCTCACGCCCGCGGTCCCCACGCCAGACGTCGAGGCCGGGGCGACCAGCGTCTACATCTACCGCGACGCGCTCCACCGGATCATCTACATCGGCATCACCAGCCGGGGCGTCTCGCGGCAGGTAGAGCACAACCGCGACAAGTCGTGGTGGCCCTACGTGGCCCGCCAGGACATCGAGCACTACCCGTCGCGCGACGAGGCACTAGCCCGCGAACGGTTCCTCATCTCCACGTTCCGGCCGCCCTTCAACTCCCAGCACAACCCCGAGGCGGAGCACGCCCGAGCCGCATACGAGGCGATGGCCGGCTTCACGATCACCCCAGGGGCAGTCGCAGACGCGTTCTCCGCGCGGGTCATCCCCCTGCTCGCGGCCGGTGACGGCTACCTCCGGACCCCGGCCACCTACGGCCCCTTCCTCCGGTACGTCGACCTACCTCGGGTCACTCAGGTGCACATCTGGCAGCGCGTCTACCAGGCCGCCTCCGTCGAGTGGGAGCAGAGCGGACCGCACCTCTACGTCCGACTGACAACCGAGACGACGCAGAAGGTCTTCACCCGCGGGGAGCTCCGCGTCAAGTACGTGCAGAACGCCAAGCCGATCCTCCTCAACGTCGCGAGCCTCCGTCTCCTCGCGCCGGCGCACATGCAGCCGCGGCGCGTTCCGTCGCCGCGCACCGACCCGTCGGCGGTGACGTGATGCCGTGGTTCCGTGCCGACGACGGCCTCTCGTCGTCCAGGAAGGTCCTCGGCATCCCGAGGTCCCGCCGCGCCGCCGCGATGGGCCTGTGGGTCCTCGCCGGCACATGGTGTTCGCGCGAACTCACGGACGGGTTCATCGGAAGTCACATGTTCGCCCGACCTCGTCACGACTTGGGGCGGTGCGGCATGAGCAGCGTCCATCAGCGGATCCGGTTCAAGATCCTCCACCGCGATGACTTCACCTGCCGGTACTGCGGCACAGGAGCGGACGGCGGTGCGGTCCTGGAGATTGACCACGTCGTCCCCCGTGCGCTTGGCGGCAGCGACGACCCGGACAACCTCGTGACCGCATGCCGGGAGTGCAACTCCGGCAAGTCGGCGATGCGGCTGGACGACCCGGTCACCATCGCCGACGTCGATGAGGTGAAGGTCAGGGCGGCACGTGCCGCCGGCCTCTACGCCGCCGCGACAGCCCTCGGGCAGTGCCCGAGGTGCAAGGGGCCGTGCTCGTGGGACTCCCCGGAGCAGTGCGCGAGCGTTGACGGCTACCACCGCGGCTTCGACCTGGGCGTTGCTCACCGTGAGTCGAAGACTTCCACCGCCGACTACCTCGTGAGATTCGCCGCCGACGTCTTCGGCCCCGAGGGGCGCGACGGACGGGAGCGGATCCTCTACTGCGAGCCGTCCTACGCCCTCGAACAGGCGCGCGTGCGCTACGCAGAGGGCGGCATTGAGGTGGCCCTCCCGTCCGATCCGTGGGCGTCCGAAGAGGTGCCGTTCTGATGGCGTGGGCACGTCTCGACGACGGGTGGCACGACCACGAGAAGGTCGCCGCCGCGGGCCTGGAGGCCGCGGGCCTGTGGGTGATGTGCCTGACGTGGGCGCACCGCGCCCGCCGCACGTCCAAGACCCCCGGCGTCGTCCCCGAGTCCGTCATCACCCGCTTCGCCGGCGGCAAGGCGCGCAAGCTTGCCGCCCACCTGCACGCGGTCGGCATGTTTGACGACAAGACGGACGCCGGATGGCCGATCCACGACTTCGCCGACTACCTCCCGCGCTACGACACGGAGCAGGCGAAAGCCGCTGGTGCGGCAGGCGGAAAGGCCCGCGCAGCCAAGCGAACCGCTAAGCAAACCGCTAGCGAACCGCTAAGCGAAACGGGTAGCGGTCCGGTAGCGAACCCCGTAGCGAATCCAAGCACGCGCGCGTCTGCGCGCAGGAACCCCGTACCCGTTCCTTCGGAAGGACTACGTCCTTCCGGCGCTGACGAGCAGCGCCCCCCGGCCGCTGACGCCGGAGACGTGACCGCGCAGGACCTCATCCGCGAATGGATCGAGGGCCTCGGTGACGTCCGCCCCGACTCCCGCACGAAGGGCCACGTCGCCGCGGAGGTGAAGCGCCTCCTCACCGAGGGCGTCCCCTCCGAAGCGATCTCCCAGGGCATCCAGGTGTGGCAGGCGAAGGGACTCAGCCCGGCCACCCTCGCGTCCGTCGTCCACGGCGTCCGCGTCAACGGCCCCACGGGGCAGGCGCCCCGGCAACTCGCGGTCGTCGGCGCCAACGGGCAGCCGATCGACCAGGCGCGGCTAGACGACATGCGCCGCAACCCCCACAAGTACCGCTGAGGAGGGCACCCCCATGCACGACGAACCGATGGAACCCGACGCCCTCGACGACCTGGAGCGGTCCGTCCTCTCCGAATGCCTGTTCCGGCCCGCCGCCGTCCGGGAGGCGTCCGCGCACATCACCGGCGACGACTTCGCCGACCCCCGCCGCGGGCAGGTCTTCAACCTCATCGCCGGCATGGTCGGCTCCGGGTCACCCGTCGACCCCGCCCTCATCGCCGCCGAATGCGAGACCCGCGCCGCGGACTGGGAGCTCCGCCGCCGGGAGCACCCGGCGAAGGACCCGGGCCCGCAGTGGCTCCGGAAGGGCGACATCGCGGCCCTCGTGGGTCTCGGGAACGCGGCGGTCGCGGAGTCCGCGGCGAAGATCCGGGGGGAGGCGATCCGGCGGGCGGTGCAGCGCGCAGCCGTCGACACGATCACCGACGCCCGCGGCTCCCACGACACAGCGGACCTCGCGACCCGCGCCATCGAACGCCTCAAGGTGATCCGGGACGGGAACCGGGCGGTCCGCATCGGGGACCGGACCCTCGGCGACGTCCTCGACGGCCCCGACGGCTACGACTGGCTCATCCCCGGCCTCCTGGAGACCGGCGACCGCCTCATGGTCACGGGGGAGGAGGGCCTCGGGAAGACGTTCTTCATGCGGCAGATCGCGATCCTCGCCGCGGCCGGCGTACACCCGATGGCGTTCGGCCCGATCAAGCCCGTCCGGGTCGCGGTCGTCGACTGCGAGAACACGGAGCGGCAGTGGCGGAGGAAGACCCGCGCGCTCACCGCGAAGGCCCGCTACGTCGGGTCCGTGGACCCCGCGGAGACGGTGCGGCTGGAGTGCTCCCCGCGGATGGACATCACGAAGGCCCGCGACCTCGGGGCCCTGCACGCGCTCCTCGACGAGCACGACCCGCAGATCCTCGTCATCGGCCCGCTCTACAAGCTCGTCCCGTTCGCGATCAACAACGACAACGACGCGGCCCCCGTCATCACCGCCCTCGACTCCCTCCGGGACCGGGGCGTGTGCCTGCTCATCGAGGCGCACGCGGGTCACGGGAAGGGCGCGGGCGGCGCCCGTGACCTCCGCCCCCGCGGGTCCGCGGCGCTCCTGGGGTGGCCGGAGTTCGGGTTCGGCCTCGCCTGGCACCAGTCGATCGAGGGCGCCGCGGAGGTCATCCGGTGGCGTGGCGACCGGGACGAGCGGGACTGGCCCGAGGTGATTGTCCGCGGGACGTCGAAGGCCGGCGACTGGCCGTGGATGGACGAGAAGCGGGTCCGGGCCGCGGAAGCGAACGGCCGGGACCGGTACGCGGACGCGTCCTGACGCAAGACACCCCGCCGGGTCATAGCCGGCGGGGCGCCCTCCAACCCTACGAGACACCAGGAGAGCACCCCATGAGCACCAAGCGACTCAACACTCTGACCGACGCTCAGCGCGCGACGTTTGGCGCCTACGCGGACGAGTGGATCGCCCGCGGCTGGCGGACCGGACCGATGGACGCCGCCGAGTGGGCGAACGTCCAGGCCGCTGTCCGCGCCTGCTACCGGTACGCGGGCAAGCCCGAACCGAAGGTCATCGTCCGTGTCCCGTCCCCGCTCGTCGGTGCGCTCGCGGCTCCGATCGCCGCGTTCCTCATCGAGCTGCGCAAGCGCGGCGCGGTGGGCGGCGCGGTGGGCGGCGCGGTGGGCGGCGCGGTGGACGACGCGGTGCGCGGCGCGGTGGGCGACGCGGTGGGCGACGCGGTGCGCGGCGCGGTGGGCGACGCGGTGGGCGGCGCGGTGGGCGACGCGGTGGACGACGCGGTGCGCGGCGCGGTGGGCGACGCGGTGCGCGGCGCGGTGGACGGCGCGGTGCGCGGCGCGGTGGGCGACGCGGTGGGCGACGCGGTGGGCGACGCGGTGGACGACGCGGTGCGCGGCGCGGTGGGCGACGCGGTGCGCGGCGCGGTGGGCGACGCGGTGCGCGGCGCGGTGGGCGACGCGGTGGACGGCGCGGTGG
>Ga0116170_10000625_pt1 | contig 37169 bp, 31 predicted proteins | sample AD_JPNHW1_MetaG_FD_89797 | JGI IMG/M metagenome (GOLD analysis project Ga0116170, IMG submission 89797) | Active sludge microbial communities of municipal wastewater-treating anaerobic digesters from Japan - AD_JPNHW1_MetaG | ecosystem: Engineered > Bioreactor > Anaerobic > Digestate | place... | reverse complement strand
CTTTCAGGGTTGCTTTTTGGCATTGCCACACCTTTCAGCAAACTGCTTTTAACCGGGCTGAACTCTTTTCAGCTCGCCGGGTTGCTCTACCTTGGTGCCGGATTGGCCATGCTTCCATATATTTTTCGAAAAAACAGCAACCTGAAATTGCTTTTCCAACCGGGTAGCAGGGTCAAAACTTTTGGGTTCATTTTTTTCGGAGGATTCCTCGGACCTTTACTGTTACTGGCTGGGTTAAAAACTGCCGACGCTGCTTCAGTTTCAATCTGGTTAAATATGGAATTGGTAGCCACCGCCATTTTAGGCGTTTTGATTTTCAACGATTCACTCGATAAAAATGGATGGATTGCCGTTGCTTTAACGATTGTAGCCGGGATAATCACTTCATTTGGAGAAGGGACCAGTGGAATCGTCTCAGGATTGCTTATTACCGCAGCCTGTTTTTGCTGGGGTGTCGATAACCACCTGACAGCTCTTACCGACGGGGCCTCACCTCAGACAGTTACCTTCGTGAAAGGAATTGTGGCTGGTTCGGTAAATGTTACCATCGGTTGCCTGATTTCCAATCAACCTCTGTTTGTTGGCAGTATTTTCCCGGCACTCCTTGTCGGAATTTTCTCTTATGGATTGAGCATTGTCCTTTATGTTACTTCCGCTCAAAACATCGGAGCAACCCGAGGTCAGATTTTGTTTTCTACTGCTCCATTATGGGGTGTGATTCTGTCTTATTTTATCTTTCACGGTTCGTTCCATTGGGTACATATTCTTTCAATAGCTCTTTTAGCTGCTGCGGTTGTCATCACAAACCTATTGTCGCATGAGCATACTCATTCCCACGAAATCATGCAACACATTCATTACCACCGGCACAACGACGGCCATCATTTCCATGTTCATGAAGGAGAAACTTTTCCGGAACAAAAAGGCCATTCCCATGTTCATATACACGAACCTATCACACACACGCATCTTCATTATCCCGATCTTCACCACCGGCATGAACATAAAAAATGAAAAGAATGGAAAAGAAACTTTATAACTCTGCACTTTGGCTGGCCTTCTTCACAATTGGATATAATATTCTTGAAGGCCTTGTCTCAATTTGGTTTGGATATACAGACGAAACCCTTGCGCTATTTGGCTTCGGTGTGGATAGTTTTATTGAAGTCGTGTCGGGTATTGGAATTGCGGTTATGATTTTGCGAATCCGTCAGAATCCCGAAAGCCACAAAAGTACGTTCGAGACCAGAGCACTAAAAATAACCGGCACTGCATTTTATCTTCTCTCTGCCGGATTGCTGGCCGGGATTTTCTTGAACTTAATCAACCAACATAAACCAGAAACTACGCTCTGGGGAGTTATCATAGCCCTGATATCGATAGCCGTGATGATTTGGCTGGTAAATACCAAGAAAAAAGTTGGCAGACAACTGAATTCAGAACCTATCATTGCCGATGCCAACTGCACAAAGGTTTGTGTGTATATGTCGCTGGTATTGCTGGTATCGAGCCTAATTTATGAACTAACCGGCTTTGCCTACTCCGATGTGATTGGAGCAGCCGGATTGATCTATTTCTCTCTATCAGAGGGAAAAGAAGCTTTTGAGAAAGCAAAAGGGAAGGAATGCAGCTACGGCCACGATTGTGAATCGAAATGAATTTTAGAAGAAATAAGAAACATTAACATTCTGATAACAGGATAGAAAAACAATAAAGCATATTTTTGTCTTAATTAATTTCATATAGGAATGAAGCACCGCTCCAAAAATAGTATCGCTTTATCGCTAATGATGCTGATCGTTATCTCAACGATTGGATTCAACATCATTAAAACTTTCTGCGGTGGCTGCGAAATGGAGATGGTTAAAGTTGCCTACTCGATCAGCGCTATAAAGGGTGTTGCTTGTGATTGCTGCGACGGCAATATTCACAAATCCGATTGCTGCAAAGCTGAATTACCAGCTACAAAATCGAAACCAACAAAAAGCTTTTTTGCCAAATTAAAATTTGATTCCACAGAAGCAAAAGGCAATGTGAATACAACTCAAATTCCCACAACAATTATTCATTATCTTGTTTCAAATTTTCTTTTAGAATCAGATATCCAACTCTTTACTTTTCCCCTTATCGATCATTCTCCTCCCCTTTTATCGGGTCGATCCATACTTACTCATATTTGTTTATTTCGGAATTGAATCGGCATTAATTTATCCTTTTCCACTGGCTGTATAAGTCTTTGGGGAATTTGTCATTTGATATTTTATTGTTGAATATTCAATTTCACAACTATGAACAAGAGAATACTTGTTGTTGCCCTGGCAACATTTTTATCATCTTACAGTTTTGCCACAAACCTTTCGGTTAAAGGGCGGGTAAGCGAAAAAGAGAACCCCACCGAACCGCTGATCGGGGCAAATGTATATTGGGCAGGAACGACAAAAGGAACAACTTCCGATTTGGATGGAAACTTTAGCCTCGCATATTATCAGACTAACAATGTGCTAGTTGCATCGTTTATTGGTTATAAAAACGACACAATAAAAGTTATTGACAATAACGAACCATTGACAATTCTGCTTGAGAAGAACCTTGAACTCGAAGAAGTAGTAGTAAAGGACAGACCTAAGGGGCAATATCTTTCTACGTTAAACCCTGTTCAATCGACTAAAGTAACCGTTACCGAATTGCAAAAAGCCGCTTGTTGTAACCTTTCAGAAAGTTTTGTCACCAATGCCTCGGTCGATGTTGCTTATACCGATGCAGTAACCGGAGCGCAACAAATCAAGATGCTTGGTTTATCGGGCATTTATGTGCAAACTATTTCGGAAAATATTCCTTCAATTCGTGGTATGGCAGCGCCATATGGTCTCGGCTATGTTCCCGGTTCGTGGATGGAATCGATACAGATATCGAAAGGAACCTCATCGGTGGTCAATGGTTACGAGGCTGTAACCGGGCAAATCAATGTAGAATATAAAAAGCCGAATGGTAACGAACGTCTTCATTTTAACCTTTACGGAAACAATGAATTAAGGGCGGAGGCTAACCTGAATGCCTCGTTCAGACTCTCCGACAGTCTTTCGACAATGATTTTGCTTCATGGTGAAAATCAGAGTATGGAGATAGATGCAAACCATGATAATTTTCTGGATATGCCCCGGATGAATCAAATCAATTTCATCAATCGTTGGGACAAAAAGCATAAAGATGGTGGTGATTTTCAAATTGGAGTAAAAATTTTGAATGAAGACCGTAAAGCTGGTCAAATTGGCGCTTTTGAAAATGGCAATGAAAATTTGTATGGCATTGGCATAAAGACAAATCGTTACGAATTATTTGTCAAAAACGGTTATATGCTTGAACGTTCCGGCACCAGTATTGGGATGCAACTCTCGGGATGGTATCATAATCAGGATGCTTTTTATGGGAAAACAACCTACAATGGAACACAATATAACGGTTATTTCAACCTCATTTACCAGGGAAATTTTGGTTCCGACGAGCATACCTATAAAACAGGGGTGTCTTTTTTAGCTGATTCGTACGATGAAAAACTCAACAATCTTTCATTTTCATCAACTGAATTGGTACCGGGTATTTATTATGAATACAATCTCAACCTGGAACACAAATTAAATATCCTGGCCGGAATACGTGCCGATTACAGTTCAAGGTATGGCTTCTTTATTACACCACGAATCCATGCAAAATGGGAAATTATTGAAGGGCTTACGTGGAGAGCTTCGGCGGGCAAAGGCTATCGGACTTCCATTCCACTTGCCGAAAACAACTACCTTCTGGCAAGTTCGCGAGAAATAAATGTTGACGATAACCTGAAGCAGGAAGAAGCCGTGAACCTGGGAACAAGTTTAAATGCCCAAATTCCGGTTGGTGAAAAGAAGATCAGTTTGACTGTCGATTATTATCGTACCAATTTTATGAATCAGGTAGTGAAGAATATCGACAGCGACCCACACAGGGTGACTTTTTCAAACCTCGAAGGAGCATCCTATTCCAATGCTTTTCAGGCAGAGATTACGTATGAACCTATTAAAAATCTCACATTGAATGTGGCATACCGTTTAAACGATGTAAAACAGACCATCGACGGTAAACTGCGGGAGATACCGCTGAACAGCCGTTACAAAGGTTTGGCAAGCGTTTCGTATGCTACACCCGAGAGGAAATGGCAGTTCGATTTTACAAGTCAGTTCAATGGTGGTGGCCGGCTTCCCGATCCCGATAAAATGAACCCGCTTTGGGATAAGGAATTCAAACCTTTCACCATACTGAATGCACAAATAACTAAAAACTTCAAACAATGGAGCTTGTATGCCGGCGCAGAAAACCTGCTCAATTTTATGATGGCCAATCCGGTGGTTGCCGCCAACGATCCATACGGAAGCAATTTCGATGGTACTATGATTTGGGGACCAGTTAATGGTCGAAAATTTTATGCAGGAATCAGATTTACAATCAACAGAGAATAGAAAAGATTAATAACTTTTAAAAACAAAAAAGATGAAAACAAAAATTTTAGTATTGACAATTATGTTCCTGATTGGAACAGCAACAGCGTTTGCAGAGAAAAAAACAGAAAAAGTAGATGTTAAAGGAAATTGCGGCATGTGTAAAACCCGCATTGAAAAGGCAGCTAAAGGTGTTGATGGCGTTTCAAAAGCCAATTGGAACAAGGAGACCAAAGTACTTGAATTGGCTTATGATGATTCAAAGACCGATCTCAAAACGGTTGAAACATCGATTGCCAAAGCAGGTTATGACACCCCGCTTGTAAAGGCATCGGATGAAACATACAATGCACTGCCTGATTGCTGCAAGTATGATCGTGGTGGTACTAAAGCGTCATCGGGCAGTTGTACCGAACACTGATTTTCTTTTGATGTGGATTTAATAAACGTTAACACTTTCGAAATGCTTTCCCGGATGTAACTCCCGTTTAAGCGATGAGTTTCATTTGATAAAAACAGGAAGGAAGAGAAAAGAAAAAATTGTTAACCAGAAGACACATTACGTTTAAAATTAACAAAAAAAGTCCCGCCAATGGCGGGACTTTTGGGTAATAAATGTCTTATATATAAACTATACCAGTTTTACATTTACAGCATTTAATCCTTTTTTGCCTTCCTGAAGGTCAAAAGTTACTTCATCGTTTTCCCTGATTTCATTTACCAAACCAGATACATGTACAAAGTACTCTTTTTCAGATGACATGTCTTTAATAAATCCAAAACCTTTTGAATCATTAAAAAATTTTACAATTCCTTTACTCATTTTATTATTAATTAATTTGGGCGCAAGGTACGCTTTATAATTAGATATTTAATTTATTCCCAATAAATTAATTTTTATTTTCATTTCTGTTAATAAAGGAGGGGATTATTCCCCTCTTAAAAGGCCACAATTAACACCATAAATTCTCGTGTTACCAATTCGACACCATATATAACCAACTGTTATTAGGTGTTTTTTATTTTTTTCAATAAAAAAATCCTTATTCTCTACTTTGTTAGTAAATACTAACTATATTTATCCCCATGAAAAAAATGATTGATATTGTTGCTTTGCTTTCGAACATGGTTGTCCAAACAGAAGAAACAGCCAAGGAAAAGTTTGATTTGTCGGGGTTAACACTTACTCAATTGCACTATCTCGAAACCATCAATGCACTAAGTAATCCAAATTTAACCGAGCTGGCGGCCAGTCTAAAACTCACAAAACCGACAGTCACTGTTGCCATCGATAAACTGATTGAAAAGAATTATGTTTTCAAAGTACAGTCGGACGAAGACCGCCGTAGCGCGCACCTCCACCTTACCGATAAAGGCAAACAGATTAACCAGATCCATGAATTGGCGCACAAAACCATTGCCGATTCAATTTGCCAAAAATTAAATTCTGAAGAGCAGCAAATGCTGATCAACCTATTAACCAAATTACTGATTGAGAAATAATTTTTTTAACCAACTAGTTAGAAAACACTAACAAGATAAAAGTGAATATTATTACCATTCAATTATGAATTTAAAAACCAAAGTGGCCCGTTTGTCAATTGCTTCAAACACCTTTTTAATCATCATGAAGCTCATCGTCGGATTATTAAGTGGTTCTGTCAGTATTATTTCCGAAGCGATACATTCAATGATGGATCTCTTAGCAGCCATCATTGCCTTTTTCTCTGTAAAAGTCTCGGATAATCCTCCCGATTCAAAACATCCTTATGGCCACGGGAAAATCGAAAATATCTCAGGTGTTATTGAAGCACTTCTGATTTTTGTTGCCGCTGCATTAATCATCATTGAAGCAATAAAAAAACTGATGGGTGAGCCGTATGAACTTGAACTTGCCTGGGTTGGCTCTGTTGTGATGTTTATATCTGCCGGTGTCAATACATTTGTATCGCATAAACTTTATAAAACCGCAAAAGAAACCAATTCGATTGCCCTTGAAGCCGATGCATTACATTTAAAAACTGACGTATACACCTCAGCTGGTGTTGCGATTGGTTTAGGCATCATCTTTGTAACCGGGATTAAATGGTTAGATCCACTTATTGCAATTGGTGTTGCTTTCCTGATAATTTTCGAATCTTTTACTCTTCTTAAAAAGGCATTTTCCCCACTGCTTGATACTGCATGGAATGAAAAGGACATCAAGGAACTGGAAAACAAATTAAATCAAATGAATGTGAATTATCACGAACTTAGAACCCGCACGGCGGGCAATTATCGGTTTGTTGACTTGCACATTGTGATTCCGGAACAGGAATCGGTTGGCGATGCCCATAAATATTGTGATCAGATTGAAGAGGAACTATCAAAATGTTTTGACAACCTCTCCGTAACAACCCATGTTGAACCCGTGTAAATAGCTTCATTCAGAAATATCAACCCGTTCCCTTTCTAATTATTGGCTGGCTTAATCTCAATCTTACTCAGCAACAAAATATTCTGCACATCGGAATAATCGTACTGGTAAAAGCCATCATCTCCAATCAGAAAAAGTTGGTTGTTGACCGGAATCACATCATAAGCATTGACATCGTTAAACCTTGCCAGTTCAGGCAACTGAACATCGGGCTGTGATGCATCAAAAACTTTCAGTCCAGCATCTCCATCACACACGAACAAGATATCATCATCCTTTCCCAACCCCTTCGGTTCATGCATCGGATAATTTTTTTTTAATACCGGGTTTTTCAGATCGGAAATATCAAACACATCTAACAAGTTTTGCCCGTTTCCGCAATTTCCGCCAACTTTCAGCGTCACATACGCATACCGATCATCAGCGATCACCGGATCGCACGACTTGAAATGAGTATATTTCGAAATATAGGAAACCGAAGGAAGATTCGATAAATCATAAATGTACATTGCACTTGTTGAACCCAGAAACATCGTATTTTTTAGAATGAACATGGTTTCCATGCCCCAGTTTATATAAAGTGAATCATCCTGTTTCAGCGTTCCACCGGCGTCGACTTCAAAAGTGCGGAGCAAGTTTTCCGACAAGGTAAAAAGGTATTTGTCATACTGCCCAAACCGTGACATCGATCCCCCTACCCCGAAAGTATTGCTTCCGGTAGCCTGAACGGAGCCATTGGTTTTGGTTGCGGTGTATAGGGCCAAATCTTCGGAATAGGACCAGTTGCGGTAAACCGGATAATAAATTGGCTGATTGATGATTTTCTGTCTGGTTTCTTTAATTTCCCAATCGACCACCACTCCTTTTTCCTGATCAACCGGTGCCACTTCATAATCGGTATCGTATTCAGGCAGGTAATACTCAAAAATATTTTTCACCCTCGACACCTCTTTTACGTTATGGATATCGGAAATGTTGAGTACTACCAAATCCACATAGCTGTCGGCAAAAAGGAAATTATCACGAATAGCGATGTCAACATTTCCGGGAATGTCGATAAATGCCACCTCTGTCGGCGAAGAAGGATTGCTGTTGTCTATCACATGAATCCCCTCTCTGAACTCATTAATATAGATTACGTTATCCTTGAAATATATTTTCCCCGGATTTGAAAGTTCTGTCGGACTCACTGCTTTAACCGATTCCCTCAATTCCTCATAAGAAAGGTAAACCGGCACATTCGCCATATAGGAAACATAGGATTCATCCTGGCACGACTGGGAAAAAACCAGTACCATCAGGAAAAAAGTTGTTTCCAAAAGGATATTTTTAGTTCTCATGCAGATTTTTTTAAGAGTTTATTCATAGATGAGTGGTCAATCAAAAAGGTTGCGTTTAATGAGCCACGCAACCTTTCTTTTTCGGAATTCATCTTTGAATAAAATAAATCAACATGAAGAAAATTATTTTAACCACCCTGGTCCTTGCCTTCCTTCTATCGGTTGGATATTCGCAGGAAAACACTCTCCCTGAGAAAAACAAAAACAGTTTCAACATTATCTTTGAAAATGGCTTTCTGATAGGCAATTCCTCGCTACAATACCCTGCGCCTTTTTCTTCACACCTTGCTTTTGCAAAAACATTCGGGATTTTTTCTGCAGGCATTGGTTCCGGTGCCGAGGTAATCGGGCAAACATATATTCCACTTTACGCCGATATCCGATTTCTACCCTTCAAGTCGAAACCCTTTTACCTTTACAGCAAAGGTGGATATAACTTTTGTCTGACAGATGAAACAGCAGAAAATACGATTATCGACTACGACACATACTGGTCAAACAACACCGACGAATACAACTGGCATGGCGGGCTAATGGGCGAAATTGGCTTTGGCATTCTGCTAAAATGGAAAAACTGGGAGAACAGCATCAGTTTGGGATTCCGCTACCAGAAAACCAGTTACGACTATATCTCCACGTATACCCGCACCTACGAAAACTATTACCATCGATTGGCCTTGCGAGTTGGATTCTGGTTGTAACCTTATAACCCAGCAAACGGACATTCTACCCGACAACGGTTGCAGGCAATGATCCAGCCGCCACCTTCGGTACAGGTAAAACAAATTTCCCGACACCGGCGTTGTTCGATAGTCACTTCGTTTAATGCTTCCTGCGGACAAGCATCGATGCAGATATGGCAGTTTGGAAGACAAAACTTTTCCGTCATCGGATCGGGTTCTAACTCCATGCTGGTGATAACCCCGCCCAGCCAAAGACGGTTCCCATACTTTTCGTTAATCAGCAGGGTGTTCTTTCCAATGCTTCCGACACCGGCCAGTTCAGCCGCATGTTTCAGCGAAAGAATTCCCCGCCCATGCCTTCTTTCTGCATCCCAATATTCATAGGGATCGGTCGAAGGAACCGGCAGAGCAAGAAAACCCATCTCCTCAATTTGGGTGGCCAGTTTTACCGACAGATCGTCGATTTGCTGAATCAGCAGGTTCCGGGTTACGGTATAAGGAGCATTCGATTGGGCAACGAAAGTGCCCTTCGGAAACTGCTTCCCATAAATAATCACAGAACGAGCCTCCGGAAAATATCGGATGGGTGAAATCCTTTCGGTGCATTGGTAAAACGCTCCACATTGGCGATTCCGCACACGTCTGCACCAAGTGAGTAGGCTACTTCTTTAATTGAATTCATGTCGATAGTTTTTAGTTGGTCATAGTGAAAACATGTTTATAGCTAAAATCATCTCTCTACTCTGCCCGAACGGTTTTTTCACTTTTGGAAATACCGTTTTCATTAAAGCTTTCAATGGTAAAATAGTAGTCCAGATTAGCATTCAGGCTGTTAATCGTAACGGTAGTATCGTCGTAAACAATGTAATTCTGATACAGTTGGTTCTGACCTACTCCGTAACTAATGTTGTAACCATTGGCTCCTTTCGTTTTTTCCCAGGTGAGGGTTACACTTTTCCGGTCATTGTTATTCCGTATCGCCTTGAAACCTGCTACCTTTTCGGGTGCCGCCCCCTGCCCTTTTCCAAAGACACGGAACCCGCTGATGGCAAAATTCCCACCAGGAACTTCTAAATTCTTTATTCTCAAAAACCGGCAGTTGACTTTTTTCTTCAATTGGGTGTAATCGTGCGAATGATCCGATTCATTCAGCGACTGGTCGATCAACAGTTGCCAATTGGCTTTATCGTTTGAATATTCGATGGTATATCGGTGGCGTAATCCAGCCTTTCTTCCGTAAATATCAGTATTGTGCTCGGCAAAGTTCACCTGAATGGCAAACACATCGTAGTGATCTTCCAAATCGAGAATTGCATATTCGCTGGCACTTCCGCTGGCAGCAGCCCAATAGGTGCGAATATTTTCATCGACCATATTACCCGCCGGCAGTGAATCGACCGATGAGGATACTTCAACTTTTTTGTGGTACGAAAGCAACATCCAACCGCTAAAGATTTCCTCGAAACTTTTGATTTTTTTCTGTGGAACCGGATACGGATAGTCGCCGTATTTGGTGTTGCAATAGAGAGTTCCGGTTTCATCTAAAAATACCGGGAACAATCCCAACCGGCGTTCGAACATGTGTTTCTGCGAAATAGTCATGGTACCGATGTGCCAAAAGTTTCCATATCGGTCGGCAAAGGTGCTTCCATGTCCTGCACCAGCGGCAAACCCCTCTGGTTTGTAAGCAAACGGGTTATGTTCTTGAAGGGTATAAGGACCAAGCGGGCTTTCGGAGACATAAACCCCATCGCAATAACTTTTATACTCAGTACCCGGACCAGCATACTGCAGGTAATATTTCCCGTTGATCTTATTCAACCAGGTTCCTTCAATCCAGGGACTTTGTTTGGTGAGGGTATTGTAATCGCCGGGGACCTCCCATCCGTGATCAGCTATATCGGAATGGAGCAACTCAGCAGGTTTTCCTTTGAAAGAAAAATTGTTTTTGTAATCGACCTCAACGCCATACAGCGGATTTACGTTCGAGCAGCCCCAATAAAGGTAAAGCCTTTGATCGTCGTCGAACAGGAATGTGGGATCCCAAACCGGGATCTCCAGCTTCTCGACGGCTACACTCCACTTTCCGCTCAGCGGATCGGTACTTTTGTATAGGGTACTTTTCTCGTTCGACGAAGCCAGAAAATAGATCGTGTCACCCATCACCACCGCAGCCGGTGCGTACTCTTCAACCGGAATCTGATCGGTTTCGACAAACGTCCAATCTGACAAATCTTTCGAATGCCAATATCCTCCCGATTTAGATGCAAAAAGGAAATAGCGGTCTTTATACCACACAATGGTTGGATCGGCAGCTTCCCTCCTTGAAGGTTTATCGAGGCAGAACCGGTAACTGATGTCAACCGGATTACAAACTGTTTTTACAGGTTTGATTTCGGTTGATGGTTGAGTCTTGCAACCAAAAAGAAATAAGCTCAAAAGGAAAGCGAACGCGATTCTTTTCATGGATGAATGAATTAATTATCTATTGATTTTAGTTATCATAAAATTTTTTCAATACCGTGGTTTGTCTTTTAGTTCGTTGTAGTAATTTTCTAAGCCAATCAAACAAATTCGCCGGTTGATATTCTGCCAACGTTTTTCCAGGTTTTCATCGAAACCGGAATGGTCACAAGGAAATTCGGAACACTGGAAACAAAAATCAACCCTTTTTTCCTTGTAACAATCTTTTACGCTGCAATTGCTGAAAAGATGACACTCCTGTTGTCGGCAACCTTTACAATTTGAGGCTGATAACAGTGCCAGAAATTCTTTGAAGAGGGGATAATTTTCAAATTTCGGTTCATTCAAAAGCGTTGAAAATCTTCGGGCATAATTATCAAAATCACCAAGATTATACTTCAATTGGTTGGCATGAGAATGGATTGGTCCTTTCTCGAATGCAAAACACTTCTCACATAATAAACCGCAGGGGCCAAACTTATCGAGTAAATCCTGTTGCATCGTTACGTATCAAAAACATTTAAAGTCTTATTTTCATTATTCTTTCAGACTATCACCTGATTAGCGTACTTTGCATGACTTTGTCTAAAATTTCACGCAAACCCGCAAAAAACGCAGAGTTAAAAAATGAAGTTATTATTTGTGTACTTCTTCAATCCATTTCAACTTCATTTGTTTTCTTCTATAAATTTCAAAACTCCATCCAACTCAGGAGCATTGAGTGAATGTGGAATGGTGAGGCAAACACAGGCTGCCACCGCCGAAGCAAAGCGGATCGTTTCCTCATCGGACATCGATTTCAGCAACCCATAAATGATACCGGCCCGAAAAGTATCGCCAGCACCAGTCGTATCCAGTGGTTTAATTCTGTATGGACTAAATTTTTTTATCGGTTCTCCTTTTCTTCCATACCACAAATCGTCGCTACCATAGGTGGAAATAATCAGTCCATTACAGTTGGACTGAAACTTCTGAAAAACAGCTTCCATATCGGCACCCGGGTAGGCCTGGTTACGAAGTTCATGCGAAATAATCACCGCTTCGGCATGTTGGGCAAGGAACTCATCGTATTTACAGTCGATCGTCACATAAGGTTTTCCATGTTTTACACACCATTCGGCAATCATCGGCGCTTCTACCTTAAAATAAGGATCGATGGCAACCATCGTAGCTTTTTCGATATCTTCCTCAACTGGAGTATTCCACTGTTTTTCACCCGAATGAAAAGCTGCATAGTTACCAAACACCGTACGCGACTCCTTGTCGGTAATCACAATCTCTTCGGTACCATAATTTTCCTTTACCGACAGACGGGAAATATCAATTTGAAAAGGTTTTAAAATTCCGGAAATGACATCGGCTTTCTCCGGATTGATCCAGTTTCCGTCGAGTTTGGTGCGGATACCAAGCTTCGACAACATGATGGCCGAATTTACCGCTTCGCCTCCAAGGGAGATTAGGCGCTTACCAATTTCTGCATATTCATTGGGTTTGGGATAGACAAAACGTTCATCCAGTACATAAACGGTACTCGCAGAAATCATTCCATAGAGATAGACATCGTACATAATCGGTTCCTCCAATTCGTTTTGCTAAAATTTGCACGAAATATACTGTTAATCTGTTAAATTTCTATTTATCCTCCGGTAATTCTGCAATAACTTCAATTTCAACAACCAAACCCGGATTATAGAGTCGCTGCACTTCAGCCCATATAGCTGCAGGATAATCGGTTCCATAATAATTCATACGCAAATCCTTATGTTTTATAACCGAATCCAATGCCGTAGTATAAAGGTTTTCTTTTACCACATTTTTAAAAGTGGCATGGTAATTTTTCAGGGTCTTATCTATCTCATCGTAAGCCAGTTTCATTGCATCTTCCATTTTCCCCCATCCAACCGAACCCGAAACATAAATGGTATTCCCCACCCTGACAGCCTGTGCATACCCAATTTTATCTTCTCCCGCTTTATCAAGATTAAATTTTACCTTCTTCAATTCATTTACCTTATTCTGTCCAACAGTTTGAAAAGCAACAAACAGAAGGCTTACAAACAATAAAACTGAAAATTTCATTCGAATCATAACATCCATTTTTGTCGTTAATACGTTTGATTTATCAAAGAGAGAGACAATTCAGAAAAGGAAAAACCTAATCCAGAATAGAACTTGAACCTACAGATTGTGAAAAATAAATAGTGTGCAACTATTTTAATTTGGTTTTCCAACGAAATCAAAACCAATAATAACTTACTAAATTAGCAAAATTAAACACGACGAATTGATTTAAAACCGAATAATGAAGCCAAAACCAAAAGGAACCATCCTGGGTTTCAACAAGAATATTTTTTACACTGGAATAACCAGCTTTCTGACCGACACCTCAACCAAGATGGTGTATTCCATTATGCCACTGTTTCTGATGTCGATCGGCGCTTCGAAAACGACGCTTTCGGTCATTGAAGGAATTGCGGAAAGTACCGCTGCATTGGTCAAAACACTTTCAGGTTTTTGGAGCGACAAAATTGGCAGGAACAAACCTTTTATGCTGATTGGTTATGCAGTAACCGCCATTGTAACACCATTCTATGCGTTTGTCATTTCCCCCATGCAGGTTCTTTATCTTCGTTTTGTTGAGCGGTTTGGCAAGGGAATCCGCACAGCGCCCCGCGACAGTTTGGTTGCTGGTTCTGCTAACACCGGAGATATGGGCAAAAGTTTTGGCCTCCACAAAGCCATGGACAACAGCGGCGCAATTGTTGGCCCTCTGCTGGCATTTTTTGTCCTTCAACTTTTCCCAAACGATTACCGCAAAGTATTTTTGCTGGGAGCAATTCCCGCTTTTCTTGGGGTTTTAACCATCATCCTGCTGATCAAAGAGGCAAAAAAACCGAAGGCAAGTCTATATAAAAAATTTAAGTTCCGCGATTTTCCGAAGAAATACTATTTACTTCTGGCCATCATCTTCATTTTTACCCTGGGAAATTCAACCGATGCCCTGCTCATTGTAAAAGCCAGTGAAGTTGGCGTGAAAGTTGGTTATATTCCGCTGGTTTATCTCATATTCAATTCAATATCGGTACTGTTTTCAATCCCGTTTGGTGCGTTAAGCGACCGGATTGGCAGGGAAAAACTGCTGATTTTTGGTTATCTGATTTATGCGGTGGTCTATTTCGGTTTTGGGAATGCCACGCAAATCGGTACTATCATTTTTCTTTTTGCCCTTTATGGACTCTATTCCTCGGCTACCGACGGAATCCAAAAGGCTTTTGTCTCCGATTTTCTGGATAAAAACAAACAGGGTACCGGTCTGGGAATTTACAACGCCTTGTTGGGAATTACCCTTTTGCCGGCCAGCATCATCGCCGGAGTTTTATACGACAAGGTGAACAGTAGTGTTCCCTTTTATTTCGGTGCAGCCACCGCACTCTTATCGGCTTTGTTGATGCTGATCTTCTATCTGAAAAAGCCACACCCGATTACCGGTCATCCTTCAGAATAAGCCGTAAAGAACCATTTTTCGAGAAATAGTTGACCATCCAGTTGATAAAAATAATCAACTTGTTTTTAACACTTAAGATGAGCATCAGGTGAAGGAACATCCAGATCAGCCAGGCAAAGGTTCCTTTAAAGTGAAGTTTATGAATGTCGACCACGGCTTTATTGCGACCAATGGTTGCCATTGAACCCAAATCTTTGTATTCGTATTCCTTCAGTTCCTTGCCTTGTAACATTGCTTTCATGTTTTTGGCAAGGTTCTTTCCCTGATTGACGGCCACATTGGCAACCTGAGGATGTCCATGTGGATAAAGTGGTGTTTCCATAAAAGCGATATCTCCGATTGCATAAACACCATCAACACCTTCCACCTGGTTGTAACGGTCCACCTTGATCCGGTTTCCACGCATCACCATTTCTTCGGGCAAACCGGGGATCAGATTACCGGTAACCCCTGCAGCCCAAATCACATTGCGACTTTTAAGGGTTTCGCCATTGCTCAGTGTCAGCACTTTCCCATCGTAATTCGTAACAAAAATGCCCATTTTGAGCACTACCCCCATTTTCTTCAGATAATCGGCAGAAACTTTTTTGGCATAATCACTCATGTTGTTCAACGTATTGGGGCTTCCCTCCAAAAGAATCACCTGCAACTTTGAAAAATCGATCCTGAAAAAATCTTTAGGGAGCACGTCCCTTTTGATCTCCGCAAAGGCACCGGCCAATTCCACACCGGTAGCTCCACCACCAACAATCACAATATTATACAGGCCTTCACATTCGGCACCTTCAGCGCTCAGAATTTTCTCAAAATTCTCAAGGATGTCGTTCCGGATGGTTATGGCCTGATAAGTCGTTTTTAAACTGAAAACTTTTTTCTTAATCTCTTTATTCCCGAAATAATTGGTTTTACAACCAGATGCAATAACCAAATAATCATACGGGAAGTCACCACCATTAGTGTGAACAGTTTTTGCTTCGGTATCAACTGACTGTACCTTGGCTAAACGGATGCGAACATCTTTCCGGTTTTGAAAGATTTTCCGGAGAGGGAACGAGATGGTAGAAGGTTCTATCTGAGAAGTAGCAACCTGATAAAAAAGGGGTTGAAACTGATGATGATTCAGTTTGTCGATCAGCAAGATATCGAACATACCAACCTTCAGGTTTTTAACAAACTGCAAACCTGCAAAACCTCCGCCTATTACAATAATTCGCTTTTTCATAGTCAAACTAAAAACAAATATGAAAGTAACCTCTCAAAAAATATTTTGTTCATAGATAGATCGATAAAATTGAAAATTTAAGGAAATAAAAACAAAAAAGGAACCCTTTCGGATTCCTTTTGTAGTGGGCGGTGAGGGATTCGAACCCCCGACCCTCTGGGTGTAAACCAGATGCTCTGAACCAGCTGAGCTAACCGCCCGGGTGCTTTAATTCTAAAGCGATGCAAAAATAGATAAATGTTTTTTCCCTGCAAATATTTTTCAAAAAAAATTCAATTTCATTTCAACAAACAAGAAATGCCGGTAAATCCGGCATTTCTAAATGTTTTTCACCTTTTCTCAATGCGCATGTTCTGCTAAAATTTCCCTTGCTCGGTCCAAAATTGCCGCATCATCAAGCTCCACGATTCCCCCATTTGGACCCGGCTCAATATGAATGCCAACTGATTTTCCATTCGTGTAATTTGCACCACCGAAATAATTTCTGACGGTTTCAACCTCAAGACCAAATTCGTTGGCTAACTGGTGGATTGAACCGTCAGGTAAACTGTCTTTGATCTTTCGCAGCTCGTTAAATGTGATTCTATTTGTCATGACATATACGATTAGAAAATTAACTTATCTTTAAATTTCCCCTAAAATTAAAAGATTATTTGAATTAAAGAAGTGTTATTAAATACCTATTTCAATTCCATTAAAAAAATATTGCACACCCCTTCTTCATTTTTCAACTAACCCACTCTAAAACAAGTAATCTGATTAAAAAACATTTTTGCATCAGCTTTTGTTTCAAAAAACCTTTAACATTTTTTAATAGGTCCCGTAGAAAAATGAATTTTCACAGTCAATGATTGATTGAAGTAACCGTGAACGAAAATCGGAATCGATCAGCTTCCGGTTTTCGCGGGTTGGGTAAACCCTGTTGGTGAGAAAGATATACAACAGTTGGTCGTTGGGATCGGCCCAGGTAAAACCACCGGTGTAACCACTGTGCCCAAAGCTGGATGGGCTAACTCCCGGTGCTGGATAGGCATCACTTGCCGATCGCTGCTTGTTATCCAAATAGGGTTTGTCGAACCCCAGTGCCCGGCGGTTATTATTCCGGGGAAACTGAACCCGGTTAAACTCTTCGAACGTTTTCTCGCTCACAAAATAACAATCGCCATAATGCCCCTTCTGAAGATAAAACTGCATGATCTTGGCCAAATCATTCACATTGCCAAACAATCCGGCATTTCCGGATACACCGCCCAACAGTGCCGCATCTTCGTCGTGAACAAATCCCCGGAGCTGCTCTTTGCGAAACAAATCATCCCGTTCGGTCGGGGCAATCTGAGCAATTGGCAAATGCCTATAAGGATTATACATGATCCGGTTTATGCCCAGCGGATAAAAGAAATTCTGATACAAATAGTTTTCATATGGGACTCCCGTTAGGCGGGTTATCAGATCGGGGAAAAGGCAGAAGCCCAAATCGGAATAGACATATTTCTTCTCCTTCGACAAACCGGAATCCCTGATTTCGTCAAAAAGCCGCTGACGACAGTCTTTCCGCGCATAAAGGTTCGACGACACCCGTATCGGATACTCCTCCGAAGGCGCATCACTAAAAATTTTAATCCCTTTATTTTCTTCTTCTTTCAGCAATTGATTGTGAAAAGAAATCCCCGACTTCAATCCAGCCTGATGGGCAAGAATTTCACGCAGGGTAATATTCTCTTTATTCGACTTTCTGAAAGGCAACCAATACGTACTAAAAGGTTCGTCGAGACGGATAACGGAATCTTCATAAAGTTTCATCAAAAGGGGTAGCGGTCCGGATATTTTGGATACAGAAGCCAAATCGTAAAGATCGTTTTCCTGCACCGGTTCAATGGTATCGTAAGTCAAAAACCCATACGCCCGATGAAAAACCACCTTCCCGTTTTTAGCAACCAACACCTGACAACCCGGAAACATCTTTTCGGATAAACCAATGTTTGCCAACGAATCGATGGTTCGCTGCAGCAATCGGGAATCTATCCCAACCTCTTCGGGCAGGGTATATTTCAAACGGTCGCTTCCTTTCAATTCAACACCAAAACCAGCCGGAAATTTTTCATTAACAGATACCGGCAAAGTCGCATTGGTTCCAATTGCACCGAAAATCAACTGGGAGGCCAAATCCTGGGAATTGGGAGTTTCGCCATAACCCACCACAATGGCATCGGCGTTCTCCATTCCGGAATAAAGAGCCAGTGAATAGGGGTTTGAAAAAAATGTCAGAATAACCCGATGCCGTTCACAAATCTTTTGCACCGCCAAAAGCTGGTTATCGGTTATTGAATATCGTTTGGATGGTGTAAGCCTGGTGCCATGAACGCCTACAATCACCAGGTTGTAATTTTGAAGGTCGTTCAGCACCTTCGCCAGCTCAATGGGTGTAGCATCCGCCGCAATCGAATAATGATCGACCGAAGTATAGCGATCGAGACCTTTCTGGAAATCGGTTTCCTGAGCCGAGCCTATGGAGAAAGAAGCTATTTTCAGCGTATCGAGCCGTCGCAACGGGAGCAATGAATCGTTGTTCTGGATCACCGTAAGCGATTGTTCTGTGAGAAGTCTCGACGTCAACTGTGCCGAAGGTTTCCGGATACGTTCCCCAAGATTTGAAAGCAAAGTTGGCTGATAATGATCGAGGCCAACCCATTTCTTTGCCAACAAAACCCTGTGGCATTTTTCATCAATCATCTTTTCCGTAAGGTATCCGCTCTGGATCGCTTTTTTTACCGACTTCGCCACTTTATCGGGATTGAGTACAAATTCAATCACATCTACACCTGCTTTAAATGCCTCAACAGCGGCATTCCCTTCGCCCGAATACATGGTAATCCCCTTCATGTTCATTCCATCGGAAAAAACCAACCCTTTAAAATGAAGCGAATCCCTGAGAATATCGGTCATAATTTTCTTTGAAAGGGTCGCCGGGCGTTTGGTTTTGTCGATCTCTGGTAGCTGAATGTGTGCGCTCATGATCCCGTTTACGCCATTTTCTATACACATTTTAAATGGTATAAAGTCGATCGAATCGAGTTGCCGGTAATCCCGGTCAATCTTCGGAAGTGTTACATGCGAATCGGTCGAAGTATTTCCATGCCCCGGGAAATGTTTTATTGTCACCAAAATTCGTTCATCCTGCAAACCACTGGCCAGCAAACAACTTTTCCGGGCAACCCGTTGAACATTTTCCCCAAAGGAGCGGTAGTTGATTACCGGATTTTCAGGATTAGAATTCACATCGCCCACCGGGGCAAAATCCACATTAATACCCAGCTCCCTGCATTGCTGCCCAACTTCACGCCCCATACGATAGATCAGCGAATCGCTGTGAGTAGCCCCCAGTGCAATCAGGTTGGGATAACTGATCACCGAATCCATTCGGAACGAAAGCCCGTTCTCGGCATCGAGGGCAATAAAAAGCGGAACTCCGGAAGCTTTCTGATAATCGTTGGCAAAACCAGCCAATTCATACGGAGACGATTTCAGGAACAAAACACCGCCCACTTTATATTTTTCGATCGCTTCAAGGATGTTTGCTTTTTGTTCATCGCCAAGCCAGGGTTTCGAAGTGACCATCATCAGCTGGCCAATCTTCTCGTCAAGGGTCATTTTTGAAAGAACCGAATCGGCCCACTGAGCTGATTCATTCAAAAAAGGCGGATCATTAGCGAACAAAAGCTTGCTCATGATCAGAGAGATAAAGCAAAAAGAAAAAACAAACTTCTTCATATCGAATCTTATGTTTTGCATCCTGACGGATAAGCTGTAAATTTAAAACTTTTAACAGGATCGAAACCATGAAGTGTTTGAACTTTTACGCGGCCTTCTTTTTATGGCTTTTTCTGGCTATGACGGCTAACTGCCAGGGAAAAACCATTCTGCCCGGGGCTTGTCAGCCGGAAGAATATCTGCCACTCCTCAAAGGCCAAAACATCGGTCTGGTTGTGAACCAAACATCGATGGTAAACGACACCCATCTGGTCGATTTCCTGATTTCAAAAAAAGTCTCCGTCAAAAAAATATTGGCTCCCGAGCATGGTTTTCGCGGGGAGGCCGAAGCAGGTGAAACCGTTTCGAATGCGATAGATGCCAAAACAGGAATCCCCATTATTTCCCTCTATGGAAAGAACAAAAAGCCTACCGCCGAAAATTTGTCTGGACTTGATTGGGTCGTCTTCGACATTCAGGATGTAGGTTGCCGGTTTTTTACCTACATCAGCACCTTACACTATGTAATGGAAGCCTGCGCCGAAAACAAAATCCCGTTGCTGATCCTCGATCGGCCCAATCCCAACGGCGATTATGTCGATGGCCCGGTGTTAAAACCATCGATGAAATCGTTTGTCGGCATGGATCCCATTCCGGTTGTATATGGTTGCACCATAGGTGAACTCGCCCGGATGATCAATGGTGAAGGCTGGCTGGGGAACAAACAGCAATGTGATCTGAAAATAATACCAATAAAAAATTACACCCATTCCGACCGGTATGAACTACCGGTAAAGCCCTCGCCCAATCTGCCCAACGATCTTTCGGTAAGGCTTTATCCTTCGCTCTGCCTATTTGAAGCCACCAATGTAAGTATCGGCAGGGGAACAACATTCCCGTTTCAGGCAATTGGCTATCCCGATTCCACCTTTGGGAAATTCAGTTTCACACCGGTTTCCATTCCGGGGGTAAGCAAAAATCCACCTCAGGAAAACAAAAAGTGTTATGGAATTGACTTTCGGAACGAAAAAGAAATTTCCCGTTTTACCCTTCATTTTTTTATCGATTTCTTTAACCGGTTTAAAAATCCTGCACTATTTTGGAACAGTGAAAAATGGATCGGTCAACTCACCGGCGATCCAAATTTCTATAACCAGATAAACAACCATTTAACCGAATCAGAAATCCGGAAAAGCTGGAAAACAGACCTTGAAAAATACCAACTGATGAGAAAGAAATATCTGTTATATCCCGATTTTGAATAGCATGGACCCGATCGTACTGCTCCTGATTATTTTTGTTTACTTCCTGATACTCTTGCTGGTTTCCTATCTTACCGGAAAGAAAAGCCAGGAACATACGTTTTATCACGGGGATAAAAAATCGCCCTGGTTTGTAGTTACTTTCGGGATGATCGGCACTACCATCTCTGGGGTTACCTTTATTTCTGTTCCCGGTGAAGTAGGCACAAGCGCCTTTCACTATTTTCAATTCGTCATGGGAAACATGGTGGGCTATGTGTTGATTGCCACCCTGCTCCTGCCCTTCTACTATCGGAAAAATGTGATATCCATCTATTCGGTACTGGAAGAAAAAATGGGAAAAGAAGGATATCTGACCACATCGGGGTTTTTCATCCTTTCAAAAGTTATTGGAGCATCGTTTCGTCTGTTTCTGGCGGCACTGGTGCTTTACATGGCAATCGGCAAACCGCTGGGCATATCGTTTGGAGTTACGGTGCTGCTTTGTCTGGCCGTAATATGGCTTTATACCTTCAAAAGCGGCATTAAAACAGTGGTTTGGTCCGATACGCTGCAAACGCTGATCTTCATTTCTGCCGTGGTCATCACCATCATACTCATCACAAAACAACTGGGATTAACAGCATCGGCTCTTCCTTCATTACTGGCGGAGAGAGCCGACACCAAAATCATGGAATTCGACTGGCGATCGTCCCAAAATTTTTTCAAACAATTTATTTCGGGCATTTTCATTACCCTTGCCCTCAACGGCTTTGACCAGGATATTGTTCAGAAAAACCTGACCTGCCGCAGCAGCAACAAAGCACGCAAAAATATGCTCTGGTTCTCGTTCTGGTTTGGATTCACCGTTTTCCTGTTTCTTATTCTGGGTGCGTTGTTGTATTATTATGCTGAAGTAAAAGGAATTAAACTTCCTGCAAAAACCGACCAGCTCTATCCGTTGCTCGCATTGAACCATCTGGGTGGCGTTATTTCGGTACTTTTCATTTTGGGAATTTCGGCAGCAGCATTTTCGAGCGCCGATTCAGCCACCACCGCCCTGACCACCTCTTTCTGCGTTGACTTTTTGAAACTCGACAGTAAAGCGCAGTCGAAAAACAAACGGATACGCACCCTGGTCCATCTGGGTTTCTCGCTGATAATTTTCGTGGTGATCCTGCTTTTTTATAAGCTCAATGACGAAAGTGCCGTAACCGCGATTTTCAAAGCAGCAGGTTATACGTATGGCCCTATTCTGGGAGTTTATCTGTTTTCGTTTTTTGTTCCAAGAGTCCCTAGCCGCAAATCCATCCTCCCTGTTTGTATTTCTTCTCCATTACTCACTTTTTTAATTACCCGACTGGTTGCCTGTTGGGCAGAAGGTTACCAATTCGGTTTTGAACTGATCATTCTCAACACGATGATAACGGTTCTTTTGCTCACCCTCTTCTCCAAAAAGCAACTGAAATGAAGAATTTCAGGCCTTTCGTTCGACTTTACCCAATAACAAGGTTTTAAAATTTACTTTTTCTATTTTTGCATCCACATTGAAAGGCAATATTTTGCCGGATGAACCGTTTCTATGGATATAAACATCGAGCTTTGATAAAGAAAATAACATACCTGCTTTTACTGATTCTGACCGTTGGTTCGCTTTTTTATGCATGCCAGCAAGACAATTTTACAATCCCCGATAATGCCCGGCTGATCTTCTCGTATGACTCAATCCATGCAGATACCACTTTTCTGGCAAGAAGTGAAAGCGCAAAAATCATGTTCGATACCATATTTACGACGATTGGTTCGACCACTCAGTCATTCAGGGTAATCAACCCGTACAACCATTCCATCTCCATTTCATCGATTAAACTCGCCGGCGGGGATGATTCGCCTTACCAGCTGAACATTGACGGGGAGATGAAAAATTCGGCCCATGATGTGACCATATATGCCCACGACAGTATCTATATTTTCGTGCAGGTAACCATCGATCCTAACAACTCCAGTTTACCTCTGGTGGTAAACGACTCCATTCTTTTCACCCTCAACAACCAACTTCAAAAGGTAAAATTAACAGCCTGGGGACAAGATGTTGTACCCATCAGGGGAGCTGAGATTTACAGCACCACCTGGACCGCAGATAAGCCTTATCTGGTTTACGATAGCTTGATCATCAAGAAATTTCAGGTTTTAACCATCGAGCCTGGCACGCGTATCTATTTTCATGAAGGAGCATTTATTAAAGGGGTCGGCGCCATTGTTGCAAAAGGCACACCCGATAAGCCTATCATTTTCAAAACCGACCGATTGGAAAGCATGTACGACGATGTGCCGTCCAAATGGTATGGTATTTTGCTGTTCCCGAACTCAAGACAAAGCATCTTTGAAAATGTGGAGATCCGAAATGCGGTTATAGGACTTCAGGTAGGAATACTTGAAAACCCCGGTTCGACCAAAGTAAAATTGAATAATGTAAAAATTGAGCATGTATCTTACGCGGGCATTTTTTCCATTGCAGGAACCATTGAAGCGACAAACACCCTGATTGCCGATTGCGGATATTATTGTATCGCTTTACCACTTGGAGGAAGCTATAATTTTACCCATTGTACGATATCCAATTACTGGGGTAGCTATTCGAACCGACAAACCCCATCGGTTTATATGGCAAATATATTAAAGGTTGAATATAAAGACAGTACCGTATACTATCAAAGTGATTTAATCAATGCCAACTGGAACAATTCAATTATTTGGGGCAACCTGGATTCTGAAATTGATTTTACAAACAATGGGACAAATGCTTTCAACTTTTGTTTCGACCATTGTCTGGTTAAGCTAGCCGACAGCATCGATGTAAGCAACACCAGCCAGTTTAACAAGTTGATTAAAAATATTGATCCCCGGTTTACCAACACCCGAATATACAATTACGTTCCCGACTCACTCTCTCCAGCCAGGAATGTCGGAGCACGAACCTACGGAGAAGAAGTTCCTTATGACCTGAATCAGGTATCCCGGTTAGCTGATGATGCACCCGATCTCGGAGCTTATGAATACATCTACATTCCTCCCAAAAAATAATCGAAGGGAACATCTCCTGCTTCTGGTATTTCTCTTATTTTGTTCACTCTCGGGTGTCTCTCAGGAATATACACCTTTCGCAAGGGTAATGTTCTACAATGTTGAAAATTTATTCGACACCCAGGATGATCCGGCAACCAGCGACAATGAATTCTTGCCAAACGGGAAAAAACATTGGACCAATACACGGTATTATCAAAAGCAGAACCGCATTGCCCAAGTGATCATTGCCGCAAGGGAAGATGACTATCCCGACGTAATTGGTTTGTGCGAAATCGAGAACCAGGAAGTTCTTGAATCGCTCCTGTTTTTCACCCCGTTGAACAAACTGGGTTATAAGATCATCCACAAAGAGTCACCCGATCCGCGAGGAATCGATGTGGCATTTCTATACCGCAACGGCAAATTCAGACCGCTCTGTTATGAAGCAATCCCGCTGATCAATTCCAAAGGCCATGCACTTAAAACCCGGGACATTCTCTATGTGAAAGGGATTCTGGGATCCGACACCCTTCACTTTTTTGTCAATCACTGGCCATCAAAATACGGAGGGATCAGCGCCACAAAATTATCGAGGGCAACGGCGGCTTCCACGCTCCGCGCAAAAACTGACAGCATTTTAAAATTGAACAACCAAAGCCGGATCATCATCATGGGCGATTTTAACGACACCCCACTGGACGCAAGCATCAAAGAGGTGTTGGGAGCCAAATCGCCCGAGACCAATCAAGCAATGCCAGACTCGCTATACAACCTGGCATTGCCATTGGCGCAAAAAGGGAAAGGGTCGAACAAATTTCAGGGGAAGTGGTCGCTGATTGATCAAATAATGGTAAGTGGCAGTTTATTAGACAAGACCAAGGGAAAGACCATCGCTGGATCGTTTCAACTTTTTTCACCCGATTTCTTATTGGAGAACGATGAAGCAAACCTGGGGAAAAAGCCAAACCGCACCTATGCCGGATACAAATACCATGGAGGCTTTAGCGACCATTTGCCGGTCACGGTAGAATTGCTTCGTAAAAAATGAGAGCCACTCTTTACTGAGAAAGGAAACTTGAGAATCCAGAAAATACCAGATAGATCGCATATCCCACAAGGAAGGTACCGCATACCGCAATCAATCCCCGATAAACCTGATCGGTAAATAATTTTTTTCCTTTGGAAATGGTGAATGAAATAGCTGAATACCAAATTAAATCGCCGGCAATATGTCCAACATAGAAAAAAGCGACACCCCAGAATCCCATTTTTTGAGACAGTACGATATAGCCAATGCCAATAGTTGCCCACCAGATAATCCAGTAAGGATTCGCCAGGCTCATGAGGGCTCCGGTCAACACCAGATTCTTCTTCATTGGAACAACCGATTGCGGAGAAACCGTCAGTGTGGGTAATGAGCGAAACATACCCCATGCCATCCAGAGCATGATGATTCCGCCCAGGAAAGCAATCACTATAAAGAAAATATCATTTTTCAGAACAGGCCCCAACCCGAACAACAAGCCCAACACCAGCAGTAGTTCCAATACCGCATGACCGGCAATGAGTAAGGGGCCGGTAGCTGATCCCCTGCGGGTCGATTCGCTAATGGTAACGGTCAATAAAGGGCCTGGCATCATGGCCCCGGAAAAAGCGATAACCAACGAAGTGAAAAAAATGGTGATCAATGAAATCATACAATGTGTGCTTCATTGAGCGCAAACAACTGGCGATCGGCTTCGGACCAGATAAGTTCTGAAAACTGGTTAATACGCTGCCAGCGAATGGTATGGTGCTCCACCGGGGTGGGATGTCCCTGGGTAATACTGCACAGAAACGGGATCAGCCGAATACTCATCCGGGGATAATCAAAATCGATGGGCTCCAGTTTTTTTATAATTTCAATATCGACTTTCAGTTCTTCCCATATCTCTCTCACGATGCACTCTTCGGGCGTTTCGGATAATTCGACTTTTCCACCCGGAAACTCCCATTCGTAAGGATGTTCGGACCCCGGCCCCCGCTGGCATGCCAGAAAGGTGTCATTCTTCACAATGATTGCACATGTAACTTCAATCTTTTTCATTTTATGCTTACGTAGGTTTATGATCATCAACAGATATAAAACAAAAACGAACAATAACACCCTACCTGCCAATTCAATTTTTTGTTCAAAATCACCGACAAATTATTTCAAACGACATTCGGCAGATCCTCTTTTTTGTTTTTGTCAAATTTAGCAAATAAGTCAATTCCTTAAAATGTACTAAAAAAAAATTCCAATTAGATAGAGTGAAAAGTTTCTGTTATATTCGCAGTTTATTTCTATTAAAGAATTAGTATAACACACAATAGATCATCAGATATTAAATTAAATCAATAACAAATGAACTACAAAAAGCTAAACATCATAGTAGGCTGGTTTACCTTTCTGGTAGCTGCCATTACTTACTTGATGACATTGGAGCCCCGTGCAAGTTTCTGGGATTGTGGTGAGTTTATCACAACAGCGTTCAAATTTGAAGTAGGTCACCCTCCCGGAGCACCTCTTTTCATGATTATCGGAAGATTTTTCACCTTGCTGGGTAACTCCATGAGCGCATCATTCTGGATGAATGTACTATCCGCATTAGCCAGTGCATTTACCATTCTGTTCCTCTTCTGGACCATCACCCACCTCACTAAAAGGCTGGTATCGACAGAGAATGAACCGACGATGGGCGAAATGATTACCATTCTGGGCAGTGGGTTAATTGGAGCACTTGCGTACACTTTTTCCGACACCTTCTGGTTTTCGGCGGTTGAAGCGGAAGTTTACGGCACCTCCTCGTTCTTTACGGCCATTGTTTTCTGGGCTATTCTGAAATGGGAAAATGTGGCTGACGAAAAACATGCAAACCGGTGGATCATCCTTATTTGTTACCTCGCCGGTCTTTCTATCGGAGTTCATTTGTTAAACCTGCTTGCCATTCCTGCCATCGTATTCATCTATTACTTCAAAAAGTACGATGTAACCAAGAAAGGCATTGCGTATGCTTTCATTATTTCGTGTGTTATTTTAGGGTTTATCCTTTATGGAATTATCCCCGGTGTCGTAAAATTAGCCGCTCTTTTCGACCGGATGTTTGTCAATGGTTTTGGCATGCCTATCAATTCAGGGTTCTTTATTTATGTGATATTGTTAATAGCAGCCGTTGTTTACGGAATTTATTATACTTATAAAAAAGGAAAGGTACTTTGGAATACGGTTCTTTTGGGATTAACCGTCATTCTTATCGGGTTCTCTACGTATATGGTGGTACCAATCCGTTCATCGGCCCATACGCCAATGGATCAAAACAGCCCATCGAATGCGTATGCCATGTTATCGTACCTCAACCGCGAACAATACGGCGACCGCCCGCTGTTCTATGGTCAATACTACTCCGCACCGACCATCGCTACGGTTCACGACAAAGATGAGTTACGAATCAAAAATGGGAAATACGTTGTTGTAAACGAACAATTTAAACCAAAATACGACAGCCAGTTCTGCACTTTCTTCCCTCGCATGTGGAGCAAAACCGATCCACGGCATGAAGAAGCGTATAAAGAATGGGGGAAAATCAAGGGATCAAAAGTCTCTGTCCGCACCTCTTCCGGTGAATCAGAAACTCTGGTAAAACCGACATTTTCTGAAAACCTCCGGTTCTTTATCCGCTATCAGTGCAACTTTATGTACTGGCGTTATTTTATGTGGAATTTTGCCGGTCGCCAAAACGACATCCAGGGTGATGGAAATCTTCTGGAGGGCAACTGGATCAGCGGGATCAAGTTCATGGATGAAGCCCGATTGGGCAACCAGGACAACCTGCCGTCCAAATATGCTGATAACCCTGGCCGTAATAAGTATTACTTCCTGCCTCTGATCCTCGGATTATTGGGTATTTTATTTCAATACCGTGCCGGCAAACAAGGAAAACGCGACTTGTGGGTTGTAACGCTATTATTCGTATTTACCGGATTAGCCATCGTTGTCTACCTGAACCAATCGCCCTACCAGCCCCGTGAACGGGATTATGCCTATGCCGGGTCATTCTATGCCTTCACCATCTGGATCGGAATGGGTGTTGCCTGGTTATTCAAAAACTTAAAAAAATACGCTCCTGAAACAACAGTCGCCATTGTTGCCACGGTGATAAGCCTCTTTGCCGTACCGGTACTGATGGCTTCTCAAAACTGGGACGACCATAACCGTTCCAAACGGACAACGGCCCCCGATTTCGGATACAATTACCTCGCTTCGGTTCAACCAAACGGGATTATTTTTACCAACGGCGACAACGACACCTATCCTTTGTGGTATAATCAGGAAGTTGAAAGTGTTGGTACCGACAAACGGGTTTGTAACTTAAGCTACCTGCAAACCGACTGGTATGTAAGCCAGATGCAGCGCAAAGCCTACACATCAGAACCGCTGCCAATTAGTTTCAAATACGACCAGTATGTTCAGGGAACCCGCGATGTGGTTTACATCATGGAAGACCCACGGCTAAAAGGCAAAAGCATTGAATTGAGCAAAGCGCTCGAATTCATTAAAGATGATAATCCACGGACAAAATTGACACAATATGACAATGCTGCTTATTTACCCGTGAAGAAATTATTTATGGTGGTTGACAAAAATGCCGTGATTGCCAACAAAGTGGTTGCACCAAAAGACTACAACCGAATTGTCGACACCATGTTTATCGACATTTCCGGTAGCTACATTACCAAAGACCAGCTGATGATTCTCGACATGCTCAACACCAACAAATGGAAACGTCCAATCTACTATGCGGTCTCTGTAGGACCAGAAAAATACATGAACCTTGATAAATATTTCAAACTCGAAGGGTTAGCTTATCGGATTGTTCCGGTGCTGTCAGCGAAAGAAGAAGGTTACCAGCGTGGGTTTGTGGATACCGATCTCATGTACGATAACATTATGAATAAATTCAAATGGGGCGGTGTGAAACTTCCAAATGTCTATGTCGACGAAAATAACCGCAGGATGCTTACCAACATGAGGAACAACTTCCAACGGTTGGGTGAAGCTCTTTTAGCGGAAGGGAAAAAGGACAAATGTATTGCCGCATTGAACAAATGCATGGAAGAAATCCCGGTAAACAAAGTTCCTTACGACTATTTCACCGTTCAGATTGCCAAAACCTATCAGAAAGCCGGAGCAACAGAAAAGGCTTCCCAACTGATGAAGGATATGGCCAGGGAATTCACCGATGAGCTGAATTACTACTATTCATTCTCATCCAGACAGATTCCTTCGTTCGATGAAGAGATCCGCAGTGATTTGTATTTCCTGAACGAGCTGCAAACCCTGGCCGAAGAGTCAGGCAACAGCGAGATGAAGAGCCTGTTAAAAACCTCTTTCGAGAAATATTATAACCGGTTCATGCAACAGCAACATTAACCAAAAGAATAAACTATACTTCATTTCCAAAAGAGATATAGTATGGGGAAACGATTTAATCTCAGGGTTCAGTTACCCGCTTGTTTTCACGGGTTGTTCCCTGGAGCAATATGGAAAAAACCATCCGAAGGTAAGGTAGTCTACCTTACCTTCGATGATGGACCGGTTCCCGGAGTTACCCCTGCGGTGTTGAAAATACTCCAGCACTATGGGATCAAGGCAACTTTCTTTTGTGTTGGTGAAAACGTCTGCAAACACCCCGATGTTTTTGAACTGATAAAAGAGAAAGGACATGCTGTTGGGAATCACACGTACAACCATTTACACGGGCTAAAAAACAGAACAGCTCCTTATCTGGACAATGTGGAAAAAGCCGACCAGGTAATTGGGTCCAATCTGTTCAGGCCTCCTTACGGTTTGATGAAAGGATCGCAATACCGGGCCATCAGGGCAAAATTCAACGTCATTATGTGGGATGTGATTAGTTGCGACTACGACCCGAAGCTTTCGCCCGAAGATTGCTTTAACAACGTCAGCGACTTTGTCCGGGATGGTTCCATCATCACGTTTCACGATTCCTACAAATCGGAAAAGAACGTTTTGAATGCCCTGCCAATGGTTATCGAAAGGCTTCTCAGCGAAGGCTACTCTTTCAAAAGAATCGAATTTACCAAAACCCGTTTAATCAACGACGATGTCTGGAACCACCACATGAAGAGACACGGGGTGGCAAAGAAACATCGGAAACGGGCTTAAAAAAAGAAAAATACAATCATGAGAATATTGATTATTGGTTCGGGAGGCAGGGAACATGCCCTGGCCTGGAAAATAAAACAAAGCAATAAAATCGAAAAACTCTTCTTTGCACCCGGTAATGCCGGGACATCGGATCTTGGGATCAATCTCAATGTCTCGACTACCGATTTTGAAGGGATCAAAAAAGAGGTGCTTTCCAACGCAATCGACATGGTATTGGTGGGACCTGAAATACCACTGGTGGCAGGTATCCACGATTTTTTCCTGGCCGACGATTCATTAAAGAATATTCCGGTAATTGGCCCGGCACAAAAAGGTGCAATGCTCGAAGGGAGCAAAGATTTTGCCAAGGAATTTATGATGAAATACAACATTCCGACGGCCCGTTACCAAACTTTCTCAGTGGGCGAACTTGAAAAAGCTTCCGCCTTCCTGAAAACCCTTCAGCCTCCTTATGTTCTGAAGGCCGATGGACTCGCTGCCGGAAAAGGGGTTGTCATTCCCGACCAGTTTGACGAAGCCATTGCCGAACTATCCGAAATGCTGGATGGCAAATTCGGAGAAGCCAGTCACAAGGTCGTCATCGAAGAGTTCCTCTCGGGGGTTGAACTTTCGGTATTTGCCATTACCGATGGGAAAAGTTATTTAATACTGCCTGAAGCCAAAGACTATAAACGAATTGGCGAAGGAAACACCGGACTGAACACCGGTGGTATGGGAGCCATTTCCCCGGTCCCGTTTGCCAACAAAGAGTTCATGTCGAAAGTAGAAGAACGAATTGTTATTCCAACGGTCGAAGGGCTTCAGAAGGAAGGAATACCTTACAAAGGGTTCATATTCTTTGGATTGATCAACTGCGGAGGCGATCCCTTCGTTATTGAGTACAATGTACGGATGGGTGACCCCGAAACCGAAGCCGTGATGCTGCGGATTCAATCCGATTTTGTCGACCTGCTCGAAGGCGTTGCCAACAACAACCTGAACGAAAAGATCATTTCCATCGATGAACGGGCTGCGGCAACGGTGATGATGGTTTCCGGAGGATATCCCGGCGACTACGAAAAAGGCAAAATAATCACCGGCCTCGAAAATGTGAAAGAAAGTATCGCCTTCCATGCCGGAACCTCTACCAAAGAGGGCAAAGTTGTTTCTGCCGGAGGAAGGGTTCTTTCGGTCAGTTCGTATGGACGCACCTTTGATGATGCCTTGAAGGTTTCCTATCGAAACGCTTCCTGTATTCACTTCGATGGATGTTATTACCGGAAAGATTTGGGTTCAGACCTTAAACAACCGGAATAAAATCCTATATTTATTGGAATAAACGATCCTCCCGGCTACAACAAACAGAAAGAAATAACAAATTACCAGTTAGCGATCGTATGTTACTCCGGATCTTCAAGGCAAACAGTGGGTACAATTTTTTTCTGCTCCCCATCGTGGGAGCCTTACTACTTTTGAAATCCTATCTCAGCCCGGGGGTATTTCCTCCGGTTGCATACCAACCCTCCACTCCCCTTTTCTCCGGCTTCTACCACGCTGATATCTCTTACATCACGGCCCTGGTGATCAACTTTGCAGCCATGCTGATTATTTGCGTGCAACTGCTTTTCATCAATGCCGAGTTTGCATTTGTAAAAGAGCGTACGTTTCTTCCGGCCTATTTGTTTCTTTTCATGGTGTACGCCATCCCCGACCTGAGAGTGTTTCAACCGGTACTGCTGTCGGCCATCTTCCTCCTCTTTGCCATCAAAAGTGTTTTTTCGGCTTTTGAAAAGAAAAGCGTTATCGCCAATGCCTTCATTGCCAGCTTTTGCACAGGCCTTACCGGCATGTTCTACCCGGGCCTGCTCATTTTGGTTCTTTTGGTGCCTTTTGGCCTTTATTCTTTGAAAAGCAAAATCGGATGGAGGGAATACCTGGCATCCCTGATCGGACTGCTTCTGCCCATTATCTACCTCTTTACCTTCTACTTCGTTACCGACAATGTTCAAAAATTTATCGAATTGTTTACCAATCTGATAAACCCGCAGGACAAAACAACATTCCATACCATCCCCGTGCTTGCGTACTTCTCGTACCTGGTTCTCATAACCATTTTCTCCAGCTTGTATATGCTGGGTCAATACGATGAGAATAAGATCAGCACGCGCCAATACTTCAAAATATTGTTTTTTTACTTTTTCACCTCGGCACTGTTGTTCTTTTTCCCTGCGGTGTCGTATGAACTAATCATCATCCTTGCCATTCCGCTCTCCTTCTTAATGACCAACTATTTCAACTTTATGCGCCGAAGATTTTGGGCCGAACTCTTTTTCACCATCCTGATAGCCTTTTCTGTTGCACTACAATTTATTATTGAATGAACGAAGGAAAACCGACTTTGGGGATTTATGCCATTCAGGACCGGCTCGATACAGCCTATCCGCAATACGTACACGACCATAGCCTCGCATTGATTGAAAACGGTCAGGTAAAAAAACAGCTGCAACTCGAAAGGATTAGCCGCATAAAAAGGGATAACAAACTGTACACAAACCTTCCTCAACTCATCAAAGAGGGCAAACTGGTCGAAACCGATATGGATGTGGTATTTGCCGACAATGTGGTTGGCCGTGCCATGATCAGCACCAACGGGCAGATTCGGTTTGAGGCGCCTTTGAATTCCCGCTTAACCAAGGACATTGAAAAGGGGAAACTGTGGTGGTTCGACCGCGAAATCGACGGATACGTGATCAATCACGAACTGGCGCACATCTTCTCGTGCCTGCCATTCTATGGCGAATTTGAAGAGAACAGCCTGCTGGTTCACTTCGATGGCGGAGCAAGCCTTTCCAACTTCTCGGCCTGGATGTACCGCATGGGGAAAATCATTCCGGTTGAACACCACTGGGAACTGAAAAAATTCACCTCCCTGTTCAATGCCAATGCCCTCACCTTTGGGATTATTGGGGCAACCATTGAAGAGCAGAACAGTGTGCCGGGAAAACTGATGGGGTATGCCGCTCTCGGGAATTACAACGAGGAAATCGACTTTTGGCTCAGGCAAAACGACTGGTTTGAAAACATCTGGGGAAAGCGTTCGCTCTTTTTTGAGAAAGCCAAATCGGACTTTGGCATCGACCTGAAATCGTTCGACCAGCGAAACACCTTTCTGCAGGATATTGCCGCCACCATCCAGGAACTTTTTATGCGCGAAATTCTTTTGAAGCTCGACGACCTGTACACCCTCACCAATTGCAAAAGCCTCTATTATACCGGAGGTTGCGCGCTCAATATCCGGGCCAATTCAGCCATTGTTGAAAGCAAACTGTTCGACAAGGTATACATTCCGCCTTGCCCCGACGACTCGGGATTAGCCCTGGGTGCAGCTGCTTACCTCGAATGGAAAAAAGGGAACAGTTTCAAGAAACATTCGCCATTCCTCAATAACTGGGGCATCGAAGAGCAGCCATTCGACTATACCGCTGAAGAGGTGGCGGCTGTTGCCCAACTTCTGGCCGAAGGGAAAGTTGTTGCCATCTGTAACGGGGCCGGGGAAGTTGGTCCGCGGGCACTGGGAAACCGCAGTTTGCTGGCATTGCCCACCAAAGCCCTTTCGCACAAGGTAAGTGTTGAACACAAACAGCGCGAATGGTACAGGCCTGTTGCCCCGGTAATGCTCGAAAAGAATGCCCACTATTTCACCGAGGAGAAAACAATCCATCCGCTGACCCGCTACATGCTTCTCGACTTAAAAGTACCCGAAAGCAAACAAACGGAGATACCCGGTGTAATCCATGCCAATGGTACCGCCCGCATCCAAACCCTCTTTACAAAAGCCGACAACCCCTACCTTTTCGATCTGCTGACCATCCTCGATGAGCAATACAACATCAAGGCACTGATCAACACCTCGTTCAACAGCAAAGGCGAACCCATTGTCCACACCGAAGAGGATGCCCTGAAATCGGCACAAAAAATGGGAATTGATGTAGTGGTGGTGAATGGGAAAGTGAAGCTTGTTTAAGGAAGGATGGTCGTTCCATTCGGCTCAAAGAGCAGGGTGCAGCCTGAAAGAATCGCTATCAACCACAGGAATACAGCGATCGAACAATTACAGACCCGCTGTTTCACCATCTTTTTCATCGCTTCAGGTTGGGGTTTAATTCTGCATCGCTTTGGGGCAATGGCAGAAAGTAGTTCTTTAGCAAATTCTTTTTGTACAGGTAGTTGTCCTCCATAGACACATTGGGTGCCAATACTTCGTCCAGTTTTTCCAGCCGCAACAGGTCGAACCACCTTCCTTCGGTTTCTCCGGCCAATTCCCAGGCGCGTTCCTGTACTACCGAATCGGCAAAGGCATCAGCAGAAAGACCACTTTGAAGGTCGTAGGGCGAAGGGGAATCCAAATCGAGATGGTGTGCCCTCCTGCGGATGCGGTTAATGCAGGTATATGCTTTGTCATCCAATTTGCCAGAACGAGCTGCTGCCTCGGCATACGTTAACAGCGTTTGTGCATAACGAAGAATGTAAATCCGGGGATTTCCCATAAAGTAAAAATCAATATTTATAAACGATTCATCTGAAAGATCCCAAAAAACGGTTAAAGCTGTATCTATATAAAACTTTCGAAACGATGCCCTGGAACATTGGTCAATGGTATCGATAGAATAGGTCGTGCCTGAATCTGGAGTAAAATCATAAAATTTTGGAACAAAGATTGATGTATAAAAGGTTATGTCTTTGCGGTACTCTTTGGGATACTTATTATAGAAATCCACCTCGGTGGAAAAATTGAGATCCGTATAAAAATATCGGTTATCTGTAGTGAAAGTGCCACCGATTCTGAAATTTACCTCTTCACTAAAAGCATACGTACAGTTTCCTCCATAAATTGCACCTTTTGAATAGTCGCCAAAATAGCTGAATACCGATTCGTTGTTGTACCTGCCACTTTTGTTCCACAGGTCGGCAAAATCGGGCAGCAGTTCAAACCCGTAGTAGCCGGAACTATCGATTACTTCGGCTGCGGTTGAAGCAGCCAAAGTATATTTGGTTTCATCTTTTATGGGGTAACCGGCCCAGCTTAAGTAGAGTTCGGCCAGCAGTGCCTTGGCCGTTCCCCGGTGAGGGGTCTGATAAGGCACCCTGCTTGTATTGTTATTATCCGGTAACAGTTCAGTGGCTTTTAGCAGGTCGCATTCAATAAACTCATATTCTTCGGCATAGGAGGGTTTTTCAACCGTATAGCTGATGTCCGTGTTGTCGATCAGGGGCACTTGCCCGTAGCTACGGGCCAACCGGAAGTAACAATAAGATCGCAGGAAGAACAATTCCCCCAGTACTGCTTTCGTGTTTCGATCGCTAACCTTTTCTAAATTGTACTGAGATAGGATATTATTTGCCGAAGCGATTACTTTATACAATGAAGTATAAACGAAATCTTCATCAAAATTGTAATAGTAAATTTTACAATTGTCATCTCCATAATAGGAATAGTATAATTGACCATCCTTATAACAATCATCGGCATTAAAATTGAGGCAATAGAATTCTTCCGATTTCACTGCATTGCCCAACTGGACGTAAACCCCGTCGGTAATGGAGGCCATTTGGGCGTAGGTTTCAATCTTTGAACCCGATGTTTCATTGGGCTCAAACAGCAGGGAGCAACCCGAAAGAGCTATTACTGCAGCGAAACATCCTGCAATAAAGAAACCATGCACTGTATTTTCTATCCTCTGTTTCATAGTTTAAACGCAATGGTGATAAAAACCGACCGTGGGCTTGGGTATGCACCCCGGTCAACGGCATTGTCCGAGAAGTTGTTGTCGGTAAAGATGGTGGCTTCGGGATCGTACCCCCGGTAGCGGGTGATGGTAAACAGGTTTTCCACGCTCAGGGTTACCCGGTAACTGAGCCCGTAAAGCTTCTTTTGCGGCTCGTAGCTTACCGATACATTCTTCAGCCGGATAAAACTGGCATCGTCGATAAAGAACGACGATTGGTACAATGGCATTGAGGTTAGCCCTTTCAGGCTGTCGGAATACATTGGACAGGCCTCCCGGTTCACTCCCGTGATAATTGTGCCTGCACGGGTCGAGTTGTATTTTTGCATCCCCCACGAGGAGTAGATGGTAAAATCGAAACTAAAATCTTTGTAGCGCAGGGAGCTTGTCAGGTTCCAGATGAAATCGGGGATCGAATTTCCAATCACCACCTTGTCGGCATCCACTACCCCAATGTTGTTGATGGTGTCGGCATTCAGATACTTAACCCCGGATGAACTTGTGTAGTGAATATCTTTTGCGGCCGCATCTTCTTTTGTCCATTTTCCAAGGTATTTGTAGCCATAAATATCGCCCAGTGTCCCGCCTTCCTTAATAATGAAATCGGGGTAGAGCAGGTCGGTAGAACGGTAGACCATGTCTTTTCCATCGATCAGTTTGGCAATTTTTTGCCTGCTGGAGGAGAAGTTCCCCTGCAATGCCCAGCCCCAATTCTTTTGTTCCACCAACCGCGCCTCCACTCCGAGTTCGTAGCCGTGTACGTTGATATCCCCCATGTTGATATACGCTTTCCCGTCCCCGTAGTAATAGGGAATGTCGCGAAGGACAATCTGGTTGCCTATTTTTTTGGAATAGAAGGCTGCTGTCAAATCGAGCCGGTGGTCGAAGAAGGAGCTTTTCAATCCAAAATCGAGCTCCTTTGTGCTCTCGTGTTTCAAATGGTGGTTGGCATATTGCGAAAGTATCGGGTGTTGGGTAGTTGTGTCATTGAACGCATTGGAGACTTTTTCATAGAGATCGTTGGACAGGCCGTTTAGCGGG
>Ga0116170_10000624_pt1 | contig 37244 bp, 36 predicted proteins | sample AD_JPNHW1_MetaG_FD_89797 | JGI IMG/M metagenome (GOLD analysis project Ga0116170, IMG submission 89797) | Active sludge microbial communities of municipal wastewater-treating anaerobic digesters from Japan - AD_JPNHW1_MetaG | ecosystem: Engineered > Bioreactor > Anaerobic > Digestate | place... | reverse complement strand
TTGACTCATTCCTGTCACCTCGGTTGCTTTGTTGTCTTTGCAACCTCATTGTACCTGATGTGACGGGTTTGGGTCTCTTTTTTTCCCGGGGGGGGCGGCAATTCATTTTACAACTTACCAAAATTTCATGCCCCGGCAAGCGCGGCGGCGGGGGCCGCACGCGCGCAAGGGTGAAAAACTGCCGCCTGTTACTGGGGACGCTTGAGAAAGTGACCGTTGCCCGTCATATAGGCGATCAGCGTTTGGCGGTCGTCATACACGGATACGCGGTACAGGCAGGTGGTGCCACCGCGCGCGATTTGCTCGGCAACCGCGTACAGACATGCGCCTGTGCCGGGTTTAATGTAGGTGATATCGGCGCTGCGGCTGACCGTGAGCCGGTCTCCCGCGTTGGCCGCCACCGAAAAGGCCGTATCGCACAGGGTGAAAATCGCGCCGCCCTGCACGGTGCCGTTGGAGTTGAGGTGCTGAGGAGTCAGCGGCATGCTACAACGCGCGCCGGCGGAGGAAACCTCGTCGATCCGGATACCGCAAAGCTCCGTGGCAAAAGCATCCTTTTCAAACAGGATGCGCAGTTCCTCAAGGTTCATGCCTTAACCCTCCGAGAGCGAATAGCGTTGAAGCACGGAGCCGTCAAATGCCTTGATGGCAAACAGACCGGCCTCCCAATCCAAAGTCATATAGCTTTTGGGCTGGTTTTCCTTGGGCAGGGCGGCGGAGCCGGGGTTGATGTAGGTGAGGCCCTCGATGGTTTCCACCGTGTGCACATGGGTGTGCCCGTGAATGAGCAGATCGCCCGGGCGGTAGGGCGGGCGTACGGCCAGGTTGAACAGGTGACCGTGCGTGATAAAAGCGGTTTGGTTGTTGACAAGCGGCAGCAGCGCGTAATCCGCCATGATGGGAAACTCCAGCACCATCTGGTCGATCTCCGCATCGCAATTCCCGCGCACCGCAAGCGGCTTTACGGGCATTTCGTTCAGCAGCCGGAAAACGGCCTTGGGATCGTACGCGTCCGGAAGATCGTTTCGCGGACCGTGGTACAGCAGATCACCCAGCAGGATCAGCCGATCCGCCTTTTCGGCGGCCATGCGTTCCAGCACCGCCTCGGCGGCGGTACGGGAGCCGTGCAAATCGGAAGCAAACAGATATTTCATGATTCAATCACCTTTCCGGCAAGTTTCCGCGAAGGGGAAAAATCCATCGCGGCAGAGGGTTCGTGTTGCGTATGAATGTGCGATAAGCGTTCAGAGAAGATGGATTGACCGGCGTTTCGTTTCAAACTCAGCGTGTGTTTGCGCCCTGAGCCGTTTGAAAGCGGCGCGGGACCTCGTAAAGGGTATGGACCGCCCTGCTACGGTTGAATCTCCAAAAGAATGGGGCAATGGTCGCTCCCCATCACGCCGTCGTCAATTTCCGCGCGGAGAATTTTAGGCGCAAGCCGGTTGCTGACCAGAAAATAGTCGATGCGCCAGCCGACATTTTTCGCCCGGCTGTTGGCCATATAGCTCCACCAGGTGTAACGGTCCCGCGCGTCCGGATGCAGCAGGCGGAAGCTGTCCGTGAAGCCGCGCCCGAGCAGGGTGCTGAGCTTGTCGCGCTCCTGTGGGGTAAAGCCCGCGTTTTGCACATTGGCCTTGGGATGCTTGAGATCGATTTCCTGATGGGCCACGTTGAGGTCGCCGCATACGATCACCGGCTTTTCCGCGTCCAACCGGCACAGATAATCGGCAAAGGCGTTCTCCCAGGTCATGCGGTATTCCAGGCGGGTCAGGCCGCGTTGGCTGTTGGGCGTATACACGGTAACCATATGAAAGGTTTCATATTCCAGATCGATCACACGGCCTTCATGGTCGTGCTCATCCACGCCCATATCATACCGCACGGCAAGCGGCTCCTGTTTTGCGAAAATCGCCGTGCCGGAGTAGCCCTTCTTGTCGGCGCTATTCCAAAAGGCGCGGTAGCCTTCGGGCGCAAAATCGATTTGCCCGGGTTGCAGCTTGGTTTCCTGAATGCAGAAGCAATCCGCGCCCTGAGCGGCGAAGTACTCCGCGAAGCCTTTGGTCATACAGGCGCGAAGACCGTTGACATTCCAAGAAATGAGCTTCATACGCACAGTTCCTTTCCCATAAAATGGCCATGCCATTATCATACCATATTCATCTGAGCGGGGCAACAGCGGGGGTTGCCGGGCGATCCGGCTTTTAACAGATTTGGACAGTACGGATAGCCATCAGCGGGTTAACTCCCGCATGGAGGCGATATACGCGCCGTCGAGCTGGTCAAACTGATCCTCCGGCGGATACAGCGCGCCGCCAAAGAAAATATCGCGGTTGTTGGCGGTGGATGTGTCCTTGATTTTTCGGTGATGCGCAAGGTGAATCTGCGTGCAGCTGGTGGCTTCGATAATCTGGGCGGCGTTGCGCAGGTTTACGCCTCCGCCCGGGAGAATCTCCATCGCGCCGCCAACGTAGCGGATCATTTCGGCCAGCGTATCCATGGCGTAAAACGCGCTGGGCGCCTGCCCGCTGGTGAGCACGCGGCGAATGCCAAGATCGATAAGCGTATCCAACGCGCGCTTCCAATCCGGAGTCACATCCAACGCGCGGTGGAACACCGTGGGGCGGTCGCCCGCAAGGCGAACCAGCTCGCGGGTGCGCTGCGCGTCCACGGTACCGTCGCCGTTCAAAATGCCAAACACGAGGCCGTCGGCGCCGTGTTCCAGCAGCTTTTCGGCGTCAAGCAATGCGGTTCTGAACTCCATGGGGGTATAGCAAAAACCGCCCGCGCGGGGGCGCACCATGGCCATGATGGGGATGGGAACCGCCGATTTGGAGGCGATCAGCGCGCCAATGGACGGGGTTAAACCGCCCTGAAACAGGCTGGAATTGAGCTCCACACGGTCCGCGCCGGCTTTCCAGGCTTCGGCCACATCATCACACGAGCCGCAGCACACTTCCAACAGTACCTTTTGCATGGTTGGGTTCCTCCGCGTTTGATGAATTTGTTAACGCCGCGCCTCATGCCGCATCAACCCGGCGGCGAAAGGCTTGAGCGGGCACAGGATCATGATACGCTCCCGGCATGCGGCCGTCAACTGCGTAAACACGCGCGGAAACAGGGCGGAGCCTGTGAATACCAGCCAAGAAAAGCAACGGGTAAGCGTTTACAGATTGCGCAGCAATAAGATGCCTTTCACAGAATATTTGCGAATGCGCTTCTGCCTGTAAAACCAAGCCAACCCAGGGGAGCGAGAAAGGGAGATACGCGCGAAAACGTTGTAGATAAAAGGAATAACGCGTTAATGAAGAATGGTGGATTGCCTGTTTCGAAAAAAGTTTCATTGCCATATTGACAGATAGACTGCCAGGTGATACAATCTCGCCATCGGGTAAATGTTTACCCAATGAGGTGAATTGGATGGCAGTGACGATCGAGGACGTCGCCCGCGAGGCGAATGTGTCCATAGCGACGGTTTCGCGGGTGATGAACAATACCAAGGCGGTAAGCCCCGAACTGCGCGAACGCGTTTTCAGCGCCATCCGAAAAACCAGCTTTCGCCCCAACGTGCTTGCGCGCGGGCTGATTACGAACCGCACCTATACCATCGGCGTTGTGATTTCGGATATTTCAAACCCCGTTTTTGGCGTGCTCACCAAAGGGATTAACAGCGTATGCCAGGATCGGGGCTATACCGTGGTGATTTGCGAATCGGACGGCAAGCGCAAAAAGGAGCTGGCCCTGCTGGAAAAGCTTGCGGAGCAGCGCATCGACGGCCTGCTTTTTGCAGGGGTTGACGTAAACCGGGAACTGATTGACCGGATGCTGTGCCTGGATTACCCCGTGGTGTTGGTAACGCAGGAAGAATCCTACGGGGAAAACCGGATGATGACCGTTTCCCACGATAACCAACGCGCCACGTTTGACGCGATCGATTTTCTGGTTTCCTGCGGGCACCGGCGCATCGCCTTTATCGGCGGCCCGGTTAACGATTACTCATCGGGTGAAAAACGGTTGGAAGGCTATCGGCTGGCCATGGCCAAGCACGGGCTTGAAACCCCGGGAACCTACATCGAGCACGGCGATTTTTCCTTTGACGCGGGTTTCTCGGGTATGAAGCGCATCTACGAGGAAAGCGAAAAGCTGCCCACGGCGGTGATGGCCTGCTCCGACCTGATGGCGATTGGCGCGATGCAATGCGCGCGCAACATGGGCCTTTCCATCCCGGAGGATGTTTCCTTTATGGGGTTTGACGATTCCGAACTGGCCCGGTATTCCACTCCCGCCCTTTCCACCGTGCGAATCTCGTACTATGACGAGGGGGTTCTGGCGGCGGAGGAGCTTTTCCGCTCCATGGACAGTGATAATGGCGAGGAAACGAATATCCGGTACATCCCGCATAAAATTATCCGTCGGGGCAGCGTGAACTGTTTGCGCGCGACGGCGGGAAATCCAACCGCCTGAGAGCGGCGTACAGGGGCAAAGGCTTTTTGCTTGCTATACGGGAAAACCTTTACCCGTTTCGAAGGGCCCCGCAGAGCCATCCGGCAGCCGGTCCGCGCGCCGCGCAGGCCCATCACTTCGGCTTTGATTCCCGCAGTGGAATCAGCGATATAAAAAAGGAGGGTCCCATGATGAAAAACGTTACCCGTAAGCTTCTGGCTGTGATCTTCGCTGCAGTGCTGATCCTGTCCACCTGCACATTCGCAAGCGCAGAAACCATTGAACTGACGTTTGCCTTCGACCAGGGCGTAGGCGAACCCACGCTCAAGCTGTTGGAGCAGTTCAATGCCAGCCAAAGCGACATCCACGTCAACTCCTACGTGCTACCGCAGGACGCCAACAACCTGCACGACGATTTTGTGAACAAGATGATCGCCGGCGACACCAGCGTGGACGTGATGGCGCTGGATGTGGTGTTCGTATCCGAGTTTGCCAGCGCGGGCTGGCTCATGCCCCTGAATGATGCCTTTGACGCGACGGCGCAGGCGGATTACATCCCCGGCACCATCGAAAGCGCAACCTATCAGGGAACCCTGTACGCGATGCCGTGGTTTACCAACGCCAGCATGCTTTTCTACCGCAAGGATCTGCTGGACAGCATCGGCGTAACAACGCCCCCGACCACCTATCAGGGCTGGATCGACGTTTATGAAAAACTCAAGGACAAGGTGGATTATGCCTTCTCCTTCCAGGCGTCGCAAAGCGAAGCGCTTGTGTGCAACTGGTGTGAGTTTGTGTGGAACAACGGCGGCGAAATCTTCGATGCGGACGGGAAACCCGTTGTGACCAGCGACGCCGTGGTTGCCGCGACGCAAAACATGGCGGACCTGATTGGCACCTACGCGCCCGAAGGCACCACCACCTATGCCGAAACCGAATCCCAGCAGGTTTTCCAGGAAGGCAAGGCGTTGACCTGCCGCACCTGGTCCGGCACATGGAACACCTTCAATAATGCCGCCGAATCTTCCGTGGCTGGCAACGTCGCGGTGTGCAACCTGCCCGTGGCTACCGAAGGGCAAACCGCGCACGCCTGCATGGGCGGCCTGGACGTAACCGTGAACAACGCGATTGACGACGCGCATAAGCAGGCCGCGATCACGTTCATCAAATGGATTACCAGCTTTGACACCCAGAAGCAGATGACGCTCCTCTCCTCCCAGCCGCCGGCGTTTGCCAAAGTGTATGAGGATACGGATATCCTTAAGGCCATTCCGTTCTATGCGGATTTCTTCCCGATCATTTCCGATGGCAAGGGCCGCCCTGTGTCCCCGAACTATTCCGAGGTTTCCGACGCCATCCAGCGCAATATCCATCAGGCGCTGACCAAGGAAGTAACGGTGCAGGATGCGCTGAAAACGTTGCAGACCGAGCTGGAAGCGTTCTAAACCAACCTGAGACGCTCTGAAACATGTTCCCCCACACGGGGCGACAAACGGCTGTGACAACTTGACACCGCCCATAGGGTCGCATACAGTACCGGAGGAGGATACGCCTCCTCCGGTCAGATCGTTGGAAAAACCAACCGTGCGGAACCTGTGAAGGGCAAGGGAACCTCAAGCGCGCGCGAGCTCGGAAAGGCAAACGGAGGCGGAGGAACGCTCTCTCCCTCCCGGCGCTCGCGGTCCGGCGACCATTACGCCAACCCAATCGGTTTACAAAACAGGGGGCATGTGAAGATGAAACGGAACCCTCCCAGTCCGCTGCTGCGCAAGGAGGCGAAGATCGCCTGGCTGATGATGGCCCCGGCGCTGATTGTGCTATGTATTGTGGCAGTCTATCCCGTGCTGAGAACCTTTTGGCTCAGTCTGCGGGAAATGAGCCTGAAAAATCCGGGGTCGGGATTCCCCTTCATCGGCTTGGCTAACTATGCGGAAACCTTTACCGACAGCCGGGCCATTACGGACATTTTGTTTACGGCCAAGTTTACGCTGATTACCGTAGCGTTGGAGCTGCTTTTTGGATTTGGGGCCGCGCTTTTAATGAACCAGCCCTTTCGCGGGCGCGGGTTAACGCGGGCGGCCATACTGGTGCCATGGGCGATTCCGACCTCCGTTTCGGCGCTGATGTGGAAATTTATCTATAACGACCAGTACGGGCTGTTCAATGATATTCTGTACCGGCTGGGCGTGATACCCGCCTACCGTTCATGGCTGAGCACAAGCTCGGATACGTTTATGTCGCTGGTAATCACCGATGTTTGGAAAACGTTCCCTTTTATGGCGTTGCTGATTTTAGCGGGGTTGCAAATGCTCCCGGCGGAACTATACGAATCCGCCAAGCTGGACGGCGCGGGGGTGTTCAAACGCTTCCGCCACATTACGCTGCCGCTGATGAAACGCACGCTGCTGGTGGCGCTGCTATTTAGAACGCTGGACGCATTCCGGGTTTTTGACCTGATCTCCGTGATGACGGGGGGCGCGAACGGGACGGAATCGATTGCGATTTACGCCCACAAGCAAATGATGTCCTTCCTGAATTTTGGCTATGGCTCCGCGCTGGCTGTGATTATTTTTCTGGTGGTTTTCATCATCAGCCTCATTTACATGCGGTTTATTGGCAGCGATATGCTGCCGATCGAGTAGGGAGGCGACGGATTTGAAGCATGCGAAGAACCTGATTGTAAACATTCTGTTTTACAGCGCGGTGCTGCTTTTTATAGTGGTGCTTCTGCTGCCTTTTGTATGGCAGTTTTTAACGTCCATCAAGCCGCTGAACGAGATTTCCGCAATGCCCGCAAAGTGGTTGCCCAGCGCGTTTAACGTGCAGTTTTACATCAACATCTTCACCAAGCACCCCTTTGGCAACTATTTAATGAACAGCGCCATCGTGGCGGTTTCGGCCACGCTGATTTCCATCCTGATTGGCGCGAGCGCGGCCTATGCGCTGGCCCGCCTTCGGTTCCGGTTCAAAAAGCCGCTGCTGATGGCGATCCTGTGCATATCGATGTTTCCAACCATTGCGACGCTCAGCCCGATCTACCTTCTGCTGCGCAGTTTGAAGCTGCTCAACACCTATCAGGGGTTGATCCTGCCGTATATTGTTTTTTCCCTTCCGATGGCCATCTGGCTGCTGACCAATTTTTTCAGCCAACTGCCCAAAGGCTTTGAGGAAGCCGCCTCCATCGATGGCGCAACCTGGGCGGATATCTTTTTCCGCATCATGCTGCCGCTGATTAAGCCGGCGGTGTTCTCGGTGGGTTTGCTGGTTTTCATAAACTGCTGGAACGAATATCTCTACGCGCTCTCATTTGTTACAGACACTCGCATGCGCACCGTCCCCGTGGGCATCGCTCTTCTGCCCAGCAACTACCAATTGCCGTGGGGCGATGTGTCCGCCGCGTCAGTGGTGGCCACGGTACCGCTGATTACGCTGGTGCTGGTTTTTCAAAAACGGATTGTCGCAGGTTTAACGACCGGCGGTATCAAAGGCTAAAGATAGAAGGAGTACCATCATGCAAACACTACAAATGACCGAAGGACTGACCCTGCCGCGGGTAATCATCGGCTGCATGCGCATCGCCGACAGCCATATGGAAGGCGAGGCGCTGCTGCGGTTTACCCGGCAGTGCATCGAGCTTGGCGCGGATACGTTTGACCACGCGCCCGTATACGGCGGCTACACCTGTGAAAAATACTTCGGCGACGCGGTGCTTCGCAAAGAGCCGCAACTGCGGGCTAAAATGAAACTGATTACCAAGGCGGGCATTGTGCTGCCGAACCGTTTGGGCAACGCGCGCATCTACTACGAAGCGAGCCGGCAATCCATCCTGCGCGACATGGATGAATCGCTGGAACGTCTGGGCACCGACTATGTGGATTTGCTGCTGGTGCACCGTCCCGACCCGCTGACGGACCCCGCCGAAACCGCCGACGCGCTGGAAACGCTGGTACGGCAAGGAAAAACCCTGCACGTTGGCGTGAGCAACTATACCCCCGCCCAAACCGAAGCCCTGCAAAGAAAACTGTCGATACCGCTGGTTACCAATCAGCTGGAGTTTTCAGTCAAGGCAGCCGATCATTTTTTTGACGGCGTATCCGATGACCTTTTTACCCGCGGCATGAAACCGATGGCATGGTCCCCGTTGGGGGGCGGCAGCGTTTTTTCCGGCACGGATGAACAGAGCGTGCGCCTGCGCGCCGCGCTTGGCGAAATGGCGGCCGGGCATGCGATCCCCGTGGATACGCTGATGTACGCGTGGCTGTTTACCCATCCGCTGAACATCCTCGCCGTTACGGGGTCGATGGACATTCGCCGCATCCAGAACGCGGTGAACGCGTTGCAGATTCAACTGACACATGAAGAATGGTACCGTGTGCTGGCCGCTTCCCGCGGTTATGACGTGCCATAAGCGCGGTGTGGGAAGAAGCGGAACGATGAAAGTGAAGTATGGCCTGATCGGCTCCGGTTGGCGGGCGGAGTTTTACCTCCGCATTGCGCGCCTTGTGCCGGATCAGTTTGAAGTGACCGCCGTGATGGTGCGGGAGCAGGCGAAGGGCGAAGCCGTAGCGGCGCGGTTTGGCGTGCCGGTTGTGTCCGATTTGGATGGTTTATTGGCAACCAAGCCGGATTTTGTGGTGGCCTGCGTAAAGCGCGGCTTTTTAGCCGGCTATGTAACGGAGCTATCGCGCAGGGGCGTGCCGGCGCTATGCGAAACGCCGCCGGCCGAAACCGAGGCGGAGCTATTAAACCTCTGGGAGGATGTAAACCGCTTTAGCGGGCGTGTGCAGGTAGCGGAACAGTATTTTGCGCAACCGTTGTACGCCGCCTATGAAACAGCGCTTCGCGGCGGACTGATCGGGCGCGTGGAGAACATCTCCCTATCCGCGCTGCACGGGTATCACGGCGCGAGCATCATCCGCCGCTATCTGAACGCTGGGTTTGGGAACGCGGCGATTTACGGCAAACGGTACCGGTATGAAGTGACGGAAACCTATGGGCGCGAGGGCATGTGCTTTGATGGGGAAACCTTCGTTTGCCCCCGGGATCGATTAACGTTTGAGTTTGACAACGGCACAACGGCATTCTTTGATTTTTCGGACCCCGCGCAGTATCATTCCTTTATCCGCACGCGGCAGCTCAACGTGCAGGGCGTGCGGGGTGAAATCGACGACCTGACCGTGCGGTACCTGACGGAGCAGAACGTGCCTGTAACGCAGGAATTGAAGCGAATTGATCTGGGGGTTTACGGCAATCAGGAATGGTGTCATTTTGGCATCATGCTTGGCGAGCGGTTCCTGTACCGGTCGCCGTTTGGAAACGCGCGCCTCAATGACGATGAAATTGCCGTGGCCACCTGTTTACAGGGCATGCGGCGCTACCTTGAAACAGGCGAGGATTGCTATTCGCTCCGCGATGCGTTACAGGACATGTACCTTTGCCTGACGATGGAGCGCGCGCTCAGCGAACCGCTGACCGTGATCCGCACGCGAACCATGCCCTGGGTTCCATAATGCTTGTGAATGGAGTGGCGGATGGACTCGGTTTGCAGGAACGGGGTTGAGCTGAGAGATTCTGCCAAAGCGAAAGCCGGGACAGGAGCGTTTGCCCCTGACCCGGCTTTGCTTTATTTGAGGCATTACCCGTGAATGCGACAAAGCGTTTTGACCCGCTCGCCTCATAGCTCTGCGGGCTTAGGCTGTTGGCAAACCGGATGAAGTTCATAAACCGCGCCACATTGTGCCTTCGGCACTCGTGGCGCTTAAGTTGAATTGTTGCCCCATAAGGCCTCCGGCGGGCAAAGGCTTTGCCCCAGCACCCCGCAAGGGCTTTGCCATTGACCCATTTTCGCTGCGGCGAGGGTTTTTTCAACAGTCTGGGCTATACGCTCGCTGGTTGGTTTCGTGCTGTTGCGAATGGCTTGGGCGCTGCCCCAAACCCCTGCAGGAGCTTTACCCCTGCAACCTGACAAGGGCCTCGGCTTTGAGTCGGTTTCGTAGCGGCGGGGGATATGATTCTACTTTTCAAGCAGGTATTTTTGCCTGAACTGCTCGAAATTCTGAAAATCCGGCAACCGTTCCCGAAGCGTTTCCAGATCCCAATTCCACCACGCAATCCGCTCAATCTGGTCCACCGTGGTTGGATCAAACCGCATTTTGATTTTCCGCGCCGGCACCCCCGCGACAACCGCGTACGGTTCCACATCATGGGTGACAATCGCCCCTGTGCCGATTACTGCCCCGTTGCCAACGGTTACCCCGGGCATCACCGTTGCCCCGTGGCCAATCCACACGTCGTGGCCAATGGTCACCGGGTGTTCCCGCCGCCAGTCAAAAAAAGCCGCGTCATCCTCGCCCAGCCCGAATAACTCGCTGCGGTAGGTGAAGTGGTGCTGCGCAACGCGCGTGTAGGCGGGGTGGTTGCCGGGGTTGATGCGCACAAAGGTCGCAATGGAACAGAACTTGCCGACGTGGGCGTAGGACACCTGATTGTAACCTGCTAAATAGGAGAAATCCCCAACGTCGCACTCCTCCAGCGCGCACTGGTCCAGAATTTGCACATAATCCCCCAAGGTTGTCTGTTGAAGCAAAACATTTAGCCCCAAATTTGGCTGACGGTTCAGCATAGGCGGTTCCCTCCGCTTTCACAGGCCAGATCATCGCCGATGGCGACCGGTTCGTCGTTATAACGGCCGTGGTAATCGCTTCCGCCGGTTAAAAACAGCGGCGCGGCGCTATCTCGCACGCATTCCATGATCGTTTCCTTATCCTCCGGCCGGTTGGCCGGGTGATTGTATTCCACGCCGTCAAACGGCAAGGCCTGAAGCAGGTAAAAGTTTTGTTGCTGGCCGGGGTGCGCGAGCACGGCGAGTCCGCCCGCGCGGTGGATCACCTCCACCGCGTCGCGCACATCCGCGTATTCGATATCAAAATCGCAATACCCGCCGCGCTTGAACACCTTCTGGTAAAACGCGCCGAACATCTCCTCCGCCTGACCGGTCGCCACAAGGGCTTCCATGATGTGCTGCTTGTAAAGATACTTTCCGTCCGCTTTATGCAGGCGTTCTGGATCGATGGTGTAGCCGTGCTCCTGAAGCAGACGCACTTGCCGCAGGGAATTTTAGTGCCTGCGCTCCCGCAGCGGCTTCACAAACGCTTCCACCAATGCGTCGTCCCGGATGCAGTAGCCAAGCACGTGGGCTTTGACGCCGGTCGCGGGGTCGATGGCGGAAATTTCGATGCCGCACAGCACCTGAATACGTGGGTCGTTGGGCAACAACCGACGCTGCGCCAGCGTATCATGATCGGTGATCGCGATGGCTGTTAAGCCGCGTTTCACCGCCTTTTCAACAATTTCCGCGACGGTATCGCCACCGTCGGATACGGTGGAGTGAATGTGGAGATCCGCCCGGATCATAAAAACACCCCCTCGGAGATGTTATACACCTGATCGCAAAGCCCCTCCATAAACTCCAGATCATGGAAAATGCCGATCATGCTGGTGTTTTGCGTCTTCAGGCGAATCAGCATCTCTTTTACAAGGGTTTTAGTCTGACTGTCCAGCGAGGCGGTCGGCTCGTCCAACAGCATCAGGCGGGGGTTTTTCACCATGGTATGCGCGAGGTTCAGCCGAAGCCTCTCCCCGCCGGAAAACGTGGCGGGGTACATGTCCCACAGCTCTTTCGGCAGCTGAAAATAGCTCAGCATGGCTTGCGCGCCGGCTACGGCTTCCTGCTGATGGGCGCCGGTATCCAGCAGCGCGCTCATCACATGCTCGCGCGCGGTAGTGCGGGGCATGACGTTTAAAAACTGGGACACATACCCGATTTCCCGCCTGCGCAGGTACAGCACTTCCCTCTCCGTTGCCGTTGAAAGGTCAATATCTCCCAGCGCGGCGCTATGGTAAAGGATGCGGCCTTCCGTGGGCAGGTAGCTGCGGTGGATACATTTCAGGATGGTCGATTTGCCCGCGCCGCTACGCCCCACAATGCCGATAAACTGGCCCTGACCAAGGGAAAAACCAATATTCTGGCAGGATTGGATATCCCGTTCCGGCGTGTGGATGTGAAAGGTTTTGGACAGCCCTTCAATTTGTAAAATCTCCATGCTACCTCCTGTACGCAATGCTGGCGGTGATTTGCCCATCCACAAGCGCATCGGTTACAACCGGGTACCCGTCCACAACATCAACCAGCAGGATGTCCGCTGTTTTCCCCACCTCGAGGCTGCCATAATCCCGATCGATCCCGACCGCGCGCGCCGGATTCAGCGTGGCGCGGTTGACCATCTCGTTCAGGGGCACGCCGTACACGCGCGTCATGGCAAACACGCCGTGCAGCATGGCGGGCGGGTAATAGTCCGAGCAGACGATATCGGCGCAGTTTTCGCAGATTGCCTCGGCTGCGGACATGTTGCCGGAGTGCGAGGCGCCCATCAGGATGTTGGGCGCGCCCACGATGGTGTGAAAGCCCATCGCTCTGGCGGCATGCGCCGTTTCCAGCGTGACCGGAAATTCGCTGATATCCACGCCCAACGCGCGGTTAACGGCTAGCTTATCGGCCGTGTCGTCATCATGAGAGGCGACGGCGACGCCTTTGGCGTGCGCCAGATCGGAAAGCTCCCGGAGCTGCTCAAAGCTCAGCATGGGTTTATTTCGGTGGTATTCGACAACGCCTTCCGCCCCGAGGGTTTCAATCTCGTGGCCGTGATACTTGCCAATCGTGTCCAGATAAACCGACAAATCCCGGTACTGGCCCTGCCCCGGCGTGTGGTCCATAAAGGAAATCTCATGCGCCAGCCCAGCCTGGATCATTGCTTTAGCGATTTCATAGGCGGCTAAGTTATCAATCTCGATGCGCAGATGGAACCGGTGGTGGATCAGATGATCGCGGCTGTGAATGCCGCCGATGAGGCTGGCCAGCTTTTGAACGCTTTCCACCGTACGCAGGGGGGACTTGCCGAAAAACTCGTCCCGGTACAGCGAAATGGAATGGTATATGGTGGTGATCCCCTGCAACAGCATTTCCCGCTCGCATTCCTTGAGCGCCAGCTCAAAATCCATTTGCGCCGTAGGGCGCGGCTGGATGAACTGCTCGATTTTATCCGAATGGATATCAACCATGCCCGGCATTACATAGCGGCCCGTTGCGTCGATGGTCGATCTGGCGTTGGCGACCGCGTCCACAATGCCGATAATCCGATTTTGATCGATCAGCAGCGTTTTACCTTCCAGCACGCCGCCCGGGGTAATCAGTTTTCCGTTTTGGATGGCAATCACTGGCTTGCGCCTCCTTATAAAAGCGAATGAACCAACTGCTGGGTGTAGGCGTGCTGCGGGTCCTCCAAAATCTGGTCGGTCAAACCGCTTTCCACAATGCGCCCGTCCAGCATGACCACGGTACGGTCCGCGAGCATCCGGATCACCGCGAGATCATGCGATACCAGCAGAATGGAAATCCCGTATTCCGCCTTGATTTTCCGGATCAGATCCAACACCTTGGCCTGCACGGATAAATCCAGCCCCGTGGTAACCTCGTCCAGCAAAAGCAGGGCGGGATGGTTCGCCAGCGCCTTAGAGATTTGGACGCGCTGCTGCATCCCTCCCGAAAAATTCCGGGGCGCTTCGCCCATTCGGGAAATCAGAATTTCCACCGCGCTTAGCAGCTCTTTCACGCGCTCCGTCATGAGGCCCGAATCCCGCTGCCCGGCGGCGATCATCTTTTCCGCGATATTGGCGGCGGAGGAGTAATCCATCCGCAGCCCCTGCACCGGGTTTTGGTACACCATGCCCATCGCGCAGTTTTTGATATCGCGCTTTTCCGCGCCGCTGGTTTCCCAGATGCTCTGCGCGCCATCGCAGTAATCCCGCAGAAAAGCCTGCCCGTCGGTTGGTTCAATATCAAAGTAAAGGCTTTGCATCAGCGTGGATTTGCCGGAGCCGGATTCGCCCACAATCCCCAGCACCTCGCCCGGGTACACGTCAAAGCTCACATCCCGGGCGGCCCAAACGCTTCCGCAAACGGTGCAGCGGTTCTTTTCCATATGGCTGTCGCAAAGGGGGCATCCCTCGCCGTAACGCACGCTCAGGTGTTGAACGCGCAGTACGGGCGTTTCTGCAAGTGTCATTTTGCACACATCTCCTGACAGTAGGATGTATCGGAACACTGGTATTGCCGCTCGCCCGTGGCAGCGTCAAACATTTCATCCAGATAGGTGTTTTCGCTGCCGCACAGGCGGCACCGTTTGCCGGCGAAGGTTTCCCGGCGAAAGGGCACATCGTCAAACGCGAGCGGCTGCACTTTGGTGTGCGGGGGAATGGCGTATATTTTCTTTTCCCGACCCGCGCCAAAAAGGTAAAGGCACTCCGAGCCGTTCAGCTTGGGGGTATCAAAGCGGGGAATCGGGCTGGGGTTGAGCAGATAGCGCCCCTCGACCATGCAGGGGTATTCGGAGGAGAGGGTCACCCGCCCGTAGCGGATCAGGCTTTCATAAAGCTGCAACCACATGGGCGCATAATCCTTTTCCGCGTGCATGCGCTTGGTGATTTCCTCGCGGGGCTCCACAATGCGCAGCGGCTCGGGCAGCGGCACCTGCAACACAAGGATCTGCCTGTTGCTCATGGGCGCTTCGGGAATACGGTGGCGGGTTTGCACCAGCGTGGCTTCCCGGGTGTGAACAGTGGTGGGCACATCGGTGCACAGGGATACGAATTTTTTAATGTTGACCGCGTTCACGCTGTCGTCGCTGCCCTGATCGATCACCTTGAGCACGTCCTCCGGCCCAATCAGCGACAGGGTCAGTTGGATGCCGCCTGTGCCCCAGCCCCGCCCGATGGGCAGTTCCCGGGAGCCAAACGGCACCTGATAGCCGGGAATGGCGACCGCCTTGAGCGTTGCGCGCCGGATTTCCCGCTTGGAGCCTTCGTCCAGAAAGGCGTAGTTATAGTTTGGATTCATCGCCCTGCCTCCTCGTGTTGCGCACCGCGTCCAGCTTGGATTGGAAGGTCACGTAATGCGGCAGCTTCAGGTGGGAGAGGAAACCGTTCATTTCCAGACTGTCGCCGTGCGTGAGCACAAATTCCTCGTTTTGCGCGGGATTCGGCCCGGGATGGTTCAATTCCCGATCCACCACAGCCATGGCGATCGCCTTGTTTTCGTTGCGGCCAAACACTGCGCCGTAGCCGAGCGCAAGCTTGAGCTGGCCCCGGTCGTCCGCCTCGGTGAGGCATTCCGCTTCGGTAATCAGAATTTCGCCAACATAAATGCTCTGGGTTGAATCAAACAGATATGGAACGCAAAGCTCCACATACCCTGTGCGCAGTTCGCCCACGGTCGGGTGCACCTGACCGAAGCCGCGCAGCGAGGAATACGCAAGCCCGGAAAGAAACCCCGTATCCGCCCGGGCCATGGTTTGCAGGCGGGCGCTGCGGGGCGCGGGAAACTCCAGCAGGTTTTCGGTAACGTCAAAGGGCGTTTCGTTGTTTTCCGCGTAAACATCCAAAAGACCGTCCCGCTTGAGCGTATCGGACACGCGGGGGCAGGGCGTGATCGGTTCCGGCGGTTGGGCCGCGCAAAGTGCCCGCAGCCGGTCGTGGAACGACTGCGCGCCTTCCGAGTCGGCTTCAAAACGAATCAGGCGGTGCGTATAGTCGTAGGTTGCGCCTAGCATCTGCCCGCCTTCGATATCCTTAAACGCGGCGGAAATGCGACGGACAACCCGCATGCCGGCCGTATCCGCCGGCAGGGTACAATGCCGTCTGGCGAGCGTAGAGCGATAGGCCCGCAGCAGAAAAACCGCTTCTTCTACCGAGCCTTCGCATTGCCTGAGCGCCAGCGCCGCGTAGGCCGGGGAATACAGCCCGGCTTCGCCCATCACGCGATCCACCAGCAGGGAAAGCTTTTTTTCAATGGCTTCCAGCTCCAAATCCAGCGGCGTGCCGCTCCGGTACCAATCCAGCAGACGGATGCTGGCCTCGATGGCTTCCTTGCCGCCGGAAACCGCAACATACGCCATCAGCTCACCTCCCGAAGGGTCAGGCGCGGGATGGCGTAAAGCTCGCCCTCGCCCGTCACAAAAATCAGATCAATCCCCTGCGGATATTCGTACGCCTGCCGGTCGCGCGTCGCAAGCGCCGCGAGCGCCGCGTCGGTGAGGGCGACCTCTGCAACGCCGTCGATGCCCGGCCCGTACAGTCGAACGGGATGGCTCGGCGTTCCGTTATCCAGAACAATAACTGTGGCGGACAGGTGCGGGTCCCGCAGCGTGCCGCGCTTGGCGGCAGGGATCAGCGCTTCAACCGCCGATGCGTCCGGCACAAACAGAAAATCCGCGCTTTCAGGGGTTGCCCGCTCCGCCAACGTCAGGGAAACCAAATCGTTTGCCAGCGCCTCGTCGTTGTGGACGCAGAAGCTGACCGCGTTGTCCAAAAGCGTCATGCCGATGGCCAGAAACGGCGCGACGCCGGCGTGAAACTTGCGCGCGCAGCTTTGCAGGCTCACCTTGCGGGTCGGGTTTGCCATGGCTTCCAGAATCAGCCGAAAGGCGCGCTGGGAATCGAAAACCTCGTCAAAGTCATGCAATTTTTTCATGTGGGCATCTCCGTATCGATCGATGTGAAGCTGACCAGCGTTTGTCGGTGCAGGGCGTTTTCGCGCATCAATTGCTGACCCTGCTCTGCCTCAAGGGCTAAAAGCGCGTCATCTTCCTCAAAAACTCCGCTGTTGACAGCGGCGTCGATGATCGCCATGTGCAGCGCTTTTTCCGCGATGTTCCCCATGGTGACCGCCATGCCGCGCTCGCCGTCCAGCGTGACGGACGCTTCCCACACGATCACTTCCCCCAGATAAAACAGGCTGGATTCAGCTGTTTCGCGCAGTTTTACCATCGCAAGGGTTTTGCTGGGTTCCCGTACCACCGTGACTGAATGCCCGGCTTGCAACCTTTCGGCCATCGCGGCTACCGTTGCCGCGTCCGCGCGGGCCAGGATGCGGAATAACCGTTTCTTTTCCATACTGTACTATGCTACTTCACTTTCGCCTTGATTTGGGTGGCCAGCGTTTCCAACAGGATGACGGCCAGCACGATCACCCATGTGATATAGCCAAGCTCCCGCAGATCAAAATAGAAGCTCCCCGCCATAAAAAGATCGTACCCGATCCCGCCCGCGCCCGCGGCGGCCCCAACCGCGATGGCGTTGGTAAAGTTGATCTCAAAGCGCAGAAAGGTCCACGCGAGCATATAGCGGACGGAGGAGGGCAGAATGGCTTGGAATACGATGGCCCAGTAGCCGGCCCCGCTGGCCCTGAGCGCCTCAATGGTTCCGGGGTCCATTTCCTCAATGGATTCGGCGTATGCCTTGGTCAGGTACGCCGCGCTGTGAAAGGTGAGGCCCACCACAGCCGCCACGCTGCCCAAGCCTGCCGAAACCGCGAAGATCAGCACCCACAGAATGGTTGGCACCGCGCGCACAAGCGCGATCAGCGAGCGGGTTGCGGTTGCCACGCGCGGGTTGGCGATGTTTTTAGCGCACAGCAGCGCCCCAAAAAAAGCGATCACCGCGCCGAAAATGGTTGCAAGCCCACCCAGACAGAAGGTGACGAGCACCTGATTCATCGCGCCCCAAAAGGTGTTGCGCGCAAGCCGAGGCTGAAAGAACACGGTTTGCACGTTGCGCCATGTTTTAGCCATCGCCTCGGCAAAATCGACGTTTTTCACATCGAAGGATAAAAACCCCCACAGCGCGAGCAACAGCAGCACCGCAAGCGTGCCGCGCACCGCCGCGCCGCTTTTGGAATAAGAATAAATCTTGATTTTGCCCGCGGCGGTTCTGCGGATGGGCCGCTGAAATTCCAGACCCAGGTCAAAGGGCTGATTCGCCAGAATTTCCTTATTCATAAAATCACCTTCCGGATGCGCGTGGATAGGGTTTCAATCAGGATCACCGTGAGCACGATGCAGAGAACGACAAGGCTTGCTGAGCCGTAATCCAGCCGTTTATAGTACAGATCAAACAGATAGCCGATCCCTGTGGCGGTCAGCATGCCGATCAGGGTGGAACTGCGGATGTTGGTTTCGATCATGAACAGCACCCAGGTGAGCATTTCCGAAATGGAGGAGGGGATGATGGCCTGAAATACGGTTTGCAGATAGGTCGCGCCTGTTGCGGAGAGCGCTTCGGTGCAGGCGGCGCTTACCTCGTCGATGGTTTCGATAAACGTGCGCGTGAGCATGCCAAACGTGGTAAAGAACAGCGCGAAGAAGCCGGTGAGGATGTTTTGCCCGAACGAGAACAGCAGGAGCATCGCCCACACCACATCCGGCACATTGCGGAAAAACGCGGCCGCGATGCGCACCAGTCGCCCGATCCAGCGATGGGCGCCGGTTGTTTTGGACCCCAGCAGGCTAAAAAAGAAGGCAAACAGCCCCGCCACCACGGTGACCGATATGGAAAGCAGCGTGGTTTCCATAAGCTTTTGCAGTATATTGGGCAGACGCCTGAGCGCCTTTTCGGTTGGCACCAGATTGCCAACAATCCAGGAAAACGCGCGCGGCAAGGCGGAAATCCCATCCTTGGCGCTAAACTGGGTGACCAGCGAAGCGAGCAGGTAAAAGCCGATCACGCCAAGCAGCGTAAGCGTATAAACGCGTTTGCGCCGGGCAAAGACCGACTCCTGCGCGCGCCCGGGCTTAGCCTTGAACATCGGTTATCAGCTCCCCACGGTTGGATTGGTAAATTTCGTAGATCATGCTTTGGGGAAGCGCGTCGGCCGGACCGTCGTACACGATGCTGCCCCCGGTGAGGCCGATGATGCGCTGGGAATACTTGATGGCGACATCCACCTGATGCAGGTTCACAATGCAGGTGATCTTCATGGTTTTGTTGATATCCGCCAGATGGTCCATGATGATTTTGGAGGCGCTGGGGTCCAGACTGGCAATCGGTTCGTCGCAGAGGATCACCCGCGGTTCCTGCATAATCGCGCGGGCGATGCCGACGCGCTGCTTTTGACCGCCGGAAAGCTCGTCGCAGCGTTTGTAGGCCTGATCCTGTAACCCAAGCTTGGTGAGGATGGCAAACGCCTTTTCCTTTTCCGCCTCGGTATACAGCCCAACCGCGCCGCTGAGGGTGGATTTGTGGCCCAGCCGCCCGTGAAGCACGTTCTCGATCACGCTCAGCCGGTTCACCAGATTATAGTGTTGAAAGATCATGCCCGTTTTGGTGCGGATGCCCCGCAGCTCCTTTTTGCTCAGGCGCGTAATGTCCTGACCGTCCAGAACAATAACGCCCTGCGTTGCGTCCACCAAACGGTTGACGCAACGCAGGATCGTGGATTTTCCCGAACCGGACGGCCCAATGATGGACACAAACTCGCCCTCGTTCACCGAAAAGGTAACGTTCTGAATCGCCATGGTTTTCTGATCGTACGTTTTGCTGACATTTCTGAACTCTAGGATGGGCATGTGTGCACCTCAAAGTTTTCATCATTTGGGCAGCTGTGCCGCCGGAAAGCGGGCGCTATTACTGCGCCATTTCGCGGATGGGGTTGTACCAGGCGTCGTCTACCAGCAGGAAGCATTCCTTATCGGTCTTTTTGAACATGCCAACCTTGCCGGCTTCCTTGCCTTCCGCGGTGATGAAGATATCGGGGTTGCTGGCCACATCGGCGGAGAGGAAGCGATCTTGAATTTTCTTCGCGTCATCGGCGCTCAGGCTCTCGGAGTTGTAGGCGAAGGGGCCGTTGAGCACGGGCGTGGATTGGATGATTACGAAGGACTTGCCTGTAACCGTGTCAAAAGGAGCGGTCGCGTCGGCCTTGATGGTGTAAACCGCGCCGGCTTTTTCTTCGGTGCCGGCCGTGCAATCGGCATAGGGGGCCAGTTCGGTATCGCAGAAGGCCGCTACGTCCGCCGCGCCGGAGATCAGGTTATAGGCGGAGCCTTGGTGGGAGCCGCCGAACAGCACTTCGGAGAAGAACTTGTCGCTGCCGCCTTCCACCAGATCATCCGAGGTGATGTTCTTCCACGCGTCCTGCTTGGAGAAGAAGGCGATGATGTTGGTGGTGGGCACTTTGAAGCCGGAGGTGGAGCTATTGCTCACGAAGGACATTTTTTTGCCCTGAATGTTGGCGATGGAATAGGCGTCGCCGTCTTTGTACTGATCTTCCTGACCCTGATTGACGCACATCCAGCTGTAGTAGATGGCGTCGTCCAGCGTGCCGGAAGCGCCGGAGTTCACAAACAGGGGAGCCACAGCCGCATTCTTGTCCTTGGCCTGAATGTAACCCTGCGCGCCCATGAAGCAGATTTGCGCCTGACCGCTGGCGAGGGCTTCGATAGCGATGGAGTAATCGGTGGTCAGCTTGTTGTCAACCTGCTTGCCGGTGGCTTCGGTAATCAGCTTGCCGAAAGCGTCGCGCGCGCTCTGGTAATCCGCCGCGGACTCGTTGGGGTACCACACAATGGTGATGGTGTCGGAGGAGGAAGCGCCCGCCATGGGGACGATCATGCCGACCATCAGGAACACTGCCGTCAGAAGAACCGTGAACCGCCTGAGCAACCCTTGCTTATTCATCGTTTTTCTCCTTTTCTTTTCCTAGCAGCTTTTTTGCTTAATCCTTTACTGCAATGCAAACTTTACGCCGGGAATGTTAAAAGCGTGTATCTATCGCTTAAAATCCAACGATTCAAATGGTAAAATGCGGGTAAAGTAAGCGTGGTGGAGGCGTGCGCCCGGCTAAGAGCGCCTCCCGGAAACGCAAGCAGGGGCGGATCCGCCCCGTCGGAACGCTTGCCTGCTCGCGCTGGGGAGGAGCAGAAAGTCGCCGGATGGCTGGCCGCTTGCGTGGGGGAAGGAACGCGCTTTGCTGTTTAACGGTTTTCGGCGGAGCGATACGCGCCGCAGGCAGGCGGGGCAGGCGGAACGGGACGGAGGATGGCTGGACTGAAAAATAAAAGTCAACAATAGTCAGAGCAATGGCAAAGTCGTTGAAAAATAAGGATTTATGAATTATGAACAAATCTTGAATTTGCCCCTGAATCCGCTTGACAAACCGGTGAATCAGGCTTATGATATGAGCATGTTAGCACTCACGTTAAACGAGTGCTAACAAAATAGCCGGAGCGATACCCCGGAAAGCTGGATCAGGAGGTGAGCGGATGTCAATGGATGCGCGGAAGTTCCGCATTTTACAGGCGATCATTGACGACTACATCCTGACGGCCATTCCGGTGGGTAGCCGCACCATCTCCAAAAAGTACGAGATGGGTTTAAGCTCCGCCACGATCCGCAACGAAATGAGCGATCTAGAGGAACTTGGCTATCTGGACCAGCCTCACGTAAGCGCAGGCCGCATCCCCAGCATCAAGGCGTACCGCCTGTATGTGGATCAGCTCCTGAAAACAGGAAAGATTCAGGGGGATGATGTGGAAAGCATCCGCCAGCATTTCAGCGACCGCAGCGGAAAGATGGAGGACGTGATCAACCGCGCCGCGCAGGTGCTCAGCTCCATTACGCATTACACGTCGCTGGTGATGAGCCCCAAGGGCGGGGAATTGTCCATCCGCAACCTGCAACTGGTGCCGGTTTCCAACATGAGCGCACTATTGGTGATTGTTACCGACGGCGGAATTGTGCGGGATTCGGTGATCCATGTGGACAGCGATTTGGATGCGGACGCGCTGTATTCGATCAGCCGGATGCTGACCGAACGGCTGTCCGGGCACACGCTGGCCGACGCGCAAGCACTGCTGAGGACCATGGTGCGGGAATTTGCTGAAAAGCGGATGGTGCTCAGCGGCATCAGCGATCTGGTGGCGGATGTGGAAAGCCAACAGTTAAAAGGAAAGCTGGCCTTCGGCGGCACGAGCAATATCCTGAACTTTCCGGAGTACAGCGATGTGGAAAAGGCGAAAACCTTCCTGTCGATGCTGGAAACCAAGGATTCGCTCATGCAGTTACTGGAACAGCACCAGAGCATGGCGTTTACCGTGCGAATCGGCCCGGAAACGGGCATGCCGGAGCTAAAGGACTGTTCGCTGGTCACCGCGACCTATTCGCTGGGCGATCACACCCACGGCACCATTGGGGTCATCGGCCCCACAAGAATGCAGTACGGCCGCGTTTTAAGCGTGCTGAGCGCAATGGGCGAGCAGTTGACCCGCCTGCTGACGCAGGATAAGGAGTGACAGCGATGGCCGCGAAAAAGAAAACCCATAGGAACGGGGGAGAAAAACCAACCATGCAGCCTGAAAAGGAAAAGCGGGACGAAAAAGAAGCCCTGAATACCCAACCGACCCAAACCAATCCATCGACTGCGGAAACCGATCAGGACGCTTTGAACGCCATGGCGGGCGAGCTGGAAGAAGCGACATCCTGCCAGCTGGACGACGAGTTTGAAGCCGAAAGGGCTGAAGCCGAAGCGCAGACGGCCGCCAACGAGCTTGCGGAAGCGCTTGCCGCAGCCAACGCGAGGGCTGATGAATATTTGACGCTGGCCCAACGCGTACAGGCGGATTTTGATAACTACCGCCGCCGCAACCAGAACGTCCGGGGCGAGGCGTTTGAGGATGGCGCGCGCGCCTTTGTGGCCACGCTGCTGCCCGTGCTGGACAATCTGGAGCGCGCGATCGGCGCGGCTGACGCTTCAACTGATAAAGCGCTTAAAGAAGGCGTGGAGATGGTTCAGCGCCAACTTGCGGACGCCTTTACCAAACGGGGTGTGACCCCCATCAGCCGCAAGGGGGAGAAATTCGACCCCAACCTTGAAAACGCCGTGATGCAGGGCGCCCCGGAGGACGGGGAGCCGGGCAGCGTGTGCGAGGTGCTCCAGAAGGGCTATCAAATGGGCGGCACAGTGCTGCGCCACGCGATGGTCAAGGTCGTTCCCGAATAAGCGGGAACGCTTGCAAACGGGTAAGGGATGCGATCCCTTCCAAATATAAACGCTAATGCCCCGATACCCCGACAGCACAAAACATTTTGCATCCATGGATGAGGAGGATTTGACTATGAGTAAGATTATCGGCATTGACCTTGGCACCACCAACAGCTGCGTCGCCGTTCTGGAAGGCGGCGAGCCGGTTGTAATCCCCAACGCGGAAGGCGCGCGTACCACCCCTTCCGTCGTGGCTTTTACCAAAGACGGCGAACGCCTTGTGGGCCAGATTGCCAAACGCCAGGCGGTTACCAACCCTGACCGGACCGTGATTTCCATTAAGCGTGAAATGGGCACCGGCCACAAGGTAACCATTGATGATAAAAGCTATACCCCGCAGGAGATTAGCGCGATGATCCTGCAAAAGCTGAAAACCGACGCGGAAGCTTATCTGGGCGAGAAAGTGACGCAGGCGGTTATCACCGTGCCCGCGTATTTCAGCGACAGCCAGCGTCAGGCCACCAAGGACGCCGGCCGCATCGCCGGGCTGGAAGTGCTGCGCATTATCAATGAGCCGACCGCCGCTTCGCTGGCCTACGGCTTGGATAAGGAAGGCTCCCAGAAAATTCTGGTGTACGATTTGGGCGGCGGCACGTTCGACGTAAGCCTGCTTGAAATTGGCGACGGCGTGTTTGAAGTGCTGGCGACCAACGGCAACAACCGCTTGGGCGGCGACGACTTTGACGAACGCATTATCAACTGGATTGTGGATAACTTTAAGAAGGAAAACGGCATTGACCTCAAGCAGGATCGGATGGCGTACCAGCGCCTCAAGGAAGCGGCGGAAAAGGCCAAGATCGACCTTTCCGGCGTGATGAGCGCCAACATCAACCTGCCCTTCATCACCAGCGACCAGAACGGCCCCAAGCATCTGGACATGACGCTGACCCGCGCCAAGTTTGACGAACTGACCGCCGATCTGGTGGAAATGACCATCGACCCGATGAACAAGGCCCTCAAGGACGCGAACCTGACCGCCGAGCAAATCGACAAGGTGCTTCTGGTGGGCGGTTCCACCCGTATCCCCGCGGTGCAGACAGCCGTTAAGAAGATCACCAACAAAGAACCTTTCAAGGGCATCAACCCCGATGAGTGCGTCGCCGTGGGCGCGGCCATTCAGGGCGGCGTGCTGGGCGGCGAAGTCAAGGATGTGCTGCTGCTGGACGTGACCCCGCTTTCGCTGGGTTTGGAAACCGAAGGCCACATCTTTACCCGCCTGATCGACCGCAACACCACCATCCCCACGACCAAATCGCAGGTGTTCTCCACCGCGGCGGACGGCCAGACGACCGTGGAAATCCACGTGTTGCAGGGCGAGCGCCCCATGGCGTACGATAACAAGACGCTTGGCCGTTTCCAGCTGACGGGCATCCCGCCCGCGCCGCGCGGTGTGCCGCAGATCGAGGTTACCTTCAACATCGACCGCAACGGCATCGTGAATGTATCCGCCAAGGATAAGGGCACCGGCAACGAGCAGAAGATCACCATCACCGCCTCGACCAACATGACTGAGGATGAAATCCAGAAGCGCGTGAAGGAAGCCGAGCAGTTTGCCGAGCAGGACAAGGCGCGCAAGGATGAGGTGGAAACCGTAAACCATGCCGACAGCCTGATTTACGAGCTGGAAAAGCAACTGAAGGACAACGAAAGCAAACTCTCCGCTGAGGATAAGGCGGCGGTGGAAAGCGAGATCGCGGAGTTCAAGAAGGTGCGCGAAACCAATGACGCCGCCAAGATCAAGACCGCCATGGAAGCAATGACCCAGAAGGTCTACCAGATTTTTGGCAAGCTCTACCAGCAGGAGGGCGGCGCTCCCGATATGGGCGGCGCGCCTGACATGGGCGGAGCCTCCGCCGGCCCCACCCAGAATGACGATGGCACCGTCAATACGGATTACGATGTGAAGTAAGGGCGAGGCCCCTTCACAGTCGCCTCGGCGCGGCGCGGATTTGGCTCCGCGCCATGCCGGGGCCTTTCGCAGGTAAACGCCTTTTCCGTGCGGCGGCAAAGCGCCGCCCGGCGAACCGTTGCGCTGTGCAGCGCTCGGGGAAACCAAGCGTAAAGCCTGTGCGAACTTGAACATTACGGGGCTGGGCCAGGCAACGGCAGGAAGCCTACAAGCCCATAAGCGGCATCCGGCAACCGGAAACAGCGGCCCAGCCCCATCAGATTCGTTCGGCGCGCGTGAACGCGTCGGCATAAAGTAGGTGAGCATTTGGCTAAACGCGATTATTACGAGGTGCTCGGCGTACCCAAAACGGCGACCGACGCCGAAATTAAAAGCGCATACCGTAAAAAGGCCAAGGAATGCCATCCCGACCTGAACCAGAGCGATAAGAACGCAGAGGAACGCTTTAAGGAGCTGAACGAGGCCAACGAGGTTCTCAGCGATCCGGAAAAACGCTCGCGGTACGATCAGTTTGGCTTTGACGGCCCGAATGCGCAGGGCTTTGGCGGCGGCGCGGGTACGGGTGATTTTGGCGGTTTTGGGGATTTCAGCAGCATTTTTGACTCGATCTTTGGCGGCGGCATGTCGGGCGCATCCCGCAGGCAAGGCCCGTCGCAGGGCGACGATTTGCGCCACGATATCGCCATCACGTTTGAAGAAGCCGCTTTCGGCTGCCAAAAGACGTTTGAATTTCTGCGCAACGAGCACTGCGAAACCTGTCACGGTACAGGCGCGAAGCCCGGCACCACCGCGCAAACCTGCCCCACCTGCAAAGGCGCGGGCCAAGTGCGGCAGGGCGGCGGCTTCATGGTCACGGTACGCACCTGCCCCACCTGCCACGGCGAAGGCAAAATTGTCAAGGATAAGTGCACCGCTTGCGGCGGATCGGGCCATGTTCGCAAAAAACGGACCGCGACCATCAAAATCCCCGCCGGTATCGACAACGGTCAGACGATTGTCATGAGCGGCCAAGGCGAGCCGGGCGCGCAGGGCGGCCCGAACGGGGATTTGTATGTGCGCGTAACGGTGCGGCCGCATAAGCTGTTCCAGCGGGACGGCACCACGCTGCGGTTGGAACTGCCCATCAGCATGACGCAGGCGGCATTGGGCGCGGAAATCGAAGTGCCCACCCTGAAAGACAAAGCCAGGTACCGCATCCCGGAAGGCACGCAGAACGACACGGAGTTCCGCCTCAAGGGGCAAGGAATTGTCAACCTCCGGGGCGGCGGCGCAGGCGATCTGGTGGTACGCGTGAAGGTGGAGGTGCCAAAGCACCTGAGCGAAAAGCAGAAGGAACTGCTCCAAAAGCTGGAGGACAGCCTTTCCGGGCGGGAATATGAGGCAAAGAAATCCTTTGCGGATAAGCTTAAGGGCATGCGCGCCTGACAACCCGCGGCCCGGCAAGCGGAATGAACGCAACGGAAATGCTCGTGCGCTTTTCACAAAAGCGTTGCCGCGCCCGGTCTGGGTGTTTGGCAGCGGGACGCGCTTTTTACGGCGGTTCCAAACGCTGGGGTTATCTGCATCTTGCGCAGCCTGACCCGCTGTGGTATGCTACAAACGACGAACGACCGCCGGAATTGTGTCCGGCGAAGCGCGAGAGGGCTTTCCGCGAAAACGGAAAGGCCCTCTCGCTAACGCTTTCCGTAGAAAAAAGGAGGACACTCCATGCAGTGGTGCGAGGCGATTGTGCACACGACAACCGAGGGCAGCGATATCGTGAGCGATATGATGATGCGATTTGGCGCGACAGGCACCGAAATCGTTGACCGTGCGGACGTACCCGATCCCAACCAGCCGGGCGTGTACTGGGAACTGTACGACCCTAAAATGCTGGCCGATATGCCGACCGATGTGCTGGTGAAGGGCTGGTTTACGCAGGACGAACACACGCACGACGTGTTGGGCAACCTGCGCCAGCAACTGGCATCGCTGGCCGACGAGGCCTCCGGGCTGGATTTTGGCGCGCTTTCGGTGGATGTAACCCAAGTGGCTGATGAAGACTGGGCCGAAAACTGGAAAAAATACTACAAACCCTTCCGCGTGGGCAGCCGCCTGATTGTGAAACCCAGCTGGGAGCCGTATTCGGCAAAACCGGGCGATCTGGTGGTGGAGCTGGACCCCGGCATGGCGTTTGGCACCGGCACGCACGAAACTACCTACATGTGTATGGAATTGCTGGAAAAATATCTGCAAACCGGCATGCGCGTGATGGATGTGGGCACGGGCAGCGGCATCCTCGCCATCGCAGCGGCCAAATTGGGCGCAGAAAATATACTTGCCGTGGATATCGACCCGGACGCGGTGCGCGTGGCGACGGAAAATGTGAAGCATAACCGTGTGGAACCGCAGGTGCGGGTTGCGTGGGGCGATCTGGTGAAAAGCGAGGCCATCCCGTGCGAGCTTGCGGTGGCGAACATTGTCGCGGACGCGATCCGGATGCTATGCGGGCCGCTGACGCGACACCTGTTGCCGGGCGGGCTGCTGATTTGCTCTGGGATTATCCGGGAGCGCGAGGCGGATGTGATGGCCGCCATTACCGAAGCTGGCTATACGCTGGTGGAACGCTGCACCAAAGGCGAGTGGGTTGCGCTGTGCCTGAAAAACGAGGCGGCCCGTGCATAAGTGCTGGCTAAATGAAGCTTCGCCGCTTTTGCCCGGGGCGCTGGCGACTCTTTCGGCGGAGGAGAGCGCCCATGTGGCGCGCGTGCTGCGCATGAAAACCGGCGATCCGGTGGGGCTGATCGCAGCGGAACGGCTGTACAGCGGCGCGCTGGTTGCGGTTACGGACAAAGCGACCACCGTGCGGGTAGAACGGGAGTTGCCCTCGCCGGAATGCCCGGTGCGGGTGACGCTGGTTCAGGGCCTGCCAAAGCTGGACAAACTGGATACGATTATTCAGAAGGCGACGGAGTTGGGCGTATGGGACATTATGCCCGTGGCCATGGAACGCTCCATTGCTAAGCTGGAAGGCCGTGATGATCAGAAGCGCGAAAGGTGGAGCCGCATTGCGCTGGAAGCCGCAAAACAGAGCGGCCGCGCGCATGTGCCGGCAATCCGCCCTTTCGGTCGCCTGCCGAAGGCGGTGGCGGCGCTCCGTGAAAGCGCGCCGGACGCGGTGCTGATCGCTTGGGAAGAAGAAAATCAACTGCGCCTGAGCCAGGCGATGGGGCAACTGCTGGCGGAACGGCCCAGCCTGCGTTCTTTAGCGGTGGTGATTGGCCCCGAGGGCGGCATATCGGCCAAGGAAATGGAACTGCTAAGCCTATCGGAGGCCAGGCGCGTGACGCTGGGGAAGCGGATTCTGCGCACGGAAACCGCCGGTTTATGCGCGCTGGCTGTGGTGATGGGCGCGCTTGGGGAGTTGTAATATGCCAAAGACGGTTAGGTTTTATACGCTTGGTTGCAAGGTAAACCAGTATGACAGCGAAGCCATGCTGGAGGCGTTTGTTGCCGCCGGGTATGCGCCGGCAGCGGAGGGAGAACCGGCAGACGTTTACGTGGTCAATACCTGCACTGTCACTGGCACCGGGGATCAGAAAAGCCTGAAAGCGGCCAGACGCTTCAAACGCGAAAACCCGTCGGGGGAACTGATCCTTGCGGGGTGCATGGCGCAGCGGATGGGGGAAGCCTTGCGTGAAACCGGCGCGCGGGTGATACTGGGAACGCAGTACCGCGCCCGAGTGGTGGAGCTGCTGGAAACCGCCGTGGCGGAAAAGACGCAGCTGGTTGCGGTGGACAGCCTTCAGCGGGCTGTGTTTGAACCGCTTTCCATTCACGCGCATGAGGGGCATACGCGGGCGGTGGTAAAGATTCAGGAAGGGTGCGATAATCGCTGCACCTATTGCATCATCCCATCGGTTCGGGGCGGTATACGCTCCAAGCCGTTGGAGGGCGTGGTTGCGGAAGCGCGCGCGCTTGCCGACGCAGGGTTTACCGAGTTGGTGCTCACCGGCGTTCACCTGACCAGCTATGGCCGCGATCTGGAAGACCGACCCACGCTTGCGGACGCGGTGCGCGCCGTGCATGGCGTTCAGGAGGTGCGGCGCATCCGGCTCGGATCGTTGGAGCCGGTCGCTGTGAATGAGGATTTACTTGGCGCGATTGCCGAGCTGCCTAAGCTTTGCCCTCAGTTTCACCTGGCGCTGCAAAGCGGAAGCGATTCCGTGCTGGCGCGCATGAAACGCAGGTACAACACCGAGCAGTTTGCCATCGCCGCCCAACGCGTGCGGGCCATTCAACCGGACGCCGCGTTGACCACTGATGTGATTGTGGGCTTTCCCGGCGAAACCGAGGCGGAGTTTGAGCAAACGGTGCATTTTTGCGAGCGGATCGGCTTTATGAAGCTGCATGTTTTTCCTTTCAGCCCCAGAGAAGGCACGCCTGCCGCGGAAATGCCGGACCCTGTGCCCGAAACCGTCAAAGAGGAGCGGGTGCGAAGGCTGATCGCCGTTGGCGAAACGCTGGCGCGCCGGTATCGGGAAGGCATGCTAGGCACCGTGCAGCCTGTGCTATTGGAGGAACGGCATACGGACGGAAGGCGGAGCGGATATACGCCGCAGTACCTAAGCGCTGTGTGCGACGCGGGCGCGCCGGGCGAGATTGTGAATGTGCGCCTGACGGCCATCACCAAAGAAGGAATGTCGGGCGAGGTTGTGGAACCATAACCCCATCAGCATTCGGAGGAGGAACCGGGCATGGAGGATTGTTTGTTCTGCAAGATCGTGAAAGGGGACATCCCTTCCAAAAAAATTGACGAGGACGAGGATACCTACGCGTTTTACGATATTAACCCGCAGGCTAAGGTGCACGCGTTAGTGGTAAGCAAGCACCACATTGCGGACATTGCCCACCACGAGGAGCTTTCGGATCACGAGCTGGCCGCCTGCCTGCGCTCGTGCGCCCGGGTTGCCAAGCTTTTGGGCCTGGAGGAAGGCGGCTACCGCGTGGTCAGCAATTGCGGGGCAAACGCATGCCAAAGCGTGCAACATTTACATTTTCACATTATCGGCGGCGAAAAGCTTTCCGACCGCATGGCCTGACCCCGTAAGGGCAACGGGCCGGGCAACGAACGCGGAGAGCGTCGGCCGGCAACCTTTTGACGCGCCCGCGAACCGCGCGGGCAATTTGCGGCCGCAGGCTTCGCCGGGTAAAACGAATAGGGTGCGACAGTCAATTTGCGGAAATGTACAATTTCGTAGTTGACGCGTAGGGCGGTTCGCGATATAATACACGTATGGTCGTTGTATGCCCTTCATTGTACTCCGGCGGAACGGTGAGGACAGCGGCGAAATGAGCGAGGGGAGGGATAACAGTGTCCGAGGTACGCATCCGCGAAAACGAATCCCTGGAAAGCGCTCTGAAGCGGTTTAAACGTCAATGTGCTCGCACAGGTGTTTTGGCAGAGGCTCGCAAGCGCGAGCATTATGAGAAGCCCAGCGTGAAACGCAAAAAGAAAGCAGAAGCTGCTCGCAAGCGTAAATGGTGATAACGATCCCTCTCCGGTAACACCGGAGAGGGTTTTTCAGCTTTATAGGGATGAATCCGCCGCCGTTTACCATCGTTCCGCCGCCGCGAATGCGCTCCGTGCGAACCGATGGCTGGGTACCATGCGGATCGCTTGAGGGTGGGCGCGCTGCGGCAAGGTTGGCGACTGCTCTTTTCATACGGTTGCAATCAGGCGCAGGGTTATTCGCTTCGGCATGGGAAAACAAGCGGTTCCGAAGGCGTATCAGCCCGTCGGCAAACCCAACCGTACCCATCGGTCGCGCCCCATCGCTTCTTTAGCGCCCGAGGCGTCTGTGATGAATGATTGTGTTGCCTTATAAGGCTTCCGACTGGCAAGAGATGAGGCTGATGTAAGCCGCAAGAGCTTTTCGCTTGCCCCATATCCGCTGCGGCATCGGTTTACCAGCACCCTGAAACGGCATCTAAGTCGTTTTCGACTTTGAGCCTGCCAGGAGTACATTGGAAGCCTACGGTACTCCCGGGCAACGCGTGACGGCGAGAAAGACATGGTTCTTCCAATCAGCATTCAGCCCGTATCAAACGAAGGTCAGAGATTGGGTGTAACCTGCGGTCACTCATGGAATGATATGGTTCAATTTTCGGATGGTTTTAGTAAGGTTAACGCAATGAAAACGCTTTCGTAAAAGGCATCCGGTGAGAGCGCGACCGTTGTCAACGTCAAATGTAACCAGTCATTTGGAAATTGGTTAAATTTGACTTTCGTGAAATTTGAGAGATATCTTTGCAATCAAAGGACCCTGTCTGAATTGCGCAACCGGTTGCGCGTCAATGGGTAGCAATCTGAACATTGATTATTCAATATCACTTTTTGTTTGCCAAATAACAAAGATTTACAGTTATTTAGCGTTGATTTGATATGTTCTTTATGCTATACTTTGACTAAGGCATAGTTCGCCCATATGCGAGTCATACACACTGGAAGAGAGGCATCCCGTGCAATTTGCTCTGCTCGTGAAATCACATGCCAACGTACGTTACGCGCAATCGCTGCTGAAGCTGGCTACACTCGAATGTAAGTGTTTGCTTTATGCGTTTAACGCAACCGCGGAGGTGCGCGTTGAAATGCTGGGCGGTTCGCCCTTCCTCATTCTGGAAACCGAGGAGATGGATGAGGAGCATTGGGGTTACCTGTCCCGCCATTCCGCGATTAGCTTTGCCGCGGTTAAACAGGAGGAGTGGCTCCGGCCGCTGCCGCTCAAACCCCCGGCATATTTGGAACCTGATCTGGCTCAGGTGCTCAAATACAAGGGAAAAACCAATGCGGATTTTACCGCGATGATGCTTCATTGCGCGCGTTCCGCCTCTGCGTTTGCGTTCACGCAGACTCCGCTGACCGTGATGGACCCGGTTTGCGGAAGGGGCACTTCTCTGTTTTGCGCGCTGGAGGAAGGCGACTGCGCCATCGGAATCGAAACGGACGAAAAAGCGGTGCACGAAGCGGACGTGTATCTGGAACGATATTTGCAGTTTCACCGCTACAAGCACCGCCGGGAGGAAAGCTCGCTTACGCTGCGCAAAGGCGGGGCGCTGAAAAAGCGCAGCTTTACCTTGAGCAACAGCCCCGAAGCATACAAAGCCGGCAAAACCGTAACCCTGGAACTGGTGCGCGGGGACACGGCCCTCGCGGATGAAATCGCCGGGGCGCAGCGCTGCCACCTGATTGTTGCGGATTGGCCCTATGGCGTGCAGCACGCGCCTAAGGACAGCCGGGAAAGCATATCGCTGGCCGGCCTTTTGCGAAGCGCGATGCCCGCCTACTGCCGGGCGCTGATGCCCGGAGGAGCCATCGCGGTTGCGTTTAACACGTTTACTTTGCCACGCGCCGCCGTTGTGGCCGAAATGAAGAACGCGGGCCTGACCCCGCTGGAACAGCCGCCTTTTGATGATTTTTCACACTGGGTGGAGCAGGCGGTGAACCGGGATATGGTCATCGCCGTTAAAAAACCCCGCAAACAAACCTGAAACGAACCGAGCCGATCAATCGACCGACGGATGTTTCGATACGGTAGCCAAACAACCCAAACCATGAAACAACGCGAGCCTGTTTACGCGACGGTTTTCTGGAAGGGGCACTCAGGAGCATGACCGATACACAGGGAGGAATGACTTTGTTAACCAGTGAGCTGCAGGCTATGACGGTGATCGATTTGCGCAAACTGGCGCGCGCGTCAGGCGTAAAGCTAAGCGCCGGCATCGACAAGGAAGGAATTGTTCAGCGCTTGTCTGAGGCGTTGAACGAAGCGCAAACCCAATCGGACGCCGTGAAAGGGACGGCTTCCGAAACCAAGGAACGGACGATGGACAAGCAGGCTCCGTTCCCGGATGCGGCAAACGCCCCGGATGGATCGCTGCAAGCGGCGCCGCTTGCAGCGGATGTGACCTCTGTTCAGCCGGGCGGCGCCCGCGCGTGGCAGAACCGCCCCGAGAATGACGCGATGGGCAGGGGCGATTATCAGCCAATGTTCCGGCAAGCCATTCAGACCCGGCCAACGACCGGTTTTAAGCAGACGCCGCGCCAGCCTGCATGGCAACCGAGCCACGCGAGCGGCCCGGCACGCTTTGGCCCCCCGACAACCTTCAACCCATCCCAGCTGATGCCGCGCCCAGAGGAAGAAAGCCATTACAGCGAGCCGCAAGCGCCCGCGCCTGTGCAGCGGCCCATGCTGCCGCAGCAGACGCTGGACGGCTATCGCCTGGGATACCGAGCCGCGCCCACGCGGGAATATGGGCGGCAGGATTACCGCAACAATTACCACCCGCAGCAACGGACGGAGTATCCGCGCCCCAGCTACAACCAAAATGCGGGCGGCTATGGGCAAAACACTTACCAGCAGCCGCAAGCGCCCGCCTACCCGGCCAATTCCAGATTATCAGACGTTTATTATAATGACACGCTGTATAAACCCGTGCGTGATCCGGCTTTTAACGAACCGTTCGAACGCGGCGCGGTTCCCGAAGCGCTGACAGCGGCAGAAGGACGGCCAGCCGGCGGCGTGCTGGAAATATTGCCTGACGGCTATGGCTTTCTGCGCTCGGATACGCTCCTGCCCGGTAAAAAGGATATTTATGTATCCGTAGCGGCCATCCGGCGCTTTGAGCTGCGCACGGGCGATTATGTGGAAGGCAAGGCCAGACCGCAACGCGACATGGATAAGTTCGCGGCGTTGATGCTGGTGGAGAAAATCAACGGAAACCTGGCGGAGGAGGGCAAGGAACGGCTCGCCTTTGAAAATCTGGTGCCAATCTACCCCAACCGCAGAATTGTGCTGGAAAGCGAACGCAACAGCCAGAACTGGCCGATCCGCATGGTAGATTTGATTGCCCCCATTGGCTTTGGCCAGCGGGCTATGATTATCGCGCCGCCGGAAAGCGGCAAAACAGTGATGATGCGGGAAATCAGCAAGGCGATTAAGCAAAACGACGCGGGCGCGCATGTGATGATGCTGCTGATCGACGAACGCCCGGAGGCGGTAACGGAAATCCGCGACGCTGTGGGCGACGACGCCGAGGTGTTTGCCACTACCTTTGACGAAGCGCCCGAAAGCCAGACCCGCGTGAGCGAAACCATGCTGGAACGCGCTCAGCGTTTGGTAGAGCAGGGGCAGAATGTCGTGATCCTGCTGGACAGCCTTACAAAGCTGACCCGAGCGTATCAGGCAACGCTGACGCAGGGGGGACGGGCGCTAACCAACACGGTGACCCCGGCGTCGCTTGTGCGGCCCAAACGCTTTTTTGGGGCGGCCCGCAACACCCGGGATGGCGGCAGCCTCACGGTGATCGCTACCATACTGGTGGAAACAGGCTCGCGTGTGGATGATATCATTTTTGAAGAGTTTAAGGGCACAGCCAACATGGAGCTGTGGCTTTCCTCGCCGGAACCCGGCGAGCCGATGTTCCCCGTGATTGACCTGCAGCGCAGCGGCACAAAAAAGGAGGACATGCTGCTGAGCGATCAGGAAATCGAGGGTTTGCGCGCCATAAGGACGGTGCTTGGCTCCACTACCAACCGCGAAGCGTTGGTGCAACTGATTGGGATGATGGGGAAAACCAAGTGCAACGCGGACCTGTTAAGCCGCCTGAAGGAATGGGTCGTCATGTGGGAAAAGAGCGGTTATCTGGTGCGAAAATAGGATGAGTAGCGGGAGCGTTCCGGAAAGCCGGAACGTTCTTGCTTGGCTTTGGCAAGATTAGAATGATAGCTGGTTTCAACTTGCTAAATTGCAATGAAAAAAGCTGTTCGCATCCATTTGCGAAACAGCATTTTTCATCTTGTCCCCTATTGGCCTGAGCCGTTTCGCAATCATAGCGTTATTCGCCCTGCTCCACCCGGTTGCGGCCGTTATTTTTGGCAAGGTACAGCGCCTGATCGGCGCGAAGCAAAAGCTCCTTTTCCGAATCCCCCTCACGGTAAGACGCGACGCCAAGGCTGCACGAAATATGCTCGACCGATGCAAAGGAATGCAGATGAACCGACTTGCGAATCCTTTCCGCAAGCGCGGTCGCCTGCTCCAGATGAGCTCCGGGCAAAATCAGCAGAAATTCCTCACCGCCCCAACGCCCCACAACATCGGTTTGTCGGATGATGTTTTTAAGAATACCGGACAGAGTCACGAGCGTTTCATCCCCGGCGAGATGGCCGTACTGATCGTTCACGTTTTTAAACCCGTCAATGTCCAAAAGGATCACGGAAAAAACCGAGCCGTCCGCGTAACTTTTCGCCAGCTCCTCACTGATGAACTCATCCAATTTTACCCGGTTATACACCTGCGTAAGCTTGTCCATTTCCGAAATGTGGGTGAGCGCGTGGTTGGTCGCTTCCAGCTCCGAGGTTTGCACGCGAATATAATGCAGCAAACGGGAAAGGATGCGGTTGTATTGGTTGGTATAAGGATCGACCTCGATGGCCGGGCTACCCGAAACCACCTCCTGATCCGTGCTGTCATATACGGCGGTTTTCGACGCGTCGCCATACTCGCGCATTCCCACAACCACCATCGCGGAGTTCAACAACTCTGTCTGCATGCCGGGCTTAAAAAATTCCCCGGACGTAAAAAACCCGCACGTGGGCGCAATGCTCGCAAAAGGCTCCGTTTCCGCGCTGACCATATCCTGCAACAGAAATCGTCGGCATACGCAGGAGTAGATGAAAACAGCTTCCGGCGCGAAAGCGGAGAGATCGTCCCGAATGGCCTCGGATTCCGACAGGATGGTTTTTGGATCGCCATATCCGATGCACACATGCTCGCCGGGGTAAATTTCGGCGCAGAACTCAATCGCGCCGTCGCGGGCCCAGAAGGGCACGCGCGCCAGCGTGAAGCCCTTGCGGTTCATCAGCATCGGAAATTCTAGCGCGTTGAAGTAGAATCGGCTGTCCCCTTCCACCCCAAGATACTTGTGATAGACATCATACGCTGGTTTGTGATTGATCTCCCGGACCACCTTACCTTCGGCGTCGGTCACGATCATATCCCGGCCCAGCCGCTTCCAGCCTAAATGCGTGGCGCTGAACAAGCGTAAAGCGTCCCCAAAAAAGACAACCGCCACGATCCCCTGACGGTAGAAATCCATTCCGCAAAAAACCACTGGGCCGCCCTGCAACTCGTACGCGGATGCGCCCGCGCCAAACACGGGACAGTCCGCACCCATGTCGCCCATGCCCCGAAATGTTTCCGACACATTGTTGGTAAGCGGGGTGCTGAAAAGCAAAACGCCTGCGACCTTTCCTTCCGCGCTATGGATTGCCTGATTCATTTTTTGACCAACCGCATATTCATCCCTACCTTGAAAAGGGAGGGCAAAGGTTTGAATCGGGGTTGCGTTGAAAAAGGAAAAGGAAAGCTGTATGGTGCCCCAAACCAGCCGCCCTTCCTGAAGCTCCCCGATGGTGGTCGCGCCCACGACTATCGCGCCCGGCATGGACTGCTGAATGGAGGAAACAATGTCCGTTAGGATACAGACCCGATCCTGCGAAGAAAAAACCTGCACCAGCAGCGATTGGCAACGCTTGGCTTCGGCAAGCACTTCTGCGGACGATAAAAAGGCCTTTAAACTACTCAGATCAGAAAACGTGTAGTTCAGGTTTTTCATGGCGCAGATTCACTCCAATTCAAAACAGTGCGGCGAATTTGATGGATCGGGAAGTAGTATTATTTACCATTATACAGGAATAAGCGCCCGTATACAAGCGTTGCCGGAAAACCGGGTTTCGGCAACGGGGAGGGATGGCGGGGGAAACCGTAGCCCGCCAGGGGTAAGTTGTAAAATGAATTGCCGCCCCCCCCCCCGGGAAAAAAAGAGACCCAAACCCGTCACATCAGGTACAATGAGGTTGCAAAGACAACAAAGCAACCGAGGTGACAGGAATGAGTCAAGAACAGAATAGCACAAAGCGGCGGAAAT